>JAABUQ010002459.1_pt1 | contig 36652 bp, 34 predicted proteins | sample 5560001 | NCBI WGS metagenome assembly JAABUQ01 (sample SAMN10711888, study PRJNA513371) | rock metagenome | isolation source: Antarctica rocks | place: Antarctica: Victoria Land, Finger Mt nord | collected 2015-12-18 | reverse complement strand
GGTACTTCGGCACCAACCGGCGGTTCGAGGACGTTTACCAGCACACCATGGTGCTCGGGCCGCGCTACGAAGGCCTGCTGCAGGACATCTTCCATCGCAAGGTGCTGACCCCGGATTTCAGCATGTATCTGCACCGGCCCAGTGCCAACGACCCGTCGCTGGCCCCCCCCGGCTGCGACGCATTCTACGTGCTGGCGCCGGTACCGAACCTCGCCAGCGGCACGGACTGGAGCACGGAGGCCGAGCCATACCGGCAAAGGATGCAGCAGCGGCTGGAGGAAACGGTCATGCCCGGCCTGGGCGAATGCATCGTCACCTCGCGCATGCTGACGCCGCAAAACTTCCGTGACCGCCTGCTGTCGGTGAACGGCGCGGCCTTCTCCCTGGAGCCGCAACTGTTCCAAAGCGCCTGGTTCCGCCCGCACAACATCAGCGAGGAGGTCGAGGGCCTGTTCCTGGTGGGCGCCGGAACGCACCCGGGCGCGGGCGTGCCCGGCGTGGTATCTTCCGCGCGCGTCCTGGACCAGGTGGTGCCGGACCCGGCGATGCTTCGGGCGACCGCCCGCTAGACAGACAAGAGGCGCCGGACAGCCATGACGTCCCACTGGCCAGGCTGAGGCCACGTGGCGAGGCCTCGCGAACCGCAAGAGGTCAGTGGTAAGGCCCCGGCCCAGGTTCGGCGAGGGAAAGCCTCAGCGCGTTCACCACATCCTCGATGGCTTCATACCGTCCCGACGCTCCATCCAGGCACCGGTTGAAGTCCAGCAGCGCGAGGTGCCCGTTGACCCTCGCCACGGCCGCAACGACGCCCGAGCCTTCCCTTACGACCTGAGCGAACAGGCCGTCCTTGGGGTCAGACAGGCACGCGATGGCGTGGTCCTGGGGAAGATGATGCGACATGGCGAGCATGGCGCGGGCCTCGGGGAGCGTCAGGCCGAGACCAGTCATGTTTGCCATGAACGTCCACCGCCCTCCACTTCGCACCGCAAGGCCCACCGGATGCCGGCTTCGTCATCCCCGAGGGTGGCCAGGATGGCGCCCGTGTGATCTGCCACGATCGTCCCCCCACCCTGAGCCGCGGATACGGTAGCGACACACCCACCGCGACGGCGGCTGATAATGGCGTAGGCGTCCCCGGCGTCGTCCACATTGAAGTCAACCAAGACGCCCGGCGTGGACAACGCCAGGGCGCCCAACGCGCGCAAAGCGGCCTGGGAGAACCTGAGCCGCGCGGCGGGCGGATGGAGCGGCCTGTTGAGGGTTGCAAGGGCTGCGGTGTTCATGATGACGCTCGGTGTCCAAAGGCTGCATCGCGGCAGCCCGTAAACTCCCACATGACCACGCGGCGGAGTCATAAAGTTCTGTTCGTATTCATGATGGTTTGTCGCAACGGACTGGCTCGGCCAGTGGAGCGGCCGGTCGTCAGTTCGTCACGGCAAGGCCGGTCGTGAGCGCGATCCACTGGTGCGCCGTGTTGCAGAACGCCGGCACGCCGGTAGGAGGCCCGCCCCGGTCATGCGGGGTGTTCCGCCCATCCGGCACGAACACCACGTTGCCGGGCGCGCAGCCGCTGGCCGGCAGGTCCGAGCGCTTGAACGGCGACAGGGCGGCGTTCAGGTTGGCGAACGTCGCCGGTCCGGAGACGCTGACCGGCCCGCTGCTGGAGATGGACCTGAACGTCGCCGCCCCGGCCTGCGTGACCTGCGCCGTCACCGCGCCACCGAGGTCGTTGGGCTGAACCAGCAGGGCATTGTTGGTCAGGCCGCCGTTCACCGTCGTCGCGACGGAGTGAAGCCTGTTGGTCGCAAACGCGTTCAGGACGCAGTCCGTGACCCCGCTGGCGGCGGTCGGGCGGTTGCGGCAGGCGAATCCCCGCTTCCAGGTCCCAGGCTGCGCGCTTCCCACCGTATCGGCGGCCAGAAAGGCCGAGCCTCCCGTGCCCGTGCCGCCGGCGGCGTCTGCGACGACCGGCATATAGACGCCGTTCACGTCCGGCACGTCGCCCAGCGGGTCATAAGGCGAGAACACGGTGGGCACGGTGCGGTTGTTGATCATCACGCCCTCGATGGCGTGGGTGTCGCGGATGCCGTCGCCGTCTCCGATCCGGGTGCCGATATACAGGCCGTCCACCTGGTGCAGCACGTCCAGCGCCAGCTCCGTGCCGGCGGCCGGGGCAGGCATGGCGGCGCCTGACGCGTCGAACATCCCGTCCACCGTGAGCGTGCGCCCATCGGCGGACACCGGCGGATAGGCCAGCCCGGCCGCAACGGTGTAGCCATAGAACCCGGCCGTCCCCGCGGTGGTTTCCACCTTCATCAGCGGAACCACCGCCGCGGCCTGCTGCGGGCTGAGCGGTGAGGCCAGTGCGATCCGCACGGCCGGCGCGCCGTTGGCCATCGCGACCGGGGTGATGGAGGACACCGCCAGGCGCTCCGCCAGGGCTGGACGGGAGCTTGCGATGATGGTGGCTGCAACGCCGTCCTGGCCGGCATAGCCGCGGTCGTTCGGCTGCACGTAGCAGGACATGGCGCCGCCGCAGAACGACGGTCCCGCCGGCTCGTTGGCGAACACCTGCAGGATGGAGGCGCCCGCGCCCCAGCCGCGGGTTGCGCCCTGGATGCCGAGGTGCCCGTTGGGGATCAGGGTCAGGCCCGGCACGGGATAGGAGCGCGCGCCCATCCAGGTGCGGCTGCCGGATATCGGCGCGCCGAGGGACACCCGGACCGCTACGGCGCCGTCCTCGGTCCGCAGCGTCGGCGCGGATGGTATGCCGCCGGTGGTGTCGGCCTTGGTCCCGGGCAGGCCGGCCAAATCCGGCTGCGTTGGCGCCGGAGTGCTGGCGGGGGGGCTGGCCGGCGCGGTCTGAGCCAGGGTCAGGACAGGAGAAAGCAATACTGCCGCGATCAGTGGTTTCATGGTGCCCCGCGTGAGAACTCTCGTGCCAAAGTCCACGCCGGGTTCTACAAGAAGGCATTCCGCCAGGTAACGTCGTCCCACGGGGTTCGCTGCGGGTCCGTCAACCAAGACCGGCCATTTCGCAATCAGGCGAAAGCCTATTCTAACCCGTCGCAAAAACTTGGTGCCGGCTCGCGGGATTGAACCGCGGACCTACTGATTACGAATCAGTTGCTCTACCACTGAGCTAAGCCGGCAGGGGCGCCAGAACCGCCACGACGTCTGCGCCGCCGGGTATAACCGTCCTGCCCACCCGCCGCAACCGCCCGTTACCGGCCTGCAGCGTGGACCAGGGCAGCCCTACCCCCCCCCTATCCCGCCTCCCCCGCACCAACCGCCTCCGCCCCGCACGCCGCCGCCAGCCGCGCCGCCATGCCGCCGGGCACCCCGGCCCCGGCCAGCGCCACCGAAAGCTCCGCCATCGTGGCGCCCTCCCGCGCCGCCGCCACAGCCGCGCCGACAATCCGCTCCAGCCCGGCCTCGTCGAACGTCATCGTCGGCGCCGGCGGCGACGGCTCCCCGGCGGCAAACGGCTTCAGGCGCAGCCGCGTGCGGTGGTCTGCCACCGGCTTCTCATCCGCCATGCCGACCCCACGGTAATACCGCTTCTGCCACCGCTCCGTCGGGCTGCGCGCCTGGCCGACATTGGCCTGGAACTCGTCGCGCGACCGGCTCCAGGCCTTGAAATCCTCATACAGCGCCGGGTTATCCTCCAGGTCCACGACCTTGGGGTCCATCCGCTCCAGGGCGCCGCGCTGCACCGGAAACACGAAGCAGATAGGCTCCCCACGTTCGAACCGCACGCGGTGGTTCCGTCGGGTGAACTTCCAGTTCATGGTGAAGGAATACGGCGACCAGTCGGTTTCCACGACGCCGGACAGCGGCATGATCCCGTCCTTCGGCCGGTTGGGCGACCCGGTGATGAACAGGTCCCAACCCGGCGGCGTGCGGAACAGCGCCTGGATATGGAACGTCACCGTCCCCTGCCCGAACAGGGAGACCGCCTGGTTATGCTTCGCCGTGCCCGGCGCGTTGCGCACGATCACGCCCTCTGCGCCGGTCCGCCCGGTCCACACCGCCTCGGCATCGCAGGGACTGAGGATCTCCCAGCCATGCGCGTTGGCGATGTTCAGCGGCAGGCAGCGGTAGGCGAAGGACTCCGGCGTCGCATCCATCCAGGGGCGGGTGGATTCTGCCGGGCGCACCAGCGGGTCCCAGCCGGCGTGGAGGTAGCAAAGGAAGTCCATCGTGGTCCCCAGCGTTGCCGCAGCGCGCAAGTTAGGCCGGATGGTGCGGAATTGGCGAGGGCGCGTCCTTCTCCCTCTCCCTCCGGGAGAGGGCCGGGGTAAGGGAAACCCCTAACACCATAATTAGCCGCGCGGGGACAGGTCCATACCAAGCAAATTTGGCCCACCCGGTCCCCCTCACCCCGACCCTCGCCCGAAGGAAGAGGGAGCAGCCCTGCCCCCCGTTGCAGCGGAGCGCCCGCCCCGGCACCCTAGGGCCAACAAACCCCGGAGGACCGCCCCATGCCCACCCTGTTCGACCTGACCGGCCAGGTCGCCCTCATCACCGGCAGCAGCAAGGGCATCGGCCGCGCCATCGCCGAGCGCATGGCCCAGCACGGCGCCCGCGTCGTCGTCAGCTCCCGCAAGGCCGAGGCGTGCGAGGCCGTGGCCGCCGGCATCCGCGCCGCCGGCGGCGAGGCGCTGGTGATCCCCTGCAACATCGGCCGCAAGGAGGAGCTGCAGGCCCTGGTGGACCGCACGCTCGACGCCTGGGGCCGGGTGGACGCGCTGGTGTGCAACGCCGCGGTCAACCCCTACTTCGGCCCCGGCGCCAGCATCCCCGACGACGCCTGGGACCGCATCATGGGCACCAACATCCGCAGCAACCATTGGCTGGCCAACATGGTCCTGCCCGCCATGGCGGAGCGCGGCGAAGGCTCGGTGACGGTCGTGTCCTCCATCGCCGGCCTGCGAGGCAGCACCAGCATCGGCGCCTACGGCATCAGCAAGGCCGCCGACATGCAGCTCGTGCGCAACCTGGCCTGCGAGTGGGGGCCGCGCGGGGTCCGCGCCAACTGCATCGTGCCGGGCCTGGTCCGCACCGACTTCGCCCGCGCCCTATGGGAGGACCCGGAGAACCTGCGCCGCCGCACCCGCGACACCCCCTTGCAGCGCATCGGCGAGCCTGACGAGATCGCCGGAGCCGCGGTATTCCTAGCCGGCGCGGCGGGGCGGTTCATGACCGGACAGACGATCGTCATTGACGGCGGAGTGACCGCAGGGTCGCCGGCAGTGGATTAGCTGGGACGGCGCTCAAGGAGGCGTTGCCCTGGTCGTCCTTCCCCTGCCACGATGCAGCATCGCAGTCCCCACTGAATCAGGCGGCACGTAAAGCCGATCCCGATAGGATATGATTGAGGACCGGCAAGGGCTTTCTTGTGCCGGGCAGGAAGGGCCGCAGGCTCAATGCCGTCGCATCGTGCCAAAGTCCTGACGACCCGGTGCGAGGAGCGCAGCCGGGCTGACCCCAGCGCCTATCGGGATAGGCCCCGAACACCGGCTCAGCAGGCCAGCACCCGCACGAACCCCTGCCCGGCATAGGCGATCAGTTTGGAGTCCCGCGTAACCAAAGGAACGCCGAGATGGCGGGCCGTAGCGACCAGCAACCGGTCAGCCGGATCCCCATGCAGATTGCCGGGAAGGTAAGAGGCGTCCACGGCTATGGCCGGCGTCAATGTCGCCTCGTGGATGCCTGGCCCGGCCATGAGCCTTGCGAACCATGTCTTGGGATCGGGCAGGAACTGCAGCGCCGCCCGGCTCCCCCGCGGCTTGCTGAGCATCCCGACCTCCCACGCGGAAACCGGCGACACGAACGCGCCCGCCGACAGCGCCGCCGCCATGATCGCAGCCAGGACCGGCGCCGGCAGCACATCGCCATTGGCCAGCCAGATCGCCGCGCAGGTATCAAGCAACACGGCCTCGCCCGCATCCGTCATGCGTGTAGGCTGCCCCCTTCGGCGTCAAGCGGTTCATCGAGCACGGGAGCTGTCAGGTCCACGCCCTCCGGCACCAGAACGGAGCCGCGCATGAAGCCGTGAAGCTCTCGTACCGCCTCTTCGGGACTTGCAGGCGGAACGAGCACGGCCACGATTTTGCCGTGCTTGGTGATCCCCAACTTCCCAATCCGCCGGGTGCCCACCTGGTCGAGCAAATCCAGGCACTTTGCCTTGAACTCCGACGCGCTCACCGTTTCCATCATAACCATCCCATATCTGGTCATACATCATGACCATTAACACGGGATGACCACTCAAATGCGCCTAACCGGGTGGTGCCCTGGTGTTCGATGCCGTCGTCAACTCCTGCTTCAGCCTCGGCAAGCGGCATCCGCAACCACGCCCAAAGCCAGACCGGCGACCTGCCCCCTACGCAACCTCGAACATCCGCCGCGCCACCAGCTCATCCCCCGCATAGGCCCGCAGTTCCACCCGCGCCGGGCCAAGCACCGCTAGGCGCACCTCCGCCCCCTCCGGCCCGGCCGCCACGTCCTGCGACAGCAGCGGCCGGCCGTTGCCCCAGGTGTCCAGCCGGTCCGCATTCCGCAACCGCACCCGCAGCCCCTGGCCGCCCAGCAGGTCAACATCCAGTTGCCGCCACGGCAGGCCGAGCAGCAGCTTGGCAGCAGCGGCCATCAGGTCGGGGCCGCCGTGCAGCAGGTCGCGCCGGGTCAGGTCGTGCAGGTATTTCGGCACCACGCCGCGCTCCTCCAGCTCCAGCCCGGCGTTCCGGCCGATGCGCAGGCTGCGCCGCATCGCGACGCGCAGCTCCGCCCCCTGCGGCAGCGGCTGCGGGGCGCCGAGCGCCTGCTGCAGGATCGTGTGCGGCCATACGTTGGCGCCGCCCGCGCCGGTGGCGGCGTGCACGCCCAGCACCGGGCCGATCTCGTGATCCTGGAAGCCCCCGGCAAAGATATCGGTGGCGCTGTAGCTAAGCGCGCTCGTCAGCAGCACCACGGGGCCATGATAACGCTGGCCCAGCGCGTTGCAGGCCTCCGGCGGCGTCATCGGCAGCGCAACGGAGTAGGCGGTGCCGACCTCCAGCGCATGCTGGACGGAAGCGGCCCAGGCCGACAGGTCCGCGACCCGGTCCGGGTTGGACGGCCCCTGGCCCTGGCAAAGCGCCAGCACCGCCGGGGTCGCACGCAACTGCATCGGCGCCGGCGTGACCGGGTGCGGCGTCAGCAGTTGCAGGCAGCGCTCCGCCGCGTCCACCACCCCGCCGCTGTTGTCCCGCACGTCCAGGATCAGCCCGCGCGGCGGCACCCGGGCCAGCAGGCCAGCAAACTCCGCCACAAAAGCGTCGGCATCCTCCGTCAGGAAGGTGTGGATGCGTATGTAGCCCAGCTCCGTCCCGCCGGTCCGCAGCGACGCCGCGATGAAGTTGCGTGGGATGGCGCTCGTCACCTCCGCCCAGCCCGCCGGCAGCGCCGCGGACGGGAACAGGGCGCGCCGGGCACGGCGCAGCGCGTCCACCTGCATATCCAGGCTTGCTCCCCGCCGCTCATGCCGCGCATCCAGGTTCAGCACGCGCCAATCCTCCCGCAACAGCCGCGGCGCGGCGCCGCCCGTCCGCAGCTCGGCCATCACCCAGTCCTCGTCCGGGGGCGGTCGCTTCAGCAGCGGCCGTATCGTCAGCGCCGCCAAGGCCTGGGCGCGGGCCGCGGCCGGGTTCGCCCCGGCTGTGCGCCCGGCCGTGCGCTCCAGCGCCCGCAGGATCGGGACGCCACCCCAGGACACCACCTCATCACCCGCCGCGGCCTCGGCGTAGCCCGCCGCAACCTCCGTCACGATCACCTGGCGCCGGCCGGCCACCACGCACTCGCCCAATTGGAACGGCAGGAAGGCGACCACATCGGCCAGCGCCACGGGCAGCAAGTAGTTGGTGTGCAGGTCCTGCAGCCCGTCGAACACGTCCGCCAGCGCGGTATGGAACCAGACGCTGCTGTCCATGCCCGGCAGGCGGCGCCGCAGCGCGCGCAGCCGGGCCACCGGGTCCACGCCGTGGCTGGCCTGCTTCTGCGGCAGGTGGACGTAGTAATCCGACAGCATCGCAATGGCAGCGTCCACGATCCGCTCGCGCTCCGCCAGGTCGAGCGGCGGGATGCGCTTGCGGAACCGGGCCAGCGTTTCGGCCCGGCGCCAGGATGCGGCGGAGGCTGCGGGCATTTGCGGTTCTATGATGCAGCACCCGCCGCCACGGCTAAATAGCGGCAGCCCTGCCCGAAGGGTTCGCTCCACTCTCGGCGGTCAGGCATCATGTGTTGCTTTACCCAATACCCCAGGGCTGGCGAAGACGATGGTGCGGGGCCGCCTCGGACAGGGCTCCACCACTGAGTGCCAGGTCAGGTGGGACCGTGGCGGCCCCTCCGTCGCAAAGCGCAAACAGCACCTCATTCCGGCTGCCATGGGCGGCGCCCAACTCGGTGCGGACCACTGCGGCCAACGCGACGGCGCCGTCAGTCCTTAGCGTGATCGCGCAGCAGCTCATGATTTCGTCGAGATCAGCGCCTTCCCTGCCGTTTGCCCAGCGCCTCCGCTCCTACCCCCGCCGTGCCACTGCCTGCCGCTGGTCCAACGCGCCCCAGATTGCGCACAGCCACGCGACCCGGTCGTCCAGCGCCGGCCAGCGTGCCCCTGCCGCTGGGCACGGCGTCGCGGCCACGATGTCCACCAGGAACTGCGCCGCCTCCACCGTCGGACGCTGGTCTGCGGCGCCGGGCCGACATGCCGCCGCCGTGCTGCGCGCCAGCAGCGCCAGCTTGCGCCGGCCCGGCACCACCGCCCGGCGCGTCACGCTGTCATGACCCTCGCGCGCCACCTCCGCCCCGATCTCCGCATACAGGCGCCGCGCCGCGCCGATGCCGGGGCGGCAGTCCAATGGCAGCCCGGCGATCCCCGCATCCGCCCGCGCATACAGCGAGTCCGCCTTCGCCAGCAGCCGGGCCACCACGCGTCCGAGGGCCGGCGAGAACGCCGGTGCCTGCATCCAGACATCCGGATCCACCCCGGCCTCCCGCAGCCAGGCCAGCGGAAGATACAGCCGTCCGGCCCGCGCATCCTCCCCCACATCCCGCGCGATGTTGCTGAGCTGCATGGCAACGCCCAGGTCGCACGCCCTCGCGACACCAGCAGGCGAGCGCTCACCCATCAACAGTGCCATCATCGCCCCGACCGTGCCGGCGACCCGGGCGGCATAGGCGTGCAGATCGTCCAGCGTCTCGTAGCGCCGCCCGGCGGCGTCCCAGGCGAACCCCTCCAGCAGCGCATTCAGCAGCGCCCGCGGGATGGCATGCCGTGCCACCACGACGGCCAGCGCCCGGTCGGCCGGCACCGGCGCTGGGCGGCCGGCGTAAACGTCGTCCAGCCGCGCCCGCAGATGCTGCAAGGCCGCCTGACCACCCCCCGCGTCAATCAGGTCGTCTGCCACGCGGCAGAACGCATACAGCGCCGTCGCCGGGCGATGCACCCGGCGCGGCAGCACACGCGCCGCCGCATGGAAGGTGCGCGACCCGCCACGCAGCATGTCCCGGCAATCCGCCAGGTCTGTCAGCAGGTGCGCGCTATCCCAGGACATTGGCAGAACCGGAGCTTACATCCGGCATCACTTGATCGAGGACGTTTGCGGCGAACGGCATGGCTGGCAACCCGTCACCAGGGCGTATGTTCTGATGGCGAAGGAAAACGTCGCCGAGGGCCACAAGCTGGACGTCGCCGGCAACGTCCAACGTGTCGAAGCGGGCAGTCGCCTCCCGCATGCCATGACCATCGCCGGTGCCGTCGAAGTGCGAACCGTCGTCGCATCGGATGAATGGGGTGATCGAAGCCAGGCGCAAGCTACCTCCTATGTCGCAGAAGCCGAGAGCACAGGGGCGGACGCCTGTCGCCGGTGCAGTAAGCGCCCTGTCTAGCATCTGTGACAGGTGGGTGCGACTGTAACCATAGGTTGACACCAAGGACTAGCCCCGGAGTGGCGCTCTTCTGCTCCCTTGTTCCAGGGCCGCGTCGAGGACGGGCGGACATAGTCCCAGCCGAAGCAACGCAGGACGCTTTCGGCTACGGCGCCCCGCTTTATCCCGGCCCCCTCTACCGCAACCGCGGAGCGGGACTGGTGCGCCACAGGCGGCGCAGGTCTGCAACGTGAAATGCGAGCGCCCCCAACAGCGGCAGCGACACCCAGCCCCACCAGGCCCCGGCCAGCCCGGCGCGCATCGCCAGCAGCAAGCACATCCCGGACAGCAGGTTGGGCCACAGCGCCCCCGGCCGCACCCCTTGGCCACGCGTGCGGAACAACAGGGTCAACGATGCCCCTTCAAGCGCCATGCCCAGCAGGATCAGGTCCAGCACCCTGCCGCTGGCGACCCAGGCGCTCAAGGCAGCACCCCGTGCTGGCGTGCGAAATCCTCGATCAGGGTGCCGACCTCCGCCGGGCGCTCCTCATGCGCGAGATGGCCCAGCCCGGCGAGGGTTGCCAGGGCAGCGCCAGGCACCAGGCGCTGCACCTCGGCAGACTGCGACGGCGGCACCGTGCGATCCCGTGCGCCCGCAATCAGCAGCAACGGAGCGCCTAGGCGCGGTAGGTCGGCCAACAGGGGGCGAAGATCCCAGTGCGCCATCATGCCCAAGGCGGATGCGGCATGGTCCGGGCAGCGCACCACCTCGCCGTAACAGCGCACTCCCTCGGCATCCAGCGTGGAGCCGGTGGCGGCCAGGAGCCGCTCCACGACAGCCGGATTCCGCGCCCGCCAGGCAAACGCCTGCGGCAACCCAGGCAGCCCCACGAGCACCCGCGCAAGGGGGGAGAACATCTGCCCCGCCACGCCCTGCAGCGGTATAAAGGCGCCGTTCAAGCTGACCAGGGCGCGCAGCGCCAAGGTCCCGTCCAGCGCCATGCGCGCCAGGATCGCCGCCCCGGCCGAATGGCCCACAGCCGCCACCGGCCGCAGGTTCATCATTGTCAGCAACCCGTGCAGCGAGTGCGCCATCCCCGGCAGCGACAGCCGTGCCGCTGCCGGAGCCTGGGTGAACCCATGACCCGGCAAATCCGGCGCGACGACGGTGAAATGCCGCGCCAGCAGCGGCAGCAGCCCGCGCCAGGAGTGCGTCGCGGCGCCGGTGCCGTGCACCAGCAGCAGCACGGGACCAGTACCCGCAACTTGGACATGCCACTCCAGCCCAGCAGCGCGGACTGTGCGGCTGGCAGCACGGTTAGGCCAATCTGCGCCGGGCCGGCTCACGGAGACAGCACAACTTCTCCCTCTCCCAGCGGGAGAGGGCCGGGGTGAGGGGGTTTTGGCCGCGGAGCGAAGGGCCGCAAGCTCCGCTGGAACGCGGCCGGGACTAGGCAAGGGCAGCCTTCGAAAACCCCCTCACCCCGGCCCTCCCCCTCCGAGAGAGGGAGAAAGATCACCGTCATCCCCGCCCTGCCCGGCTGACAACTGCCGACAGCGCCGCGGCATTCGCATACGGCAGCGGCAAGTAACGGGCGGCCATGGCCTCGGCCAGCTTGCGCGCCGCAGGTGCCGGGCGTGGCGACGTGTCCACCAGCAGCACCGCCACCCCGGCCAGCCGGATGGCGCGGGCAGCCTGGACCGCCTCCGCCTCGGCCCGGTCCCGTCCGCCGCGGCCATCCCGGGCCACGTTGCCGCGTCCGTCCGTCAGCAGCACCAGGCTCGGCGTACCGCCCCGGCGCAGCACTGCATCCGCCAGCAGCAAGCCCGCATCCAGCCCCGCCGCCAGCGGCGTGCCACCCCCCCCGGGCAACGCCGCCAATCCACGCTTGGCGCGAACCAGGGAGCGCGTCGGCGGCAGCAGCAGTTGCGCGCCCGTACCACGGAAGGCCAATACCGCCACCCGGTCACGCCGGACATAACATTCCGCCAGCAACAGCTCGACCGCACCCTTCGCTTCGGCCAGCCGGTTCAGGGCGCTGCTGCCAGACGCATCCACGACGAAGATCGTCGTCGTCTCCGCACGCTGCACGCAGCGGGTCACCCGGAAATCCGCCCGGCGGATTTGCAGGCGGCCACCGGCTGCTCCCCGGAGGCGCTGCCAAGGAGCGGCGGCGCGCAAGGTTTCGACCAGGTTCAGCCGCTCCGCCCCGCGTGGATCGCCGGCGCGGATGCCAGCGGGGCGTCCACGCCGGCCCATCTGGGATGCGCCGGAAACCCCGGCTGTCCCGGCCGCCTGGCGCTGGACGCGCGCCTGCAGCATCGCGAGCAGCCCCGATGGGATCGCGGCAGCAGCAGCTTGCAGCAGGACATCGCTCAACGCCCCCGGGGCGGAGGCATCATCATCCCCGTCATTCGCGCTCTGATCCGGCTGAGGCTGGTCCGCCGGGGTGGCCTCCGGCACCTCCTCGGGCGTGCTGGGCGGGGCGTCCTGGACTGGCAGCATCGTCGCCCGCGGTGCCAACACAAGGCGGCAAGCCAGGACCGCATCCTCCGCCGCCACCTCATCCCGCCCGGCCAGCGCAGCCGCAACACGGGCGGCACGCAGGGCCAGCAACGCGGCACGGACAGACTCCACGCCCAGCGCCGCCGCAGTGTTGCACAGCGCCGCTATCATGCCGTCCCCCGCCCGCACTGCCGGAAGCAGCAACCGCGCAGCAGCGACCTGTTCAGGAGAAGGCAAGTCTCCGTCCGGCTCCCGCGCGCCGACCTCGGATAGTTTCACGTGAAACGTTGCCCGGTCCAGCAGGGCAGCCGGGGCACACTCGTCCTCCGCAGCACCCTCATCCAGGGCGACAAGCGCGATCGTCCCTGCATCCAGCGCCAGGGCGAGCCGCCCAGCCAACCCGGCCGGCACGCGCTCCGCCATCGGCAGTATCAAAACACCGCCGGACGCCTCCGCCACCAGCCCCCGCTCGGCCACAGGCCGTCCCGCCTCCAGGGTCGCCGCCAAGTCCAGGCCACCCAGCAGACGCGCATCGGCGATGTTCAAGGGCACCTTGCGCCAAGGTGTGCCCTCCGGCAGCAGCCCGCGCAGCAACGCGAGCCACCGTGTCTGCACCGGTCCATGCCCAGCCCGGACGCACGCGCCCCCACATCCCAAGGGATCCACGGCCAGCAACGCAGCGGCATGGACGGCATCCTGCCAAGGCGAAGGTGCCTCCTCCCCGTCCGTAACCGGATCAGGACGAAGGAAACCCGAAGGGATGGTCTCGGCAACAACGCCTTGCGTGCTAACAGGAACCATCGTGCCCCGCGCCGCGGCCAAGACCCCCTCACCCCAACCCTCTCCCGACGGGAGAAGGGGCCGAGGCACGGCAGCACCCTCCATCACGCGCCGAACTGCTCCGCCACGGCACGCGCCACGCGGGTGGTACTGCCAGCGTCATCCAGGGGGTCGCGGCGCAGGCGGTGCCGCAACGCACTCGGAGCGACGCGCAGCAAATGCCCGGTCTCCACCGCCTCCGCCCCGTCCAGCGCCGCCAGCGCCCGTGCGGCGCGCAGCAGCGTCAACTCCGCCCGCAGCCCGTCGGTGCCGAGCGACATGCACAGACGCGTCGCCTGTTCCAAGACTGCATCATCCACCGCCACGCCAGGCAGCCGGTCGCGCGCAGCCAGGATCCCATCCCGCACCTCGGCCTCGGCATCAGCCCACTCCGCCAAGAACGCCGCACGATCCCGGTCGAAGCTATCCCGCCGGCGCACGATGGAAATCCGGGCGGGCACATCGTCCGGCGTCCGCACCTCCACCGACAGCCCGAACCGGTCCAGCAGTTGCGGCCGCAGCTCTCCCTCCTCCGGGTTGCCGCTGCCAACCAGCACGAAGCGCGCGGGATGGCGCACGCTCAGGCCCTCACGCTCGACCACGTTCTCGCCCGATGCCGCCACATCTATCAGCAGGTCCACCAAGTGGTCCTCCAGCAGATTGACCTCATCTATATAAAGGAAGCCCCGGTTGGCCCGGGCCAGCAGCCCCGGCTCGAACGCCTTCTCCCCACGGGTCAGCGCGCGCTCAAGGTCCAGGGCGCCCACCACCCTGTCCTCCGTCGCGCCCAGCGGCAGGTCCACGACCGGCACCGGCACGTCATGCGCGGGATGGTCCGGGCGGGCCGCGCAGTCCTCGCACCAGGTGGACGGGCGCGCCGGATCGCATTGGTAGCGGCAGCCCTGCACCGCCCGCATCGGCGGCAGCAGCGCCGCGAGCGCGCGCACGGCGGTGCTCTTGCCGGTGCCGCGGTCGCCGAACACCAGCACGCCGCCAATCGCCGGGTCGGCCGCGGCGATCAGCAGCGCCTGCTTCATCTCGTCCTGGCCGACGATGGCGGAGAAGGGAAAAGCGCCGCGCATCAGCGGCCGGGGACAGGATAGGTTCGCATGAGACGGACGATAACAGGTCAGGCCATGAACGCCATCCGGTGAAGCCCGATATCCGCACAGGCTGATCCCGTTTTTCTTCTCCGGGTGATGCTGCAAGCGCCCCTGCGCCGCCCAACTGCGACGCAACGCCGGCACCTTCGCCGCCGTGCTGGCCGGCATGGGCCGGCTGCCGGCCCGGCCGGTAATGCCGGAGCTGAACCATCTCCATGCGGCGCACCAGCCCAACCCGGCGCACACCCCCTTGAGCCTAGCCGTTCCTGGGATGATGCTGCCCAGGCGCACCGGCCAGACCGGCCAACGGGAGAAAACGGCATGGACCCAGGAACCGGCATCACCCGCAGCGGCGGCAGCCTCGACGGCGTCGTATGGGACGTGATGGGCCAAACCTACAAGCCCGTGCAACTGTCCGAAGCATCCTTCGCCTTCGACACCCTGTTCCCGCCCGGCACCTTCGTCCCGCCGCACGTCCATCCCGACCAGGACGAGTTCATCCGCGTGCTGGACGGCGCCTTCGACCTTTGGCTAGACGGCAAGGACCTGACCGCCACCGCCGGCGACCTGGTCCGCCTGCCGATAGGGTCCAGGCACGGCATCTTCAACCGCAGCAGCGCCCCCACCCGCGCCCTGTTCTGGGTCGCCCCCGCGCGCCGGCTATACGACCTGTTCACCCAGCTCGACGGCCTGCGCGAGCCGGAGGAGGTCGTCCGCCGCTCCGCCGCGCATGGGGTCCACTTCCTGCCGCCCGACGCCTGGCCCGCCGCCCGCTACCTGCCCGGCAGCGCCTGACATCATGCCCCAGCCCATCCTGATCGCCGGCGGAGGCATCGGCGGCCTGACGCTGGCGCTGATGCTGCACGAGCGCGGCATCCCCTGCACGGTGTTCGAGGCCGTGCACCACCTCCGGCCCCTAGGCGTCGGCATCAACGCCCTGCCGCACTCGATCCGCGAGCTGGCCGCCCTCGGCCTGCTGCCCCGGCTGGACGCCGCCGCCATACGCACCCGGACCCTCACCTACGCCAACCACCTGGGCCAGCCCATCTGGACCGAGCCGCGCGGCATGCACGCCGGCCACGACGCGCCGCAGTACTCGATCCACCGCGGGCGGCTGCAAGCGCTGCTGTGGGACGCAGCGGCCGAGCGGCTTGGCCCGGCTGCGCTGCATACCGGCCAACGCCTGATCGCCCACGCCCAGGACGGGACCGGCGTCACCGCCCGCTTCCAAGGCCCGGACGGCGCGGTGCAGGAGGCAGCCGGCGCCGTACTGGTCGGCGCAGACGGCATCCACTCGGCCCTGCGGGCGGCGCTGCACCCCGACGACGGAGGGATGCGCTGGACCGGCATCGCCATGTGGCGCGGCGCCGTGGACTGGCCGGAGTTCGACGGCGGCGACAGCATGGTCGTGGCCGGGGACGCCGCAGCCAAGCTGGTCCTCTATCCCATCGCGCCCGGCGCCACGCCGGGCACGCGCCTGACCAACTGGGTCATCTACGCCCGCACCGCCGCCCCCGGCACGCCCCTCCCCGCCCAGGAAAGCTGGTCCCGCCTGGGCCGTTACGAAGACGTCCGCCCCCTGGCCGAACGCCTGCGCCTGCCCTTCATAGACGCGTCCGCGATCATCCGCGCATCCCCCGAAATCTACGAATACCCGATGGCCGACCGCGATCCGCTGCCCTGGTGGACCCAGGGCCGCGTGACGCTGCTGGGCGACGCCGCGCACCCGATGTATCCCGTCGGCTCCAACGGCGCGTCCCAGGCCATCCTGGACGCCCGCTGCCTGGCGGACCTGCTGGCTGCCGGCGGCGTGCCCGCGGCGCTGGCGGCCTACGATGCCCAACGCCGGCCCGCGACGGCCGATATCGTGCAGTCCAACCGCATCGGCGGGCCAGAGCGCGTGGTGGACCTCGTGACCTCCCGTGCCCCCGGCGGCTTCGCCAGCGTGCACGACGTCGCGACGCAGGCGGAGCTGGCCGGCATCGTCCGCGGCTACGCGCAGACGGCCGGCTTCGCGGTGGCAGTATGACCGGCATGGACGCGACGGCCGAATACCTGACCGGCCAGATGCACCCGCACTTCCCGGCGCTGATGGAAGACTACCAGCGGGAAAGCGACGCCATCCCGCCGACCTCTGCAGACCTGCCCTACGGCCCGCACCCCCGGCAGACCTTCGACATCGTGCAGGGCCAAACTCCCTGGCGCGGCACGCTGGCCTGGTTCCACGCGGGCTACTGGCAGTCCCGCGACAAGTCGCTGTTCCGCTTCTTCGCCCCAACTCTCGCCCGGCACGGCATTGACGTGGCGCTGGTCAACTATCCCCTGTGCCCCGGCGTGACCCTCCCCGCCCTGGTGCAGGCAACACGCGCCGCTGTCCCCGCCATCTTGGCCCATGCGGCGGCGTCGGGCCGGGGCGGCGCCGGGCTGGTGGCAGCCGGGCATTCCGCCGGCGGGCATATCGCGGCCGAACTGGCGTTGTCGGACTGGGCCGGGACAACGCCCATTGCCGCCGTCGCGGCGCTGAGCGGCGTCTATGACCTGGAGCCGCTGACCAGCACGCCGCTGAACGACCGTCTGCGTCTAGACCCGGCGACGGCCCACGCCATGTCGCCCCTGCACCGCGTCCGCGGCGGGATGCCGCCCGCCCTGTTCGCCCTCGGCAGCCTGGAAACCGCGGCGTTCCAGCAGCAAACGGCAGACATGCACGCGGCCTGGCTCCACGCCGGCAACCGCAGCCGGCATCTGGTGGTGGACAACGCGGACCATTTCACCCTGCTGCGCCGCCTGCAACGGCCTGGACCGCTGCTGCAAGGTATCCTGGACCTGATCCAGGACGCTTGAGCAGGTCTGCGCCAGCCAGCCTGGAACCCGCCACCTGCACGCCTGCACCACCATATTCGGATTTGCGGGCCGTTAGCGCCAAGGCGGCGCAGGAGCCGAATGGGCCAAGCATTACTCTGGCTTGCACGGCAACAGTTTGCCTTTCACCGTTCTGCGACCCATGAAACCGCGACCACGATGCAGCGTGGTCCTCCTGCCAGAATAATCTTCAAGGAGGCTTGTCGTGGACCACAACATCTCGCTGCCCGTTATCCTCTCCTTCGTCACCCTGCTGATCGTTGTCGGGGTGGCCGTTTTCCAGCTCAAGCGCGTCCGCCGCAGCCAGGCCAAGCGCAACGAGCACCCTGGCGGCATCGCCGGCCCGGAGTAACATGCTGGTGTGCCAGACGCTTCAGCCGCCCGCAGCTGCAAGGTTCGTATTGGCACTGACGTCGCAGTACTGACGCTGTTCCACCCTGACGGCCTCCGGCATCGGGCCGACGCGCTCTCCGCCTGGTACGGCGTTCCATTCGTCTACCAGGCCGAAGCCGTCACCAGCCGGCCGGCTGCCGTCGGCACGGTTGGCGATGGCGGCTACGATGTTAGGTTGACCACAGGCGGGCTGACCGGGCCGGAGGCGACGCAATGGGGTCTTGTCTGGGATTACCCCCTACAAGTGCGGCGCCAATGTGCCGGAGCCGTTTGGCAAAACCTGGCTGATGGCGCCTCTGCGCGTAGTCGGCGCCCTGGCTATGCTGGTCCGGTATATCGGGGAACGCAGCTCTGTCGGCAGCGTGGTCACAATCAATCTATCCGGCAGTCACCTCGTGCGGATCAGCGCATTATCCGCTGCTCCCAGCGCACCTCCGGCCGAGACCTTGCCGGTCCCGCACCCCGTGCCGGACGCGAACGCAGCAAGCATATTCGCCTTGCGGGATGCCCTGCTCCACCGTGCCGACCCGGCGCCGCCAGGGTCGGAATTCGGGCTGGACCACCCGCGCTCGTTGCATTCGGGGGAGGCGGTCACGATCTGGGCGCTGCACCGGCTTGACCCAGCAGGATCCGGCCCACTCGAAATCCATCCCATCCCAGCCGCCGCCCGCGTCCCGGCCTTGCTGAACCAGCTAGACCAGTGCGCCCGGTTCCGCCCAGCGGAGGCATAATGGAACACTTCTTCCGCAACGTGCGCGGGCTAGGCAACGTCGCCGTCAGCCGTCACGCCCAGGCCCGGATCGCCGAGGACGGCATCCACCCCGACGCCTTCACCCGCGCCCTGCTCGACCCGACACGGCCAGATGTGCGCGACGGCGCCGACGTAGTATGGCGGGAGCGCGATGGCCTGCGCATCGTCATTCTGACCAACCCGTCCCCCAACCTCGGCGCCGTGCTGGTCAAGACGGTTTACCGGGTGGAGCGGCAGGCACCTGCACATCGAAGTTAGGGCAGCCTGCGTCCAGGCTTGGATGAGGACCGCGCCCAGCGTGTTCGTCCGCATGCAGGCGCTAGCGGCTTCCACCCCTGCCGCCTCCCGGACCGCTGCGCCGCAAGCGGCTCACAAGGACGGCGTAATACCGCAAGGGCTAAGACAGGGAGGACGGTCAACGAACCGCACCTCCCCTCCGACCCCAGCGCGATCGCACCTGCCAAAGAACCCCCATCCCCTCTCCCTGCGGGAGAGGGTTAGGGTGAGGGGGTCTTGGCTGCGGAGCGGGGTGCCGCCAAGGCAGCAGGACCACAACTTGTTCACCTCAAGGATTGTGCTTGAACCCCTGCCCTCCGCCGTTTCGCGGCCCAAGGCGGGAGGTGGCGGGAAGCCACCCCTATCAAACGCAATAATACCAACAGCCGAAAATATTGACCTGTGCCCAGCCGCTCGCGTCCTGCGAGACGGCATGGTCTGACAGGTCAATATTTTCGGCTGTTGGTATAACCCTGCACCCCAAAGCAATCCTTGACACCCCCACCCCGACAATGTTCTTTTTCTGTTTATGTCTGCAACGGCGACCCAGGACACCCCGCAAGACGACCCCGGCCCGCACGCCGCAGACACGCGCGGCCACGGCGCAGCCCTAGACGGCCTCATCAGCATGGGCACCGGCATCGCCCGCCTCCTGCACGACCAGGCCCACGCCCAGGTCGCGCAGCAGGCCGCCGCCCAACCCCAACCCGAACAGCAGCGCCCGCCGCATGCCGCAGCAGCGCAGCCCGCCCCAGCACCCGCAGCATCGCTGCAAGACCTTGCCGCCGCCTTCGACAGCATCAGCCGCACCGTCCGCCGCTGCATCATGCTCGCGCAAAGCCTCGACACCCCGAAGCAGCACGCCCGCACCCCGGCCCCAAACCACACCGCCACCCCGGACCGCACCGCCGCCCGCAAGCGCATCCTGCACGCCGTCGAGGACACCCTCGGGCGCCAGGACTATGACGACAGCTACCGCGTCTGCGACCCCACCGAGGCCCTGCACGCCGAACTCCTCGACCGCATGGACGCCCCAGACCTCGACAGGGACATCGCCAGCCGCCCCATAGACGACATCATCAAGGACATCCTCCGCGACCTCGGCCTCGCAGCCCTCCCGGGCACCCGCCCCTGGAAGCGCCGCACCCCCGCCGACATCGCCCAACTCAACGCCCGCGCCGCCGCCCCAAGCCGCCCCGCAGGCACCACCCCCCGCGAACCCGGCCCCGGCCCGCAGCCGCCCAGCCCAGGCGCCGCGCAACACTCCCCCGATCCCCAACCGGACCAGCGCGAACCCGGCGACCCAGCCGACTCAGCCGCCACCCCCCGCGCGCAGCCCGGCCCCACTCACCCCCGCCCCGGCCTGCCCAAAGACCCGGCCGAAGCCGTCGCCTTCGTCCTGCGCCACGCCGCCGACCCCCGATGGCGCCCCCCGCGCGACGGCTGAGCAACCTCCTGCCAATCCGCCACCCAAATGACCGTCAACCACCCCGCACGCCCCGCCTCAACCGGCGATGGCATGCCGTGCAAGCCTGCTGAGAGCCAATCCCGGTAGGGGACGGTTAAGGGCGAGCGAGGCCTATTTCGTGCCGGTGAGCAGAATCCGCCAACGCAACGCCTCCGCATCGCGGCAAGGCTTCGACCCACCCGGCGCCGAAAAACACCGCTGGACCAACCCGGATCCCACCGGGATTGGCTTCAATACCAACGGCAGTTTGTTCTGACCGCTCTCCACCGTCATTGCGAGGTGCGCAGCGCCACGGCAATCCAGGGCCGCACGGCTGCACACCCGGCCCCCCCGCCGCGGCGTTCCGCCCCTAGCAATAATGGATGCTGACGGCCCAGGTCATAACTCAAGCCAGTCGGCATAGCACCACCCCGCCACGAAGCATGGCAGGTGCTTGAAAAGCCCGCACCTCAGCCGTTTCAGGCCCTTGGTCCAGCACCGGTGTCCGGCAGCCCGGCAGAGCAGCGCTAAACCGTCAGCCCGCCCAGGAAATCCTTCAGCGCCCCATCCGCCTCCGTCACCGCCCGGCCCGCCGAGTCCGCCTGTGCGCCCAGGGCCGCCAAGTCGTTCTCCTGCTTCTGCAATACGCCGAGATACCGCCGCTGCAGCTCGCTGCCGTTCGGCACCGCAGCCAGGTTCTGGCGCACCCGATCCTGGTCGGCGACGATGCCAGCACGCCGCTTCTCCACCTCATCCGCCACCGCCCTGCGCCGGTCCAGCTCCGCCCGCAACGCCCCGGCCCGGGTCAGCGCAGCCCGCAACGCCGGCGAAAGCTGCCCCTCCGACGCCAGCGCCACCAACTGTGCGGGCGAGGCCTCCGTCAGCGCCAACCGCTCCTCCACCGGACGTTCCAGCACGACGTTCAGGGTCAATGTCGTCCCAGGCGGCACAACCTGCGTAATGCGGTAATGCGTCGGGGTCGTGCCGGCCTGCGCCGGATCAGGCTGCACCAGGGTCCACCCGTCCCGGCGTGGTTGCTCGATCAGCACCGTCCGCCCACTGTCGGCGGGCGTGGTCACCCGGTAGGTCGTGCTGGCGCGCTGGCGGCGCACAAGCTGCAGCACGCCACGCGCGGCCCGCCCCCCGGTGACCGTGGCGTCCTCGCCCTGCGTCGTATCCACCCGCACCGGCAGGTCCGCGGCAAAGCTGGCCAGGCGGTCCTCGCCGGGCTGGATGGCAGGCAGCCGCGCGTCGCCGATGAAGGTAGGTCCGTCCGTCCCAGCCTCATACAGCGTCGCCAAGCCCGGAGGCAGCGCACCGGCACCGTCGTTGGTCAGCAGCACCGCGACCAGGGGATGCAGCGGGTCGGCATCCCGCCGATACAGCGCCACCCGCCGCGCCGGCACCGCCCGGTCTGCCAGCGCCAGCAGCAGGCTTTCGCCGGACGCCGCCGACACCTTGGCCGCCAAGCGGAACCGCACCTGCGCCGCCGCCTGCTGCGCCTCCGCCGGCGGCGGAGACGCCGGAACCGGCGATGCAGCCCTTGCCCGTGGAAACGCCATCATCGGCGCAGGAAGCGGCGGAGCCGGCCCCCCGGGCACCCCATCCTCATCCTGTTCCTGCGCTACCTTCCCACGCCCGCCAACCGCCCCGGCGTCCACCGCGGGCGTCAGGCGGTTCGGCACCTCCACCGGCGCCTCCGGCCGGCTGGTGAACACCGCCTCATACAGGGGCTGGTGATACAGCACGGGCTGACCGCTGGTCAGCACGACCTCCACGTCCCGCCAATCCCGCCCGCTCAGGTTCTCCACCACCGCAAAGGCTTGCAGCCGTGCCGGGCCGTCCTGCCCCTCAGGCGGAACGGTCAAGCGATAGGACGCCTTCCACACCGGCGCCGGCACGACGTAGCCGAACCGCACCATGCGAGGACCCCCCGCCCCGAGCGCCACCTGCAGCGTCCGCCGGTCCTGCACCCGCTGCGCCGCAATGGCCCGCAGCGCCGCGGCGACCTGGCCGCGCAGCGCCTCCGATTGTAGGTCCAGGCCCGGCGTATCCTCCAGCACCAGGGTCTCGATCCCCGTCGCCGTCGCGAGCGTCAGGCGGTGCCGCATCAGGGTGCCGCCGTTGTTAGGCAGCGCGGCCTCGAACGGAGTCACGGCCAGGATCGTGCCGGAAACGCCGCCGGATACGCCAGCACCGGGCACGCTCACCGCCTCCCCGACCAGCGCACCCAGCAGCGCCTGCGGCGACGCAAACGCGTCGGGGCCAAAGGGCAAGGTGCGGAAGCTTTCCGACAACGGCTGCCGCCCCGGCAGGCGCACGTTGGCCGGGCTGCCGATGGGATCGTCCACCTGCAGCGACTTCAGCACGTCGTCCACCTGGTCCAACGGCACGTCGAGCGGCAAGGTCGCCGCCCCATCCACCTCGGCCGCGAACAGGAACTGGCCGACGCCGCCGGTGGACAGCGTCACCCGCGTAAGCGCCGGCTCCGCTGCACCGGCCGGGACCGCAGCAGCCAGGATCAGGACGGCTCGCAGCAGGACAGCCGGCATGGTGGTGGTCCGCATCGCCGCATCTCCTCCTGGCAGCCGCACCTTCCCAACCCTGCGTTCCCCTGGCAAGCAGCAGAACGGCATCATCCCATCCCATCCCATCCCGCCGCCGTGCGGGTCAGGGTCGCGCTGCAAGCAGAAGCCATCCCCGCCGCCGCGCGTTCGCAAGCAAAGCAGATAGGAGGACAGGATGGGTTCACTCGACGAGTTGGCGGCCCGGCACGGCGTAAGCACTGGGGCCGTGCAGGCGCTGCAAGACGCCCTGCGCCGCGGCAACGGACGCATGGCGCAGTTCAGCCACCCTGAGCTAGGTGGCATGGGCCAATGGTCGGCGGGCGGCATGACCCAAGTGGGCGACATGTTCAACGCCCCCTTGCGCGACCGTGTTGCCGCGCTGTGCGCCGAGCTGGCGGCCATGCCGGCGGACACCCGGGCCCCCGCCACATCTCGCCACGAGTGGTGGCCGGCAGAGCTAGGCCAGCCCTCCGCCGCCGGCTCGCAGGACGGGATGCGCTACGCCTGCTTCCCCGACGCACGCCGCGTGGTGCTGGAGCAGAGCGGCGCCGTCACGGTCTATGACAGCGGCGACCACCGGATCAGCGGCGTGTCCCAGGCCCAGGGAGCAGGCCAGGACCTGGTATTCCTCAGCCAGATCGGCCGCATCCGCAAGTCCGATCTGCCAGTAATACGCTGACAACAAAACGCAGCCTGCTCCCTCTCCCTCCGGGAGAGGGTCGGGGTGAGGGGGTCTTGGCTACGGAGCGACACACACCGGTGCCACTAGCCTCAGGCCCGCACCAAGCAGCATCACCGCGCAGCCTTGCGAGTCTTATACTCCGCCACCAGCCGGTCGGTCTCGGCCTGGGTGGGCCGCGGCGCCGGAGCACGGGACGCACCCGCCCCGCGCGGCAGGCCCTGCTCCGCGCCCTCGACCAAAGCCCGCGGGATATCGGACAGGAAACGGCTAGGCTTGCCGGCCCATTCGCGCCGGTGCCGGACCCAACTCAGCCGCAGCGAGTGCCGGGCACGGGTCAGGCCGACGTAGAACAAGCGTCGCTCCTCATCCAAGGCGCCGTGCTGCTCCGCCTGCCAGTTGGGCCAGACGCCCTCCTCCAGCCCGGCCAGCAGGACGTGATCGAACTCCAACCCCTTCGCCCGGTGCAGCGTCAGCACCTGCACGGCCTCCGCCCCATCCTCGCCGCCGGCTGCGTCGCCCAGTGCGGCGGCGTCGCAGTAGGCGCCCACGTCCCCTGCCCGCTCCGCGGCGGCCAGCGCCGCGTTCCAGGGCCGTTGCAGCGCCGGGGCGGCCAGCCGTTCCGCGGTCTCGCTGGCCTCGGCAGCCAGGCGCAGGGCGTCCGCCGGGCCGAGCCGCCGTCCGTCCACCCCGGCGCGTATCTCCGCCGCAACGCCCAGCACGGCCTCCAGCGCCTGCCGCTCGGCGGGCGTCGCCGGCAGGGATGCCACGGCGGCGGCCAGCGCCAGCCCGTGCGCGGCGGCGTGCTCCCGCAGCCGCCCGAACAGGACGCCGCCGATGCCACGGGCCGGGAACGCGCAGGCCCGGCGGAAGGCGTCATCCGCTGCGGGATGCCAGGTCCAGCTCCCCTGCCCCCCTCCGCGGCTCATGGCCAGGCGCAACCAGGCGATGGCAGCCAAGACTTCCTTGGGCGCGTCTGGCTCGCGGTCGGTCGCCAGCAGCGCCGGCACGCCAGCAGCACGCAGGGCGGCCAGGATCGGCTCGGCAACAAAGCCGGCGCGCACCAGCACGGCGCACTCCCGCCAGGGCAGGTCCGGCTGGCGGCGGCCCAGCCCCTGCGCCCAGGCGGCGGCGGCCTGGCCCTCGGCCTCCGGCGTCGGCGCCTCGCGTATGCTGATGAGGGCGCCGGGTGCAGCCTTCGGATCGGCCGGGCGTAACGCCTTGGGCAGCGCCGCCGGGTCCTGGGCGGCAACCGCGTTTGCAGCCGACAGGATGGTGGGCGTCGAGCGATAGTTGATTTCCAGCTTCAGCGGCGGCGGCGCGGACGGATGATCCTTCCCGAACCGGCGGATGTGCGACACGTCCGCCCCGCGCCAGCCGTAGATCGCCTGCAGGTCATCGCCCACGGCGAACACCCGCCCCGCTGCCCCGACCAGCAGCCGCAGCAGGGCGTGCTGGGCGTGGTTGGTGTCCGGGTATTCGTCCACCAGCACTTCCGCCCACCGCCCAGACCACCGCTCCGCCAACGCCTGGTCCGCCCGCATGGCGGCGACCGGCACCGCCAGCAGGTCGTCCAGGTCCAGCGCCGGGCGAGCCAGCAGCGCCGCACGGTAGCCCGGCAGCGCCGCCGCCGCCCGCGCCAGCACGTCCGCATCGAACCGCGCCGACGCCGACGAGCGCGGCAGCCGTCGCGGGTCGTCCGCCAGCCCGTTCTTGAGCAGGGACACCGCCTCCTGCAGCAGGGCGCCCTCCTTGGCGTCACCGACGCCTGCCGCCTGCATCAGCAGGGCCCGCGCGTCCCGCCCGCCCAGGATGGCGAAGCCGCGGGGCAGGCCGGGCACTGCCGCTCCGTCCTCCACCAGCAGCCGGGCCATCACGGCGTGGAAGGTGCCGACCCAGCGCGGCGTGCGCTCCGGTCCCAGCAAGCGGTGCAGGCGCCCACGCATCTCGGCGGCGGCCTTGGTGGTGAAGGTGATGCACAGCAGGCGCCCAGGGTCCTCCCCGGACAGCACCAGGTCGGCGACGCGCCGGGTCAGCGTCTCGGTCTTGCCCGATCCGGCACCGGCCAGCACCAGCACGGGGGCGGGCGCGGTCGCCGCCGCCCGCTGCGCCGGGTTGAGCGGGGCGAGATGCGGCGGAGCGGCCTGCCCGGCCGGCGCCTTCACCCGCTGGCGCCGACGCCGGACCCGCCGGCGGCCTCGGCAATGCCCAGCACATCCGCATCCCCACGGAATGCTGTCCGCTGTTCCGGTGTCATCAGCCGCCAGGCCGCGCGCAGCATGTCCGACAAGTCTCCGATCACCTGGCGCGTGTCGGACGTTTCACCGTGCGCGGTGGCATAGGCGATGAAGGCGTCAACACCCCGGTCTGTGACATCGCCGTCCTCGGCATCCCCGGCCATCTGGTATCCCCCTCTTTGCGGCCTGATGTTGCACCACCTCCGGCCGGCGTGCGCAAGCCGGTCGCAGGGCATTTGGGATTGAGAGATCAGGTCAAGACCGCTTGGTAAGTCCATCGCGACGCGCTAAGATTGTTGCGGCTTGGGGAGGACATCATGGTGCGTGGTTGGATGGCGGCGGCGCTGGTGGCATCGGTGACGGCGGGAGCGCCGGGAGCGGCCTGGGCGCAGGCGGAGCAGCAAGCGCTGGTGGACCGCTCGACGCTCGCGGCGCAGGAGATGCTGAACGACCGCGACGGCACCGACGCCCAGAAGGTGCTGCGCCAGGCACGGGCGGTGGTGATCTGCCCGCGGGTGCTGCGCGCCGGGTTCCTGCTGGGCGGCCAGGGCGGCAACTGCGTTCTGGTGGCGCGGGACGGCGGCGGGTCCTGGTCGGCGCCGGCGTTCTACGGCATGGGCGGCGGCAGCATCGGCTTCCAGGCTGGCCTCCAGGATGCGGAGGTGATGCTGTTCATCATGTCGGATCGCGGCCTGCGGGCGGTGATGGACAGCCAGTTCAAGCTGGGCGCCGACGCCACCGCCACCTTCGCCGACGTGGGCGGCGGGGTGGAGGGTGCGACCACTGCGGCGCTGCGGGCGGACATCGTCGGTTTCACCCGGTCGCGTGGGTTGTATGCCGGGATTTCGCTCGGCGGCTCGCTGCTGGGCGTAAAGTCCGAATGGAATGCCGCCTATTATGGCCGCCCCTTGGCGCCGCAGCAGATCGTGGTGGGGATGGAGGGGACCAATCCCGCCGCCGATCCGTTGCGCCAGGTGCTGATCCGCTATGGCGGTGCGGAGAAGCCCGCTGCGCCTCCGGCCCTGCCCCCGCCGATGCCGCTCAACACCGTCCCGCAGCGCAGCGCCCCGATCCAGCAGCAGCCTTTGCCGCCACGCCGCTATTGACGCCCGGTATGACAAGGCTCACCTCCCCCTCTCCCTCCGGGAGAGGGCCGGGGTGAGGGAAAGGCCCCAAGCACCCCGGCGTCCCATAAAGAACGCCCATGCCCGACGCTCCCTTCTGGGACACCGTACCCCTCGACCAGATGACGCAGGCGCAATGGGAGTCCCTATGCGATGGCTGCGGACGCTGCTGCTTGCACAAGCTGCGCGACGAGGATGACGGCGCCCTGTCCTGGACCAACGTGTCCTGCCGGCTGCTGGACACCAATACCTGTCAGTGCAGCCACTACGAGCGCCGGCAGGAGAAAGTGCCGGACTGCGTCAGCCTGACCCCGGCGGCGTTGCGCGAGATAGATTGGCTGCCACCGAGCTGTGCTTATCGCCGTGTGGCCGAGGGCCGGGGGTTGGCCTGGTGGCATCCACTGGTGTCGGGTAATCCGGAGACAGTACATACTGCCGGGGTTTCGGTCCGGGGCCGCGCGGTGAACGAGCGACGCGCCGGACCATTGGAACACTACATCACGGAATGGCCGGGACGGGATGTGAAGGGGCGCAACCATCCTGCGGTTCCTTCTTTCCGGAAAGGAACGGCCTAAACGGGCATTGTTTGCCGGTGCGGGAAACGCTGGCAGCCGCAAGGAAAAATTGCGGGTGCGAAAAGCTAGCGCAGTAAGACCCCCTCACCCAACCCTCTCCCGGAGGGAGAGGGCTTTTGGTACCTCTTAGGTTTAACGCGACTTCTTGTAGAGCTTCGTCGCGATCTCGAACATTTCCTCTGGATGGTAATCCGGGCTGAAGGCGCGCGTATCGCCCATCAGGTTGTGGATGCGACCGCCCTCGGGGTGACCGTCGAACAGTTCCAACTCACCCGGCGGATCGCCCGGCAACGCCATCTCGCCGTTGCCCCAGATGCCCGCGGTTTCCTTGTAGTCGCTCGGGCTGAACGTATACAGGCGGCGGTGTGACCCCTCGTTCAGATACTTCTGGCATTCGGGGATCTTGGACAGGTCGATGTTTGGCGTCGGCAGCATCTTCTCGATCTCGACGCCGGTGATGTTCTTCAGCGCCAGGGCATAGGCATGGGCATGAACGGACCCGCGCACCAGCAGGTAGCCACAGACTTCCTTACCCGTCGGCTCCGTCATGGTCTCGTAAACGCGCAGCTTATGGATGCGTGCGCCGCATTCCAGGTGGAAGTTGTGCAGCAGGTCAATCACGACGTTGCCCGTGACGGTGACCATGTCCATGTTCCAGGACGCGCCGTTGCTGTTTGCGGGCAAAGCGGCGCCGCCATTAGCCAGGAACGAGGCCGCCAGCCGGATGTCGGCCATGTCCTTGTAAGGTGCGCCGGTCACGTCCTGGCCGCCCTTCTCATGCGCCGGCATGTCCGGTCCGGCGTTCAGCATGTTCACGCCGTTGGACACCAGCTCAACGTGGCCCAGTTCCTCGGCCATGATGCTGGCGACCAAGCTGTAGAACGGGCGCAGCTTTTCCTTGCTGCGGAAGGCGAAGCTTTGGAACATGTAGTTGCCGAGCGTGGACATCTCACCATACTTGCCGCCCAGCAACTCCTGCAGTGCCGCTGCGGCATTGGGATCCTGCTTCGTCGGCGCGGGAAGCTCGGTTTGCAGCTTGTCGATTCGCATGAACATCGTGAAGCGTCCGATCTGTTAGGTGGCACCTGCCACGCGCCACGAACGGAGCGGCCTCAACAGGGTTGCCGTGACATAAATGTGTGAACGGGATGACGGTCATCTGCCTGGCAAGCGGGCGGCGTCAGACCTAAAACGATAGGGCGGATTGGCATGAAGATTAGGCCAGCATCAGCTTCTTGCCGGGGCAGGCAAGAAGCGAAGCATCGTATTTGTTGCTGGTTTTCCACCCTCCCCGGGGCGGAAAAGCGGGTTTTTGCCCAGCCTCATGGCGTCTTCCGCTACTGATCGGCTTTGCGTAGGGGCGGAAGCCTCTACACCCGTTCGCTGACCGCAATCGCCACCTTGCAGCCGGCTTTGATGACAACGGACATCAGACGATAGGCGGGGGCTAATTCCGCCTCATGCTCCAGGCCGATTTCCTTATGCTCCTCTTCCTCGGCGCGGAACTTCTCGATAGTGGCGCGCAACGGCGCCTCATCCTCACCGAGCGATGCCGCCTGCTGGGCGTAGTGCTCGTCAATTGCTTCCTCGACCGCCACCGTGCAGGCCATCGCGGCACGGTCGCCGAGTGCGGCGGTCGCGGCGCCCAGGGCGTAGCCGGCCAGGTGCCACAGCGGCAGCAGCAGGGTCGGGCGCACCCGGCGAGTGGCGACAAGGCCGGCGAAGGTGTCGAGGTGATGCTGCTCCTGCGCCTTCATATGACGGATCAGGTCGCCCTTGGGGCCGTTCCCCATAAAGGCGAGCTGGCCCTCGTAGATGCGGGCGGCGCCATATTCGCCGGCGTGGTCCACACGCACGATGCGCTCGACCAGCTTGCGAGGCGTGAGGTCGCCGGGCAGGCGCGGCTTCGCGGCAGGCAAATCGGCGGTCATGTCGGTCAAGTGCATCAGGCGGCCTCGTTGGGTGTGGGGGTGCGGCGTCCGGCTGATGTAGCGAGGACAGCGGCCAGCGCCAGGGACAGCAGCATGTTCATCGCCGCCATGGACACCGGCACGCCAGGGACCAAGTAGGTCGGGTCGTCGCAGGGCTTGGCGGGCTGGGCGGGCATCCGTGCCAGGCGTTCCGCCATCGTGCCGCCGCCGAGGGTGGGAGCGGCGCACTCGGGCAGGGGGCTTGGCCACCAGCGCTGCTCCACCCCCACATGAACCAAGCCCAGCCCGGCGCCACCCAGCGCCACGAGCGCGGCCAAGGCCAAGGCCGCCCGCCTGGTCCGGCCGCGCAGCAGCAGGGTTAGGAGGGTGAGGGCGATCAGCACGCGGTAGGGCCAGCGCTCCAGCAGGCACAGCGCGCAGGGCACCAGGCCACCCCACCATTCCGACGCGAATGCGGCGCCCAGGGCGGCTGCGGAGGCCGCAAGCGCTGCCACTGCTATGCCCTTTGTCTCCTGATCGCCCCGTGCCGCCGGGTGTCCCGCCGCTTGGAATGCTGCTTGCGTCATGCCCTTCCATATGGCGAGCCAGGACCTTGGAGCAATCCGCACGGCGGCCTGAGCAAACCTCTGGAGCTTTGCGCACGGATGAAACGCTGAGCAGGCTTGCCCGGCCTGGCACGGCCGCAGGCGATCCGTGTGACAGGCCGTGCAAGCCTGCTTAGCCTGGAGCGGCAAGGGAGAGCGAACAGATGCGCCAACTGCTGGGCCGGGCCAATTCGAGCAACGTCATGAAGGTGATCTGGCTGCTGGAGGAGCTGGAGCTGCCCTATGAGCGTTCCGACGCCGGCGGTCCCTATGGCAGGACCGATACACCGGATTATCGAGCCATGAACCCCACCGGGCGCGTTCCGACGCTGGTGGAGGACGGCTGGGCCTTGTGGGAAAGCAACGCCATCCTGCGTTACTTATGCGCCGCCTATGCGTCGGGCAACCCGATGTGGCCGGAGGACCACCGGGCGCGGGCGGGCGTGGACCGCTGGATGGACTGGCAGCAGGCGTCGCTGAACCGGCCGCAGTCGGTGGTGTTCCAGGGGCTGGTGCGGACGCCGCCGGAACGGCAGGACATGGCGGCGATCAAGGCCGCGGCCGTGGAGCTGGCGGAGCACTGGTCGCTGCTGGACCGGGCAATGACAGGACGGGACTACGTCGCCGGGCCGGAGCTGACGCTTGCGGACATGGCGCTGGGGGTTCACGTGCACCGCTGGTTCGCATTCGATTTGGAGCGGCCGGTGACGCCGCATTTGCGGGCCTGGTACGAACGCCTGTTGGAGCGTCCGGCCTATGCGGCGCACGTCGCCCAGCCGATGACATAGGCGGCGGCCTGCTGCTTTTTATCTGGATGTTATAGGAGGCCGCTCAGCCCTTGAGCCCGGCCCCAGGCGGCACGCGGCTGCCTGATAGGGCCGGCACGGCTGCGGCCACCAAGCCTCCGCCCAAGACGGCAGCGGCCAGGGCCGCATCGGCCCAGGACAGCGTGACCGAAATGTGCAGCCCTGCCGCGCCGCCCAGCGCCGCCCCGGCGCCGGCAGCCGTCGCCCAGCCCAGCCCGATGCCGGCAATAACGCCTGCCGCCAGCACGATCCCTAGCTCCATCCACAGTGCCAGGAGCAGGAACCCCGGCGGGGCACCGATCGCGCGCAGCACCGCATGATCCCGTGCGCGGCCTGCGACGATGGCGCCGAAGGCCAGGATCACGGCAGCGACGACCAGCACGGCGCAGGCCGCCGCCATCCACGACAGCACGCTGCGAACGTCTCCCAGGGTGCGGAACAAGCTGGACAGCACTTCGCCTGGGAACACCGCCGTGCTGGCCGCCGTGCGGTAGCGGGCACGGAGCTGGTAGGCTCCGGCAAAGCTGCGTGGTTTTACCACCACGGCCGGGACTGGGGGCGGACCGGCCTCCCAGGGCGGCCCGATGCGCTCGACGCCGGCCGGGTGGCCATTGCCCAGACCATGTATCTCCCACACGCTCTCGACCGGGACCAGGATGGCAGCGTCCCAGGGCGTGCCGGTGCGGGGCAGGCGGCCGACGATTGTGTAAGTGCTCTCGGCATGGACATGGCCGCCCTCAGGCGCTTCCACCCGGCCGTGCTGCGGCTGCAGAGTGGCGCCGAGAGCCAGCGGCACGTCGGCGCCGGCCACGGCTTCATCCTCCGTGGCGAAGGCGCGGCCCTCCGCAGGGGCGCGCCGGCCGCCGAAGATCACGAAGGCCGGTGCGACGCCGACAATGGGGCGGCCGTGCCAGGCATCGCCGAAGGCGATGGGGGATGTCCAGGCTGCCTCCGGCTCGGCAGCCACCCGGGCAAGGATGGCGCCGTCCAGCAGCGGTACGGTGTCGGGCTGCAGGTAAACCGAGGTGAGGACAAGTTGCGTGGCGCTGCCAGGCGCGCCGACCACCAGATCGAAGGCGTCGGATGCTTGTGCCGCGGCTCGGCGCATGCTGCGGTCGAGCGCTCCGACGCCTGTGCCGAGGGAGGTGGCCAGGGCAACCAGCAATGCCATCGCCAGCGCGGCGCGCCAGCCCCGGCGCAGGGCGTCGCTGGCGACAGGCCAGGGATTCATGTGGTTTCCAGCCGGCCCGCATGCAGGCGCAAGCTGCGGGGCAGGCGGGCCAGCAGCGCCGGGTCATGGGTGGTGACCAGCAGCGTGGCGCCTCCTGCGGCGGCGGCGTCCAACAGCAGGGTGCCGACCGCGTGCGCGGCGGCGGCGTCCAGGCTGGCCGTAGGCTCGTCCGCTAGGAGGACCGTAGGCTGGTGGAGCAGGGCGCGTGCAAGGGCCACGCGCTGCCGTTCGCCACGGCTGAGTACGGCGGCGCGACGGGCAGAGTCGGCAATGCCCAGGCCATCAAGCAGCGTCCGCGCACGGGCGCGCAGGGCAGGGGGTATGCGGGCGTGGTCAAACGATACGGGCAGCAGCACATTGTCCAGGGCCGAAAGCCCTGGCAGCAAATGCATGTCTTGGAACACTAAGCCAAGCCGCTTCCGGCGCCAGCGGTCCCGGGCGGGGCCGGACATGGCCCATAGATCGTCGCCGTCCCAGCGCACGTGGCCAGCGGATGGACGCTCGATCCCGGCCAGGGCGTGAAGCAGGCTGGTCTTTCCGGCGCCGGACGGGCCTTCGACGGCGGTGGCGCTGCCGGGTGGCAGGGCCAAGGCGGGAACAGATAGGACAGGGCCAGCGCCCGGGAAGGCGATCACCAGATCCTGCACTGTCAAGGCCGCGCCGGACGGCGTGTCAGGCAAGGCGGAACCTGATGGTGGGCAGCCCGGCTGTGCGTGTCATGCCGCTAGCTGGGTCAGCCCAAGCGTCAAAGTCCAGAATGCTCGTGACCTCGGCTCCTATGATCGGCCTGAGGACATACACCGCGCACTTGCGCTCGTGCCATGGAGACTCATCAACTCCGCCAGTTCTGTACACATCGGGGGGTCCTTGCTCTCGGCCTAGACCTTAACGGGTGTCCCAACTGAAGACGAATGACGGCACAATGACACCATTCGCTGACCAGCGGCATTGCTTGCCAGATGCCGCATGGTTCCAACTTCATCCACCCCGCAGCGGGTTAATGAAGCCGTTTCACGTGAAACACTTCAGGGTGCGGCAGAACCGGCAAGTTCGGTTGTGGCATAGAAGTCTGGGAAGTTGCACGCGTCCAGCTTAACGTCCCTTAGCGCACCGTATAGATTGATCGCCGGACAAATGGGGTCGAACGTGATCACGACAGAACCGTTCGATCCGCACGCTGCCACCCCGGCCGCATGGGACGCCTTCCACGCATTCCACCGAGCCCGTAGCCAGGCAGAGGATCCTGACGAGCCTAACCTGCCCAACGCCGACTTCGAGCATAATGCGCGACAACAATGGCCGTTCTGGAAGGCCAGCCGCATCCTGGCCCTCCATGATGGGATGATCGTGGGCAACATCGGCCTGAGCATCCGCCGGGAAGGAACGAAGGACTACGCCGCCTTCGCGCCCTTCGTCACGGTTTGGGGTGGCGTCTTGCCGTCCTGGCGTCGGCAGGGCGTCGCCACCGCCCTGATGCACCGATTGCTGGCCTTCATGGACCAGCACGGCAATGCCACCGCAACCTTTCACGCGCGGTCGTTGGAGGGTCATGCCTTCCTGACCGCCATCGGCGCGATGCAGAAGCAGCTTGAGGTGGAGAACCGCCTGGACTTCGCCGGGCTAGACTGGACGGAACTGACGCGATGGGAAGCTGCGGCCCCGACCGGCCTGGAATGGGAGGTCCATGCCGGACGGGTGCCGCTGGAACGGCTGGCGGCATTGATCCCCAGCTTCACCAGCCTGATCGCGGATGCCCCAACTGGTGACGTGGACCGGCCCCCGAACCGCTACGACCTGCAAGGCTATGTCGCGGGATACGAGAATGCCGACCGAAGCGGCGGCGAGCACTTGCTGGTCATGCTGCTGGACGTCAATGAAGTGGCAGGCATGTGCGAAGGCTGGTGGGATGCCCGCTTCCCCGACCGTGTGTCGCAGTACCTGACCGCCGTGGCCCGTCCCTGGCGAGGGCGCGGCCTGGCGAAGGCGCTTAAGGCCCGCATGCTGCGCCTGGTGCGGGAACAGCAGCCCGGCGTCGCCATGATGAGCACCTACAACGCCGTGTCGAACGCGCCGATGCTGTCCATCAACACGCGATTGGGCTTCATTAGGCACAAGGAGATCGGCACCTACCAGATTCGGCGCGACGCCCTGGCGGAATGGCTGGAGACGCGCCCCGGCCGGCCCAGCGCTCCCATTACGGCGTGACCTCGCCGACCCTCAGGATTACCGAGCCGTCCTGTGTTGCCATGCAGGTCATCCCAGAGAAGTCGGACAGCCATTCGTGCCCATGCAGTTCCGCCGGAATGAGCGTCGAAGCAATCGCGACCACTCTTGCGCCCGCTGCGCGCCCTGCGGCCAACCCGGACGGGGCATCCTCGAATACGATAGCATCAGCCGGGTCGCAGCCCAGCCGGGATAAGGCCTGCAAGTAGCCAGCAGGGTCTGGCTTGCCTGCTGGCACATCCTCCGCGGTGACAAGAACGTCAGGGAGCGGCAGGCCCACCTGTCTCATCCAGCACTGGGCCAAGGCATGGTCCGCCGACGTTACTACTGCCCAGCAGTCCCGAGGGAGCGAATGCAGCAGGGCTGACGCACCGGGAATAGCGGCAAGTCCCTGCGTCGTCTCCGCCGCGGCTGCTGCAAGGCGGGTTGCCTCGGCTACCTCATCCGTGCCGGGCCGGGCGAACATCCTGACCGTCTCAATGGTGCGCCGGCCCGGGGAGGCCAACAGCACGGCCTCCGGGTCGAGGCTATGCCGCGCCGCCCAGTGCCGCCACAGCCCGGCGATGACCCCGGCTGAACTTACAAGCGTCCCGTCCATGTCGAAGAGAAGCGCCCTGGCATGCAGCGTTGATCCCGCGGCAAGCCGCATACCTAGCCGAACGCCCCGACATGATGCGTGATCGCCCCGCCGATCTCCCGCAGCAGGTCGAACAGCCGGCGCATCGGCTCGAAGATCACCTTGTGCTCCGCGGCATATGATCCGCTGCGCGGCCCCGCAGCCTCCCCGAAATCCAGATCGGTCCCTGCGGCCGGTGCGGCCGGGAAAACCTCCATCAGCAACGCCAGTCCTGCCGGCACGTCCAAGCGGATCAGCCGGTCCATCATGGCTTCCGGCGTGACGCCATGCCGGGGCGAGAAATCCGGGATTGCTGTCGCCAGCAGCCAGATGCGCTGGATCAGCGCCAGGCGCAGCGCGTGCAGCAGCACCTCCTCATCCTCCATGCGCGGGGCGTCCGGCCAAACCGCGCGCAATTGCAGATGGTCCGTTTGCACCCGGTGGAACATCGCCGTCAGGTCCGACCAGAGGCCCAGCCGCTCCAGCGCTCGTGCCACCGCGACCAGCGCCTCACGCCGCCCAGGCACCCCAGCCTGGGCGGCGCGGTCGAGCCAGGTGCCGGGGTCCAGCATCGCGACCGTGGCGCGAAGAACATTAAGGTCCGAGTGCAGCAGCCCATGCGCCGCCAGCCCGATAGCCCGGCGGAACCGGCTGCTCGTGCGGCGCATCTCCGCAAACGGCTCGGGGTTTCGCAGGGCCGCGGCGCCCAGGCCGTGCACGGTGTTCGCGCACCAGCCGACCTGCTGCAGGATGGCGTTGTTGGGGATCGCCCGCAGCTCCCGTGGATGGCGGATCGCCACCGGCCCGCCCACGTCGGTTTGCCGCGCGCTGGGACGCGACCCCGTCGGGTCCAGCAGCGCCGGGCCGAAGGTGCCGAGCAGCGCGGCATAGCCCGGGTCCTCCACCAGCCCGCGCATCGCCTGGCCGATGGTGGCGAAGAAATCCACCGCGAAGTCCGGGTCGTCATAGATGGGGTCGTGGCTGCCAGCCGGGTCGGCGAAGGCATGTTCGGCAATTCGCGCGACCGTTGCCGCGGCCAAGGCCGGACTGCCGAAGTGCAGGTAGCCGTCGCCGCCCTGGAAGGCGCTTTCCTCCCGAACCGTGACGCCGGCGCGGGTAAACGCCTGGCGACTTGCGGCAGGCGACAGGTAGCGGAGCCGATCGGTCATGCTGCTAGGATGGCCGCCGCGTCCGATGCTCTCGCCGTGGGTGTCGAACAGCACGACCTCGATTCCGGTCACGCCATGCCGGGCGAGGGCATCGGCGACACGCAGCCGCAGCCGCTCGATCAGGTAGGACGCATCCAACTGCCCGACGTAGCGTCCGCTGTCGGAGTAGCCGAATTGCAGGCAAAGCCGCCCGATCTGCCGCAGGTAATCCCGGTAGTGCGGCGACCGCAACGCCTCGTCCAGAACGCGGACGCCGGACTCCAGTGCCTCGCCGGTCTCGAACAGCGGGCTGATCTCGATGTTGCGGTCGCAGCCGAACAGGCGGGCCAACCACAGGGCAGCCAGGAGGGTGTAACCGCTCTCGGTTTCGGCGATCAGGAAGCGGACGGGGCTGACGCCGTCCACATGCTTGACGATCTGCGCCACGGTCATCATCAGGCGGACGGCGGACGCCTGCTCCGCCAGCAGCGCGCCGAAATAGACCGGCACCGCCTGCACTCCGTCCAGCGCGGCATTGATCCCTGCGAGCAGTGCCCGGCGGCGCACCGGATCGCCAGGCGGGTCGTTCAGCCCCAGCCGCTGCCGGACCGCATTGTGCAGTTGGGTGCTGTTCAGGCGGACGTGGGTGTGGGCCAGCGACATGCCATGCCCTACCAGCCCGGCCCGCGCGACCAGCAGCCGCAGGCGGTCGTCGCCCTCCGCTTCCGCAATGGCGGCGTCGAAGAGCCTGTTGCACAATCGGCTTCGGGAACGTCGTGATGACGTGTTGTGGTGCGCTTCGGTGTTGACGGCTCTGGCGAAGCACGATTCTATCGTTGCTCTCCCAAGACACGGACCAAGCGATGGC
>JAABUQ010002458.1_pt1 | contig 36655 bp, 34 predicted proteins | sample 5560001 | NCBI WGS metagenome assembly JAABUQ01 (sample SAMN10711888, study PRJNA513371) | rock metagenome | isolation source: Antarctica rocks | place: Antarctica: Victoria Land, Finger Mt nord | collected 2015-12-18 | reverse complement strand
AACTCGATGATAAGGATGCCGTTCTTGGCGGCCAGCGCGATCAGCACCACGAGGCCGATCTGCGCGTACAGGTCGAGCGACAGGCCGCCCAGCTTGATGCCGATGAAGGCGCCCAGAACGCCGACCGCGACCGACAGCAGCACCGGGATCGGGATCACCCAGCTCTCGTATAGCCCGACCAGGAACAGATAGGCGAACAGGATCGCCAGCGCCAGGATGGTGCCGGTCTGCCCGGTCGCTTCGCGCTCCTGGAACGCGGTGCCGGTCCACTCATAGGAGTAGCCCGCCGGCAGCGTCGCCTTGGACACCGCTTCCATGGCGAGCAGGGCGGTGCCCGACGACACGCCCGGCTTGCCCGAGCCTTGCAGCGTGATCGAGCGGTAGTTGTTGTAGCGGCTGATGGTTTGCGGCCCGAGCACGATGCGGATGTCGGCGATCGAGCGCAGCGGCACCATGGTGCCGGTCTTGTTGCGTATGAAGATGCGGAAGATCGAGGGGATGTCGGAGCGGTCGGCCGCCTCGGCCTGGAGGTTCACCTGCCAAGTGCGGCCGAACAGGTTGAAGTCGTTGATGTAGATGCCGCCCAGCGTGGCCTGCAAGGCGCTGAACACGTCGCTGACGGCCAGCCCCAGCGCCTGCGCCTTGTCGCGGTCGATGTCGAGGTAGATCGACGGCGTGGTGGCGGTGAACGTCGAGCGCACCACGCCGATCGCCGGGTTGGCCTGGGCGGCGGCGATCAGCCCCTGCAGCACCGGGCCCATTTCGACCGGGTCCTGGCCGTTCAGCGCCTGCAGCTGGTACTCGAAGCCGCCGCCGGTCGACAGGCCGATGATCGGCGGCAGGTTGAACGGGAACACGAAGGCGTTGCGGATCGACTGGCTGGCGCCGAACACCTGGCCGATCACCGCCTGCACGCCGTCCTTGGCGGCGGTGCGGTCGGCGAACGGCTTCATCCGCGCCACCAGGAACGCGGCGTTGGCCTGGTTGCCGCCGTCGAGCAGCGAGAAGCCGACGATCGACAGCACGTTCTGGATCGCCGGGATTTTCTTCAGGATGCCCTCGACCTGCGCCGTCACCGCCAGCGTGCGGTTGACCGAAGCGCCGTCGGGCAGCTGCACCGCCATGAAGAAGGCGCCCTGGTCCTCCTCGGGCAGGAAGCCGGTGGGGGTCACCGCCGACAGGCCGAAGATGCCGGCGGCGCAGCCGATGACGATCAGCACCGCCAGGATGGAGAAGCGCAGCAGCCGTCGCACCACGTTGCCGTAGCCGTCGCGCACCCGGTCGATGCCGCGCCCGACCCAGCCCATGACGCCGCACTGCTCGCCGGTGTGGCGCAGGAACACCGCGCACAACGCCGGGCTCAGCGTCAGCGCGTTCAGCGCCGAGATCAGCATGGCGACGCTGATGGTGACCGAGAACTGCCGGAACAGGCTGCCGGACAGGCCGGGGATGAAGGCGATCGGCACGAACACCGACAGCAGCACCAGCGTGATCGCCACGATCGGCGCGGTGATCTGCTGCATCGCCATCTTGGTGGCCTCGCCCGGCGGCATGTCCGGATGTTCGGACATCACCCGTTCGACGTTCTCGACCACCACGATGGCGTCGTCGACGACGATGCCGATCGCCAGCACCATCGCTAGCAGGCTCACGGTGTTGGCCGAGAAGCCGAGCGGGAGCAGCACCGCGAAGGTGCCGATCAGGCTCACCGGAACTGCCACGAGAGGAATGATGGTGGCGCGCAGGCTGCCCAGGAACAGGAACACCACGATCACGACGAGCACGAACGCCTCGCCCAGCGTCTTCAGCACTTCGGTGATGGTGTCCGAGACGAACGAGCTGCTGTCGTAGAAGACGCGGGCCTTGAGGCCTTCGGGGAAGCGCTGCGACAGCGTGTCCAACGCCGCCTGCACGCGCGCCGAGGTCTGCACCGCGTTGGCCCCCGGCGCCAGATAGATGCCGATGGAGACCGCCGGGCGGCCGTTCAAGCGGCTCAGGCTGTCTTCCGTCTGCGCCCCCAGCTCGACCCGCGCCACGTCGCGCACCCGCAGCACCGAGCCGTCGGGGTTGGCGCGGATGACGATGTTGCCGAACTCCTGCGGCGTGACGAGCCGGCCCTTGGTCTGCAGGTTGATCTGGAACTGGGTGTCGTTGCTGGTCGGGCGGGCGCCCACGCGGCCCACCGCCGCCTGCACGTTCTGCGCCTGCACCGCCGCGATGATGTCCGACGGCGCCAGGTTGAGGCTGATGAGCCGGTTGGTGTCGAACCAGATGCGCATCGAGTAGTTGAGCGCCCCGAACAGGTTGGCCTGGCCGACGCCGGGGATGCGCGCCAGCGTGTCGAGCACGTTGATGGTGACGTAGTTGCTGATGAACAGCGGGTCCTGCTTGCCGTTGTCGCTATACAGCTGCAGGAACTCCAGGATCGCCGAGGAGCGTTTCTGCACCGTGACGCCCTGCCGCTGCACCTCGGCCGGTAGCCGCGACAACGCCGCCTGCACCCGGTTGTTGACGTTGACCGTGTTGATGTCGGGGTTGGTGCCGAGCGAGAAGCTGACGGTCAGGCTGTAGCTGCCGTCGTTGGCGCTGTTCGACTTCATGTAGATCATGTTGTCGGCGCCGTTGACCTGCGCCTCCAGCGTCTGCGCCACCGTCGCCTCGACCACTGCGGCGGAGGCGCCGGGATAGGTGGTGGTGACCTGCACCTGCGGCGGCACGATGTCGGGGAACTGCGCCACCGGGATGCGGGTGAGCGAGATGCCGCCGGCGATGGTGATGATGATCGCGATCACCACCGCGAGGCGCGGCCGGTCGATGAAGACGCCGGAGATCATGTGTTCAGCCTCCGGCCCGCGGCGCCACCGGCTCGCTGGACGCCGGCGCCGGGGCCACCACGCCGCCGGCATGGACCCGCTGGATGCCCTCCGAGACCACCGTCTCGCCCTCGGTGAGACCGCCCACCACGACGGCCACGGTGGCGGTCGACTGACCGAGCTGGATGCGCCGCTGCTCGACCTTGTTGCCGGCGCCGACCACCCAGACATAGCTGCCCTGCTGATCCTCCAGCACCGCCGCGCGCGGGATGCCCAGCACCTGCAGCGGCACGATGCCTTCTACCAGGGCGGTGACGAACTCGCCGTCCACCAGGTCGCGGTTGCCCAATTCGCCGGGCTTGGTGCCGGACCGCAGCGGGTTGGGCACTACGGCGCGGAAGTTCAGCGTGTCGGTGTTGGCCGAAACCGTGGGGTCGACGTAGTCGATCTTGCCGGGCTGCGTGAAGATGGTGCCGTCGGGCAGCTGCACTTTCACCACCACCGCCGCGAGGCCGCCCTTGGCGGCGTAGCGGGTGCGCAGTTCCAGTGCGGTGCGCACCGAGACCGGGAACAGCACGTACATCGGGTCCTGGCTGACGATGGTGGCGAGCGCGCCGCTCGACGGCGTCACCACGTTGCCGACGGTCAGGGTGGTGCGGCTGATCTTGCCGGCCACCGGCGCATGGATCTCGGTGTAGTCGAGGTTGATCTGCGAAGCCCGCAGCAGCGCCTCGCCGTTGGCGACCTGGGCGGCCTGGCTGGCCTGCTGCGCCTGCGCGTCGTCGACCGTGGAGCGCTGGCCGGCGGGCGTGCTGAGCAGGCTGGTGGCGCGGCCCAGGGTGATGCTGGCGTTGCGCAGCAGGGCCTTGGTCTGCGCCACCGCCGCGGTTTTGGCCTGCACGTCGGCCTCGAACGGGCCACGCTCCAGCCGGTACAGCAGGTCGCCCTGCTTGACCTCGTTGCCTTCGACGAAGTTGCGCTCCTCGATGAACGCGGTCACGCGGGCCACCAGGTCGACGCGGTTGACCGCCTGCACCCGGCCGACGAAATCGTTGGTCTCGGTGATCGCCTGCCGCTGCGCCTTGACCACGCCGACCGCGGGCGGACCCTGCGGGCCGAACTGCGCCTTGGCTGGAGCGGGGAAACAGGCTGCCAAGAGAGCGGCGGCGGCGAGGGCAACGAAGGCGCGCATCAATAACCTCGGATCTCTGGCGTTCCCCGCCAAAGGCCAGGGTAACAAAGGCCGCACCATAAGGGCAACGACGCCAGGGACGCGAGGGGTCGGTTGTGGCGGCGGCGTTATGAGCGTTATGGCCGCCGCCGGGCTGGAAATTGCCGCGAGGCGCCCGGACGGACGCGAGCCGCCCGGGTTTGGTCGGATGGCCGGCTGGATCAGTTCGGCAGCAGGACGTGGTCGACGACGTGGATGACGCCGTTCGACTGGATCACGTTCGGGATGGCGACCAGCGCCTTGTCGCCCTTGGCGTCGGTGATGTAGATTTTCTGGCCGACGGCGGTGGCGCTCAGCGGGTCGCCCTCGACCGTGGTCAGCGACGCCGAGCCGTGGCCGGCTTTGATCGCCCGCAGGATGGTTGCCGCAGTCATCTTGCCGGCGACCACGTGGTAGGTGAGGATCTTGGTCAGCATGGCCTTGTTCTCAGGCTTCAGCAGCGTGTCGACGGTGCCGGCGGGCAGGGCGGCGAACGCCTCGTTGGTCGGCGCGAACACGGTGAACGGGCCGGGACCCTTCAGCGTGGCGACCAGGCCGGCAGCCTTCACGGCGGCGACCAGCGTGGTGTGGTCCTTGGAGTTCACGGCGTTGTCGATGATGTCCTTGTTCGGGTACATCGGCGCGCCGCCGACCATGACGGTGGCCGCATGGGCCAGAGGCGCGATGGCCGGGGCGACCGCGAACACGAGGCCGGCGGCCATCAGGGCAGAACGGAAGTTGAGCTTCATTGGTAATTCCCATCGTTTGCGCTTCGGGCAAGACGCCCGACCCAAGCACTACGGCCCGCCCTAGGCTTCGGATGCCGGCGACTCGGAAGCCGGCGGCAGCAGCTTGCCGGGGTTGAGGATGCCGCGCGGGTCGAGCGCCGCCTTGATCGCCCGCATCACGTCGAGCGCCGCCTCGCCGTGCTCCGCCGCCATGAACTGCCGCTTGCCCAGGCCGACCCCGTGCTCGCCGCTGCACGAGCCGCCCAGCGCCATGGCCCGGTTCACGATCGCGCGGTCGAGCGCCCAGGCGCGGGCGAGGCCGTCCGGCTCCGGCGGCACTAGGATCACCGTGTGGAAGTTGCCGTCGCCGACGTGGCCGACGATTGGCGCAAGCAGTCCAGACTTGGCGATGTCGGCCTGCGCGCCCAGGATCGCCTCGGCCAGGCGCGACGGCGGCACGATGGCGTCGGTGGCGATGCCGTTCCAGCCGGGACGCAAGGCGCGGGCCGCCCAGTAGGCGTCGTGCCGGGCCCGCCACAGCCGCGTCCGCTGCTCGGCCAGCACCGCCCATTGGAACCCCTGGCCGCCGTGTTCGGCCGCGAACGCTTCGGCCAGTCCGGCCTGCTCGGCGACTCCTGCGGGGCTGCCGTGGAACTCGAGGAACAGCGTCGGCAGCGCCGCCAGCCCGTCGAGTTTCGAGTAGGCGATGCAGGCGGCCATCTGCTTCTCGTCGGCAAGCTCGATCCGCGCCACCGGGATCGCCGCCTGCATGATGCCGCCGACCGCCGCCACCGCGCCGGCCAGCGTGGCGAACTGGCAGACCGCGGCGCTGGCGGCCTCCGGGATCGGCTGCAGGCGGAGCTGGATCTCGGTAATGACGCCCAGCGTGCCCTCGCTGCCGATCATCAGCCGGGTCAGGTCGTAGCCGGTCGCGGCCTTGCGCACCCGGCCGCCGGTCCGCGCCACCCGGCCGTCGGCCATCACCACGGTCAGGCCCAACACGTTCTCGCGCATGGTGCCGTAGCGCACCGCGTTGGTGCCCGACGCGCGGGTCGCGCACATGCCGCCCAGCGTGCTGTGGGCGCCGGGATCGACCGGGAAGAACAGGCCCTGGTCGCGCAGCAGCAGGTCGAGCGCCTGCCGGGTGACGCCGGCCTGCACCCGGCAGTCCATGTCGGCGGCGTTCACCTCCAGCACCTCGGCCATGCCGGACAGGTCGATCACCACGCCGCCCGCCACCGGCGTCACGTTGCCCTCCAGCGAGGTGCCGGCGCCCCACGGCACCACCGGCACGCAATGCGCGTGGCACAGTGCCAGCAGGCGCGAGACCTCCTCGGTGGTCCGCACGAACGCCACCGCGTCGGGCAGCGCCGGCGGGTGACTGTCCTGGCCCTGGGCGTGCTGTTGGCGCAGGGCAGCACCGATGGCGAGGCGTGCGCCGAGAAGGTCGCCGGCGGCGGTGAGCACCGCTTCGAGGTGGATCGGTTGGTTCAGGGCGTCGAGCATCCCGGCCTCCGGCGAGCCGGCCGCAGCCGCCTCGATTGACCCGTCCCTGGCCCAAGCCTATTTGAAGCCAGCGGCGGGAGACGGAATTGACAAACAACCTCAAGCAGATCTGGGCGCAGGGCAAGGCCGCGGTGAACGGTTGGCTGGCGATCCCGTCGGGCTTCTCGGCAGAGGTCATGGCGCAATGCGGGTTCGACACGCTGACCGTCGACCTGCAGCATGGCGTGCAGGACTACATGAGCATGGTGACCTGCTTTCAGGCCATGGGCCGGTTTCCGGTGACGCCAATGGTGCGGGTGCCGTGGAACGAGCCGGGCATCATCGGCAAGGCGCTCGACGGCGGCGCCATGGGCGTGATCTGCCCGATGGTGAACAGCCGCGCCGAGGCCGAGTCGTTCGTCGCCGCCTGCAAATATCCGCCCGATGGCGCGCGCAGCAACGGCCCGATCCGCGCCGGCATGTACGGCGACGTCAGCTCCGGCTACCAGACGACCGCCAACGCCGAATGCCTGGCGATTGCGATGATCGAGACGCGCGAGGCGGTTGCCAATCTTGACGCCATCCTCGACGTGCCGGGCATCTCCGGCGTCTACATGGGCCCGTCCGACCTCGGCTTCTCCTACGGGCTGGTGCCCAAGCTGGACCGCGAGGAGCCGGAGATGCTGGCGATCTTCGACCGGGTGATCGCGGCGACCGCCAAGCGCGGCATCCACGCCGGCATCCATTGCGGCAGCGCCGGTTACGCATCGCGCGCCATCGGCATGGGCTTCCGCCTGGTCACCATCACCAACGACAGCGGCCTGCTGACGATGGCCGCGCGCGCCGCCACCGCGCAGGTCCGCCGCGAGAGTGGCGGCCTGGCGTAAACCGCTCCAGCGCCAACTGCTTCACCGAAAGAACCGCCCTCATGCCGCCGCTTTCCATCCGCCTGCACCCCGACGACAGCGTGGTGATCGCCCGCGCGACGTTGCTGCCCGGAACCCCGGTGGCGGACGGCGTGGGCGTGATCGGGCGCATCCCGGCCGGGCACAAGGTCGCCACCAGGCCGCACGCAATGGGCGAGCCGGTGATCCGCTACGGCCAGATCATCGGCTTCGCCACTGCGCCGATCGCGCCGGGCGAGCATGTCCATGTGCAGAACTGCGGCATGGGCGATTTCGCCAAGGACTACGCGTACGGCGTCGACGCCAAGGCGACCGCGATGGTCGATCTGCCCGCCACCTTCCAGGGCATCCGCCGCGCCGACGGCCGGGCGGCGACGCGCAACTACATCGGCATCCTGACCAGCGTGAACTGCTCCGCCCATGTGGCGAGCGTGGTGGCCGATGCGTTCCGCCGCAACCCGGTCACCGGCTACGATCCGCTGGCCGATTATCCCAACGTCGACGGCGTCGTGGCGCTGACCCACAAGACCGGCTGCGGCATGACCGCGGGCGAGCCGCTGACGTTGCTGCGGCGTACGCTCGGCGGCTTCGCGCGGCACGTCAACTTCTCCAGCGTCATCGTGCTGGGCCTCGGCTGCGAGGTGAACCAGCTTGGCGGGTTGCTGGAGGAGCAGCGGCTGTCGGGACGGTTGCGCGGCATGGACATCCAGGAGATGGGCGGCAGCCGCAAAACGGTGGCGGCCAGCATCGGCATCGTGCGCGAGGCGCTGCAGGACGCCAACAACGTGACGCGCGAGCCCGTGCCGGCCAGCGAGCTGGTGGTGGCGCTGCAATGCGGCGGCTCCGACGGCTATTCCGGCGTGTCGGCCAACCCGGCGCTGGGCTTTGCCAGCGACCTCGTGGTGCGCCACGGCGGCACCGTGATCCTGTCTGAGACGCCCGAAACCTACGGCGCCGAGCACCTGCTGACCCGCCGCGCGGTGTCGCGCGAGGTCGGCGAGAGGCTGGTGGAGCTGATGCGCTGGTGGGAGCGCTACACCGAGCGCGAGGGGGCGGAGCTGAACTCCAACCCGTCGCCCGGCAACAAGGCTGGCGGCCTGACCACCATCCTGGAGAAGTCGCTGGGCGCCATGGCGAAATGCGGCAGCACCAACCTGGTGGACGTGCTGCAATACGCCGAACAGGTAACGCAGCACGGCTTCGTGTTCATGGACACGCCGGGCTACGACCCGGTGGCGGCGACCGGGCAGGTGGCGGGCGGCGCCAACCTGGTGTGCTTCACCACCGGCCGCGGCAGCGTGTTCGGCTGCAAGCCGGCGCCGTCGATCAAGCTCGCCACCAACACGCCGATGTTCACCCGCATGGAAGACGACATGGACGTCAACTGCGGCACCATCCTCGACGGCGACGAGACGGTGCAGCAGTGCGGCGAGCGCATCTTCCAGAAAATCCTGGCGACCGCCTCGGGCGAGCCGACCAAGAGCGAGCAGTTCGACTTCGGCTCGGCCGAGTTCGCACCGTGGCAGATCGGCGCCACGATGTAGCCGCCTAAGCGTTTTAGGGCTTGCCGGCGGGCTCGACGTTCTCGCTGCCGGCGCGGCTGCCGCCCAGCTTGTCGGCGCCGTGCGACTCCGGGCTGCCCGGCTTCTTGTGGTTGCCGGTGTCCTGCTGGCCCTCGACGTGTTCGATGTTCTTCTCGGTGTGCGGTTGCTCAGCCATGTTGGTGCCCTCCTGAGTGGCCAACGCTTCGGGCCAGCCGGGGTTTGCCGCGCCGCCGGGTTCACCTTTGATTGTTGCTTTCCTGCTTTGCTGTCGGCCTCCGTCCCGCGAAAGGAACGTGCGACATGCAGGGAACGATATTGGGGATGGACCATGCCGGCCTGTCCCGGCGTGCGGCGTCGGCCATGTGGCTGCCCCGGGCAGAGACGTTGCTGTTCCGCACGACGATCCTTGCCGTCGAGGCCGGGTGCGTGCTGGCGAGCGGTCGTCTCATCCAGGCATGGCTCGTCCAGATGTGGCCTGGGCTGGCGACGCGCGCTCCGCTGCCGGCCGGAACCGCCGCCGCTTATCTGCTGCTGACGCTGCTGGCCGGCGCATCGGTCGAGCTGCCGGGCAGGTCCCGGCAAAGCGGCGCCCTCCGCACGCTGCTCGCGGTGTTCGCCGCTGGAACCTGCCTGCTGGCGCCGCCACTCGCCGCCACGCCGGCCATTGCGCTGTGGTTCGCGCTGGCCTGGGCCGGGATTGCGGCCACGCGGGGCGTCGCCGTCCGCCTGGCCGGCCGCCTGCCCAGCCTGACGCCACGGCCAAGGCTGGTGGCCTTTATCGGCAACAGCGAGGCGGCGGCAAGGATGCTGCGGCAGATCAGGGCCGATCCACGCGGCGAAGTGATGCCGATCGGCTTCTTCGACGACCGCAGCTCGCGTTTCGGCCCGCTGAACGGGCAGCTGCCCTGCCTCGGCAACATCGACGAATTGGTCAGCTATCTCGCCGACCACGAGCTGCACGACGTCTACATGGCGCTGCCCTGGTCGGCCGGCGAGCGCATCTCGGTGCTGATAGACCGGCTGCGCTTCCTGCCGCTCACCGTGCGCCTGATCCCCGACCAGGTCCCTCCGGCGCTGCGCGTGCATCAGGCCGAGCAGCTGGAGGGCGTGGTGATGCCGACGCTGATGCTGCCGCCGTTCTCGGCGGTGGGTGCCATGCTCAAGCGCGGCTGCGACCTCGCGATCTCCGCCGTGCTGCTGGTGCCGCTGGCGGCGCTGCTGCTGGTCGTGGCCGTTGTCATCAGGCTCGACAGCAAGGGGCCGGTGTTCTTCCGCCAGTCGCGCTCCGGGCAGTACGGCCGCGGTTTCGAGATCTACAAGTTCCGCAGCCTGCACGTGGCGCAGGCGGACAGCGCCGCCGAGACCCTGGTTTCGCACAGCGACCGGCGCGTCACCCGGGTCGGCCGCATCCTAAGGAAATACTCGATCGACGAGCTGCCGCAGATCTTCAACGTCGTGCTGGGCGACATGTCGCTGGTCGGGCCGCGTCCGCACGCGCCGCGGGCCAAAGCGGACGGCCGGATTTATGCCGACGTGATGCCCGACTACATGCTGCGCTACCGCGTGAAGCCGGGCATGACCGGTTGGGCGCAGGTGAACGGCTGGCGCGGCAACACCGACACCGAGGAGAAGCTGCGCAAGCGGGTGGAGTTCGATTTTGCATACATCCGCTCGTGGTCGCTGGCTCGCGACTTCGCGATCCTGCTGCGGACCATCCCCTCGGTGGTCGCGCCGCCGGCAGGGAACGCGTGACATCCGCTGGCCGGGGCCGCGTGCTGCGGTCACGCGGGCCTTGCGCCTAGCCGTGCGGGTGGGTGCGGTGCCAGACCTCCATCAGTTGGTTGGCATCGACCGCCGTGTAGCGCTGCGTCGTCGACAGGCTGGCGTGGCCCAGCAGCTCCTGGATCGCCCGCAGGTCCGCGCCGCCTGCCAGCAGATGGGTGGCGAACGAGTGGCGCAGGGCGTGCGGCGTCGCATGGTCGGGCAGGCTGTGCAGCTCGCGGAACAGCTTGAGGTCGCGCTGCGCCACGCGGGCCACGAGGCGTGCGCCGCGCACTCCCACGAACAGCGGCGCGGTGGCCTCGCCCCGCTGCGGGTGCAGGGCGAGCCACGCCGCGACCGCCGCGCGCACCGGCGCCAGCACCGGCACACGCCGCGGCTTCGCGCCCTTGCCGACCACCTGCAACGGGGCATCGCCGCCGGGCAGGGGGGCCGCGCCGACGTCCAGCGCCAGCGCCTCGGCGATACGCAGGCCGCAGCCATACAGCAGGCAGAACAGCGCCGCGTTGCGCGCCTGCACGCCAGCGTTGTCGGAGGCCGCGCCGATGTCGTCGACGATCGCCGCCGCCTGGTCCTGGGTCAGCGCGCGGGGCAGCGGCCGGGGCGTGCGCGGCGCGGCCAGCAGGCGCAGTTGCGGGTTGGCGACATCGTGCCGCCGCGTCAGGAAGCGGAAGAAGCTGCGCACCGCCGAGAGGTGGCGCGCGCGGGTGGCGTTGCCGGCGCCGTGGTTCGCCTCCCATGCCAGCCAGCCGCGCAAATCCGCCAGCCGCAGCCCGGCCAGCGCCGCCAAATCCGGTTCGCCGCCGAGATGGCCCGCCAGGAAGGCAAGGAACCGGCCCACGTCGCGGTCGTACGCCTCGGCGGTCAGCGGCGAGCCGCGGCGCTCGTGCAGCAGCCAGATCACGAACTCGGCCTGCGCCACCGACGCCAGCACCGCTCAGCGCCCCAGTGCGGCGGCGATGGCGCGGCCCAGGAAGGCCAGCGGCGCAATGCCCTGCGCCGGGTCGAGCGCATGGTCGTCGCGCGCCGCCAGCGCCAGCAACGCCGGCGGCCCGACGCCGGGAATACGCACCAGCGCATCCCGACGCGCCAGCGACGCCGCCTCGGCATGGAGCAGCGCCGCGTCGCCGCCGTTGCTGCGGAACAGCGCCGATCGTGTGCCCAGTAGGCGCGCGACGCTGCCCGGCGGCAGCCGCCTGGCGCCGTGAACATTGCCCTCGGACAGCAGGCAGGCGGCATCCACCGCCAAAATCGCCGGCAACTCGGCAGCGATGCACTCGGCGGCGTCGGCGGCGGCGATCAGCGCCAGCACGGCGTCCTGCACCCGCACCGCCAGGCCGGCGGCGGCACGCCCGGCGGTCAGCAACAATTCGGCGCGCTCGGTCATGGCCGCCGCGTGAGCGCGTTCGGCGCGCAGCATCGCCGCCATGTGATCCGCCAACGCCTCGCCATGCACCCGCTCAGGCGGCGCCAGCCGGCGGTACAACTCGGGATGCTCGGCCAGGAAGCAGGGCTGTTCGTGCAGGTACGCCGCAACCTCCTCGGCGGAGAGCGCGGCCTGCTGCGACGGTGCCGAATGTTTCAATGTCGCCGCATATGATGAGGCGAAAACCGAGCCAACGCGGCGATCCCGCCTACTCGACGATCTTCTGGCCAGTCTTCTTCCAATCGGCGGCGAACGTTTCCAGGCCCTTCGCGGTCAGCGGGTGCAGGTATAGCGAGCGCATCACCGCCGGCGGCAGGGTGGCGACATGGGCGCCGATCTTGGCCGCCTGGATGATGTGCTGCGGGCCGCGCACGCTGGCCACCAGCACCTGGGTCTTCAGCGCCTCGTAGTTGTCGTAGATCTCGACGATGTCGCTGATGAGTTCCATGCCGTCGTAGCCGATGTCGTCGAGCCGGCCGACGAACGGGCTGATAAAGGTCGCCCCGGCCTTGGCCGCGACCAGCGCCTGCGCCGCCGAGAAGCACAGGGTGACGTTGACCATGGTGCCTTCGCCGGAGAGCGTCTTGCAGGCGCGCAGGCCGTCCGGCGTCAGCGGCACCTTGATGGTGACGTTGCCCGCGATCTTCCGCAGCACGGCGGCCTCGCGCATGATCGGGTCGTACTCGGCCTCGGTCACCTCGGCGCTGACCGGGCCGGGAACGATGTCGCATATCTCGCGGATGACTTCGAGGAGCTTGCGGCCGGACTTGGCGATCAGCGACGGGTTCGTGGTGACGCCGTCGACCAGGCCGGAAGCAGCCAGCGACCGGATGTCATCGATGTCGGCGGTGTCGATGAAGAACTTCATGGCTGGTCCCCGCAGGTCGGTTGCGGCATGACCATACAGGATGGCCCCCTCCGATAGAATGGTCGTGTCCGATAGAAGGCGCGCGGCATCCGCCCGTCGCCGGTTGCCCGATGCCGCCGCCCAGGCTCCCCTGGCCAGGCCGCGCGTGGCGGTGCTGCTGCCGTATCCGTTCGCCGGCCCGTTCGACTACCGCGTGCCGGACGGCATGGACCCGCGCCCGGGCGACCTGGTGCTGGTGCCGCTCAACCGGCACGAGGTCGTCGGCGTGGTGTGGGACAATTCGGCCGACGGCGGGGTCGGCGACAACCGGCTGCGTCCGATCAGCGGCATCGTCGACGGGCCGCCGATGCGCGCGGACCTCCGCCGCCTGATCGACTGGATCGCCGCCTACACGCTGTCGCCGCCGGGCGAAGTGCTGGCGATGGCGCTGCGCACCAACGTGCTGCGGCCGGAGCCGGTGCCGATGGGCTGGCGGCTGACCGACGCGACGCTGCCGGACAGGCTGACGCCGGCCCGCGCGCGGATTGCGGCGGCGCTGGCGTCCGGCCCGGCCACCGGGGCGGCGCTGGCGCGAGCCGCCGGGGTGAGCGCGGGAGTGATCCGCGGCATGGCCGATGCCGGATTATTGCTGCCGGTGACGCTGGCCCCGGCCGCCGTCTTCACCCACCCCGCCCCGGACCATCCCGGCCCGCTGCTGGCTCCCGACCAGGCCGCGGCGGCGGCGGCGCTGCGTGCGGCGGTGGCGGCGAAGGCGTTCGGGGTCACGCTGCTCGAAGGCGTCACCGGGTCGGGCAAGACCGAGGTGTACCTGGAAGCGGTGGCCGAGTGCCTGCGCCAGGGCCGGCAGACGCTGGTGCTGCTGCCGGAGATCGCGCTGTCGTCGCAATGGCTGGAGCGGTTCGAGCGGCGGTTCGGGGTGGCGCCGGCGGTCTGGCACTCCGACCTCGCCTCGCGCACGCGGCGGATCACCTGGCGCGCGGTCGCGGCGGGTCAGGCGCCGGTGGTGGTGGGCGCCCGCTCGGCGCTGTTCCTGCCGTTCCCCGACCTCGGCCTGGTGGTGGTCGACGAGGAGCACGAGACGGCGTTCAAGCAGGAGGACGGGGTCGCCTACCACGCCCGCGACATGGCGGTGGTGCGCGCCCGGCTGTGCGACGCCCCGGCGGTGCTGGTATCGGCGACACCCAGCCTGGAGAGCGTGGCCAACGTCGAGGCCGGGCGGTATTCCCGGCTGTTTCTGCCGTCGCGGCATGGCGGGGCGGCGCTGCCGGACGTGGCGCTGATCGACTTGCGCGAGACGCCGCCGGAACGCGGCCGGTTCCTGTCGCCGCCGCTGTTGGCCGCCATCGCCGCGACGCTGGAACGCGGCGAACAGGCGATGCTGTTCCTCAACCGCCGCGGCTACGCGCCGCTGACGCTGTGCCGGCATTGCGGACATCGCATGGAGTGCCCCAACTGCACCGCATGGCTGGTCGAGCACCGCTCCCGCCATCGGCTGCAATGCCACCACTGCGGCCACGCCGAGCCGATCCCGCCGGCGTGCCCGGCCTGTGCCGCCGAGGCCAGTCTGGTGCCGGTCGGGCCGGGAGTGGAGCGGATCACCGAGGAGGCCAAGGTCGCCTTCCCGGAAGCGCGGCTGCTGGTGATGGCCAGCGACACGCTGCCCGGCCCGCACGCCGCCGCCGCCGCCGCCCGGGCGATCGAGGCGCGCGAGGTCGATTTGGTGATCGGCACGCAGATCGTGGCCAAGGGCTGGCACTTCCCGCATCTGACCCTGGTCGGCGTGGTCGATGCCGACCTGGGCCTCGGCGGCGGCGACCTGCGCGCCGCCGAGCGCACCGTGCAGCTGCTGCATCAGGTGGGCGGGCGGGCCGGGCGGGCCGAGGCTCCCGGCCGGGTGCTGCTGCAAACCTACAGCGCCGAACATCCGGTGATGCAGGCGCTGCTGGCCGGCGACTTCGCGGGTTTCATGGCGCGTGAGGCGGCGGAGCGGCGGCCCGGCAACTGGCCCCCGTATGGCCGGCTCGCGGCGCTGATCGTCAGCGCCGATAGCGCCGAGGCCGCCGACACGCTGGCCCGCGAACTGGGCTGGGCCGCGCCGCACGGCGACGGCATCGTGGTGCTGGGGCCGGCGCCGGCGCCGTTCGCCATGCTGCGCGGGCGGCACCGGCGGCGGCTGCTGCTGAAGACGCGGCGCGACATCGCCGTGCAGCCGCTGTTGCGCTGTTGGCTGGCACAGGTGAGCGTGCGCGGCAACGTGCGAGTCGACATCGATGTGGACCCGGTCAGCTTCTTGTAGAAAGCAGTTTGCGGCACCGCGACGGCCGGTTACGTGAACGTGATGGTTTTCTCACGGTCCGTTCGCGCTTAGCTGGGAAACGGTGTAGTTCTTGCGCTGGCACTTTGGGTGAGGCCAACAGCAACGTGCCCGATCTCTCCTTCAAGCGCCGTAGATGGCGGATCGGCTTGCTGCTCGCGCTGCTGGCGTGCGCGATGCTGCCGGCCAACGGTTTTGCGCGCGGCAGCGGTGGCTACTCGCGGCCGAGTTTCAGTGCCCGGACGCCTTCATTCGGCGGCGGCGGCGCGTATCGCACCCCGTCCATCAACGGCGGCTACAGCCGGCCGGCGCAATCCTACGCCCGCCCGCCCGCCTTGCCTCAGTCGGCGGGCGACCGCAGCTTCTCGCAAAGCCGCTCCAGCGCCGCACTCAACAGCTACCGCACGCAGCAACGGCAAGCTGTGGCGCCGAGCCTGCCGCCGCGGCAAAGCTCGTCGCCGCCGATGCAATACCGGACACCCACCACCGCCAACCGGACCGGCTGGTTCGGCGATCGTGGCTGGTCGGCGCCGTCGCAGTCGTACTACGGCGGCGGCCGCAGCTTCGGAGTATGGGATGGGTTGTTCCTGTGGTCGTTGCTGAGCAACCTCAACCGCTCAGGTTCGAGCGACTTCTTCCACAACAACCAGAACGATCCCGGCTACCGGCAATGGCGGGCCGAAGCCGACCGGCAGGCGCAGGACAACGCCGACCTGCGCCAGAAGCTTGCCGACCTCGACAGCCAACTGGCGGCGCGCGACAACCAGCCGCGCACGCCGGGCGCGCTGCCGGCCGACGTTCCCGCAGACATCGCCAAGGCGCCGCCCGCCCGCACTCCGGGTGTTGCGCAGGATCAGGAAGGCGGCTCGTCCTGGGTGTGGGTCGTGCTGGCGGTTGGCGCCGGCGGCCTGGTGCTGCTGGCCTGGCAGCGCCGCCGTCATTCAACCGGAGGCTCCTCGATGACGCCGGCGAACCCGCTGCAGAGCGCCACGGCAATGGTGCGGCACAAGCTCTCGGGCGAGGCCTACGCGCCGTCCCGGTTCCGCGTCGGCATGACCCTGGCGCTCGACCCCGCGCCGTTCATCCTGGCGGCGGGCCGCATCAAGCTGACCCAACCCGAGGGCAGCGGGCAGATCAGCGTGAGCGCCATCGGCCGCGTGGTGTCGGGCGACACGCAACTGGTGCGGCTCTACCTGCCCGGCGAGCGCAGCCTGGTGCAGCTGCACCTCGACGCCGCCGGCGACCCCGACGAATGCCGGCTGTTCGGCATCATCGACGAGGTGACCCCGGCCGATCCGGGCGAGTGGGGCGCCTGGCTCGATCCGAACGAGGGCATGATCGGCTGGCCGGAGTTCCAGACCAAGGACGGCAAGACCTACGCCCGCCTGTGGGCGCCGGGCGACGCACGGGTGTCGCCGCGCGTGCTCGACGAGAGCATCGAGACACTGGCCGGCACCCGCACCGTGCAGAGCCAGGCGATGCTGTACGGCGCCCCGACCGGCGCCGCGGACCCGGCGCCCGCCGCCGAATACATCATGGTCGCGGCACGCCAGGACGGTGGCCGCGCCTGGGTCGAGATCCATGCCGGCATCGACCTCAACCCCGTCACCCTCCAGCTCGCGTAGGACCCCATGGACAGCATCCTCGGCACATTGGCGCAAGGCCTGCCGGTCCTCGCCGGACAGTTCGCGGTTACCCTGGCGCTGCTGGGCGTGGGGATCGCCTGCTACATGATGCTGACTCCGTTCGACGAGCGGCGGCTGGTGCGCGAAGGCAACGTCGCCGCCGGCATCGTCGTGGCCGGCACATTGGTTTCGCTGGCGATTCCGCTGGCGGCGACGCTTGCTTCCAGCACGGTGACGCTCGACATCCTGCTCTGGGGATTGGTGGCGCTGGTGATCCAGTTGGCCACGTTCGCCATCACCGCCGCGCTGATCCCCGGACTGCGGGCGATGATCGAGGCCGGCAACATCGCGATGGCCCTGGTGCTGATCGGCATCCAGATCGCGGTGGCGCTGCTGAACGCCGGCGCGATGGCCGGATAACCGATAAACAAAGGAGACGACGATGTATTCGTTCATCAAGAACCTGGTCGGCGTGAAGGCCGACCGGGCGGTCACCGGCGCGATGGAGGCGATCGTGCGCTGGGACCCGCAATCCGCCACCGAGGCCGAGCTGCGCACCATGGAGCAGCATCTGGACGCGCTCGGGCGGCAGGTGGCGGAGGCCCGCGTCGGCTTCGACAAGGAGAAGCGCGAGGCGGACGCCATCGGCACGCTGTCGCGGCAGCGCATGGCGGCAGCCGAGCAGATCCAGCACCGCATGGACACCGAGGCCGAACCGAGCCGCAAAGCCGAGCTGGAGCGCAGCCTGTCCACGCTGGTGTCGATGCTGGAGACCATGGCGCCCGACGTGGTGCGCGAGAACCAGGACGTGACCGACGCCGGCGATTTCCTGCACCAGCTCGAAAGCGCCTACCAGCAGGCCGGCCAGAAGCTGAAGGGCGCCCGCGACGACCTCACCCGTGCGCAGCGCGACATGGGCCGCGCCGACCAGCAGCGCGAGATGGCCGAGCGCCGCTCCGAGGCGGCGCGCCAGGCGGCGGGGCTGTCGAGCGCCACCAGCGGGCTGAACGTCGCGCTGAAGGCGATGCAGGACAACGCGGCGCGCAGCCTTGCCACCGCCGACGCGGCCAACGCCAAGGCCAAGCTGCTGGCGCCCACCAAGCCGGAGCAGGAGGACCCGAACATCGCCAGCGCCATGGCCATGGTCGAGGGCAAGCTGCCGGCGCCGACCAACCTCAACGAGCGGTTGATGGCGCTGCGGCAGAAGTCGCTTGGCGGTCCGGCCAAGCAGCTCGGGACGGCGTAGTCGGGGAAAGGCCGGGCGCTGCCCAGGACCCGCTGGGGCCGGAGACCCTTGACCTTCGTGTTGCGTGCCTCCGGACCCCATGCTATCGCCACGCCGCCGGCCAATTGCGTGCCGTCAAGGCCATGGCCGCGCCTGGAAAGCGGCCACGAAGATGGAATACAGCCTCGTGGCGCAAGCCGGCAGCACTTCTTCCCGCGGCGGCCTGGCCGACCGCTATGCCACCGCCCTCTACAACCTTGCCGGCGAGCAGAACCAGCTCGACGTCGTCGTCGACCAGATGAACGGCCTTGGCCGCCTGATCGACGAGAACGCCGACTTCCGCCGTTTCCTCGCCAGCCCGCTGATCGACGTGAACGAGGGCCAGCGCGCCGTTCGCGCCATCCTGCTGGAGCAGGGCTTCGGCAAGACGGTGCAGGATTTTGTCGGCGTCGTCACCACCAACCGCCGGCTGGCGAAGCTGCGCGGCATCGTCAGCGACTTCGCGAGCCTGGTAGCCGAGAAGCGCGGCGTCGTGGTGGCGCAGGTCGAGACCGCGCACCCGCTGACCGACATCCAGGAGCAGCAGCTCCGCGCCCGGCTGATCGAGGCCGGCTACGGCAACGTCGACATCTCCAAGAAAGTCGATCCCGCCCTGCTCGGCGGGCTGGTCGTGCGCATCGGCGCGCGGCTCTATGACAGCAGCCTCAAGTCACGCCTGCAACGCTTGCAATACGCCATGAAGGGAGCCGCCTGATGGATATCCGCCCCGCCGAGATCTCGGAAATCCTGAAGCAGCAGATCGCCACGTTCGACACCGACGCCAATGTGGCCGAGACTGGCCAGGTGTTGAGCGTCGGCGACGGCATCGCGCGCATCTTCGGCCTGCAGAACGTGATGGCCGGGGAGCTGGTGCAGTTCCCCTCCGCCGGCCTGACCGGCATGGCGCTGAATCTTGAGACCGACAACGTCGGCGTGGTGATCTTCGGCGAGGACCGCGCCATCCGCGAGGGCGACACGGTCAGCCGCACCGGCCGCATCGTCGACGTGCCGATCGGCATGGGCCTGCTCGGCCGCGTGGTCGATGGCCTTGGCCAGCCGATCGACGGCAAGGGTCCGATCGCCGGCGACCAGCGCAGCCTGGTCGAGGTGAAGGCGCCCGGCATCATCCCGCGCAAGTCGGTCCACGAGCCGATGCAGACCGGCATCAAGGCGATCGACGCGCTGATCCCGATCGGCCGCGGCCAGCGCGAACTCATCATCGGCGACCGCCAGACTGGTAAGACCGCGGTGATCCTGGACACCATCATCAACCAGAAGCTCGCAAATTCGGGCGACGACGACAGCAAGAAGCTGTTCTGCATCTACGTGGCGATCGGCCAGAAGCGTTCCACCGTGGCGCAGATCGTGCGTACGCTGGAAGAGAACGGCGCCATGGAATACTCGATCGTGGTCGCCGCCACCGCCTCCGACCCGGCGCCGATGCAGTTCCTGGCGCCGTACACCGGCTGCGCTATGGGCGAGTTCTTCCGCGACAGCGGCAAGCACGCGGTCATCTTCTACGACGATTTGTCCAAGCAGGCCGTCGCCTACCGCCAGATGTCGCTGCTGCTGCGCCGCCCGCCCGGCCGCGAAGCCTATCCCGGCGATGTGTTCTACCTGCACTCGCGCCTGCTGGAACGCGCGGCGAAGATGTCGGACGCGTTCGGCGCCGGCAGCCTGACCGCGTTGCCGGTGATCGAGACGCAGGCCGGGGACGTCTCGGCCTACATCCCTACCAACGTCATCAGCATCACCGATGGCCAGATCTTCCTTGAGACCGAGCTGTTCTTCAAAGGCATCCGGCCGGCGGTGAACGTCGGCATCTCGGTGTCGCGGGTGGGTTCGGCGGCGCAGATCAAGGCCATGAAGCAGGTTGCCGGGCGCATCAAGCTGGAGCTGGCGCAGTATCGCGAGATGGCCAGCTTCGCGCAGTTCTCGTCGGATCTCGATGCCTCGACGCAGAAGCTGCTGGCCCGTGGCGCGCGGCTGACCGAGTTGCTGAAGCAACCGCAGTTCCATCCGGTGCCGGTCGAGGACCAGGTGGTGGTGCTGTTCGCCGGCGTGCGCGGCTTCCTCGACACCATCGAGATCGGCAAGATCGGCCGCTTCGAGAGCCAGATGCTGACCGAGATGCGGGCGCGCGAGCCGGGCATCATCGACAGCATCCGCACCGATCGCGAAATCAAGAAGGAGACCGAGGGCAAGCTGCTCGCCTTCCTCGAAGGCTTCGTCAGATCGTTCGCCTGAGCCGCGAAAGGCCCCGCTCATGCCCAGCTTGAAGGACCTCCGCAACCGCATCAACAGCGTGAAGTCGACGCAGAAGATCACGTCGGCGATGAAGATGGTCGCCGCCGCCAAGCTGCGCCGCGCCCAGAGCCAGGCCGAGGCGGCGCGGCCGTATGCCGAGCGGATGGAACGGATGCTGGCCTCGCTGGCCGAGAGCGCCCGCAACAGCCCGACCGCGCCGCGCCTGATGGCCGGCACCGGACGCGACAAGGTGCATCTGCTGCTCGTCGTGACCGCCGACCGCGGCTTGGCCGGAGCGTTCAATTCCTCGGTCGGCAGGCTTGCTCGAGGTGTCGCGCGCCGCCTGCTGAGCGAAGGCAAGACGGTCAAGATCATGGCTGTGGGCCGCAAAGGGCGCGACTACCTGCGCCGCGAGTTCCCCGACCACATGGCCGGCGACGTGACCTTTGCCGGGCGCAAGTCGATCAACTTCGCCGACGCGCAGGACATCGCCAACAAGGTTGTGGCGATGCTGGACGCCGGCGAGTTCGACGTCTGCTCGATCATCTTCAACCGCTTCCACTCGGTGATCTCGCAGATCCCGACTGAGGCTCGGCTGATCCCGGCGCCTCTGCCGGAAGGCGAGCCGGCGCGCACGGCCGGCGCGGCCCAGGCGATCTATGAGTTCGAGCCGGACGAGGAAACGATCCTGGCGCGGCTGCTGCCGCAGAACCTGGCGATCCAGATCTATCGCGCCATGCTCGACAACATGGCGGGCTTCTACGGCGCGCAGATGACGGCGATGGACAATGCCACCCGCAACGCCGGCGACATGATTAAGAAACTGTCGCTCAACTACAACCGCGCCCGCCAAGCCAACATCACCCGCGAACTCATCGAGATCATCTCCGGCGCCGAAGCGCTCTGACGACAGCTAGATAGGAACATAGACATGGCCACCAACAGCGTAGGGCGCGTTACCCAGGTTCTCGGCGCCGTCGTCGACGTGCAGTTCGAAGGCGAGTTGCCGTTCATGCAGAACGCGCTGCATTCCCGCCTGCGCGACAAGACCCTGGTGCTCGAAGTGGCGCAGGAGCTGGGCGAGAAGACCGTGCGCTGCATCGCCATGGACAGCACCGACGGCATGGTGCGCGGCCAGGAAGTGACCGACACCGGCGCGCCGATCAGCGTCCCGGTGGGTCCCGGCACGCTGGGCCGCATCCTGAACGTGGTGGGCGAGCCGATCGACGAGCGTGGGCCGGTGACGGCGGCGATGTACTACCCGATCCATCGCGCGGCGCCCTCGTTCGAGGACCAGGCGACCTCGGCCGAAATCCTGGTGACCGGCATCAAGGTGGTGGATCTGCTCGCCCCCTACCTCAAGGGCGGCAAGACCGGCCTGTTCGGCGGCGCCGGCGTCGGCAAGACGGTGCTGATCCAGGAACTCATCAACAACATCGCCAAGGCGCACGGCGGCGTGTCGGTGTTCGCCGGCGTCGGCGAGCGGACGCGCGAAGGCAACGACCTGTATCACGAGATGGTCGATGCCGGCGTCATCAAGCTGGGCGAAGGCACCACCGAGGGCAGCAAGGTGGCGCTGGTCTACGGCCAGATGAACGAGCCGCCGGGCGCGCGAGCCCGCGTGGCCTTGTCCGGCCTGTCGCTGGCCGAGTATTTCCGCGACGAGGAAGGCCAGGACGTGCTGTTCTTCGTCGACAACATCTTCCGCTTCACCCAGGCCGGCGCCGAGATGTCGGCGCTGCTGGGCCGCATCCCGTCCGCGGTCGGCTACCAGCCGACGCTGGCCACCGACATGGGCGCGCTGCAGGAGCGCATCACCTCGACCAAGAAGGGCTCGATCACCTCGGTGCAGGCGATCTACGTGCCCGCCGACGACCTGACCGACCCGGCGCCCGCCACCTCGTTCGCGCACTTGGACGCCACCACCGTGCTGTCGCGCTCGATTGCCGAGCTTGGCATCTACCCGGCGGTCGACCCGCTGGACAGCACCTCGCGCTCGCTCGACCCGCGCATCGTCGGCGAGGAGCATTACCTGTGCGCCCGCGAGGTGCAGCGCGTGCTGCAGACCTACAAGTCGCTGCAGGACATCATCGCCATTCTGGGCATGGACGAGCTTTCGGAGGACGACAAGCTGGTCGTCTCGCGCGCCCGCAAGATTCAGCGCTTCCTGTCGCAGCCGTTCCATGTGGCCGAGGTGTTCACCGGCTTCCCCGGTGTGTTCGTGCCGGTGGCCGACACCATCCGCAGCTTCAAGGCGATCGTCGCCGGCGAGTACGACCACCTTCCGGAGGCGGCGTTCTACATGGTCGGCACCATCGAGGACGCGGTGAAGAAGGCCGAAGAAATGAAGGCGACCGCGTAAGCGGCCACGGGAGCGTTCGGACATGCCTGTGGATCTGGAGATCGTCTCGCCGGAGCGGCTGCTGCTGAGCCGCCCGGTGGACATGGTGGTGATCCCTGCCTCGGAAGGTGAGATGGGCGTCATGGCGCAGCACGCGCCGATGATCGTGCTGCTGCGCGGCGGCACGGTGCGGCTGTACCAGGGTGGCCAGGTGACCGACCGGCTGTTCGTTTCCGGCGGGTTCGCCGAGGTGACGCCGACCCGCGTGACCGTGCTGGCCAACGAGGCGCTTCCGGTGGCGGAGCTGTCGCGGGCCGAGGGCGAGCGGCGGCTGAGCGAGGCCGAGGCCGCCTATGCCGGCGCCAGCAAGTCCGACGTTCCGGCGCTCGATGCGTTGATGGACCGGATGCAGTCGGCCCGCGCGATGATCGAGGCTGCCGCGTCCTAGACCACTACGGCCACCACCACACTTGTTGCAGCAAAGCCACATCTGGTGGGCGAGCGTGCAACCTATCGCTCAAACTGCCATACACTCCGTGTAATCTCCACAACCGCGCCCGCTATTGCAGTTGTCGAGGTTGGCGGCGAACGGCATGGATTGACGGCATGAAGCATTGGCGGATCGACGATGTGGCTTGGGACAGTTTTGACCGCGGCAAGGTCGATCCCGACATCATTCCGCTGGTCAAGGCCGCTGCCATGGTCGAGCGCAATGGCACCGACTACGCCGTCTACCTTTGCAACGTGTTCCACGACGACCCCGCCTTCCAGCGCGCCAGCGAGAACTGGGCGGTGGAGGAGGTGCAGCACGGCGACGCGCTCGGCCGCTGGGCCAGCCTTGCCGACCCGCAATGGGACTATCCGGCGGCGTTCGAGCGCTACCGCACCGGCTACAAGCTGCAGCTCGACGCGCAGGCTTCGATCCGCGGCTCACGCACCGGCGAGCTGATCGCCCGCTGCATGGTCGAGACCGGCACCTCGAGCTACTACACAGCCCTGGCCGAGGCGACCAGCGAGCCGGCCTTGCAGCAGGTCTGCCGGCTGATCGCGGCCGACGAGTATCGGCACTTCAAGCTGTTCTACGACCATATGCGACGCTACCTGGCGCGGGAGAACATCTCGTTCGTGCAGCGCCTGCGCATTGCCGCTGGCCGGATCAACGAGAGCGAGGACGACGAACTGGCGTTCGCCTACCATTGCAGCAACGAGGCCGCCGACTTGCCGTACGAGCACCGCCGCTGCATCGCGACCTACATGGGGCGGGCCATGAGTTTCTACCGGTTCCGCCACATTGAACGCAGCATGGGCATGGTCCTGAAATCGATCGGGTTGCGGCCACGCGGAACGCTGTCCAACGTCGCGGCGCGCGGGACGTGGTTCCTGCTGCAGCGCCGCCAGCGCCGTTTCTCCCTGCAGATGGCGACGGCTGCGGTGCCGCCGTCCGGAGAACTGGTGCGGGCGGGCTGAGCCGGTGGATCAGGCTTGGGCGGCGGCCGACACTTCCGGCACGAACTTACCGACCAGGTCGGGAAGGGTCGCCTCACCCCTGTCTATCGCGCCGGTGCCGCCGGCAAGCAGCATGGTCACGTCCGTTATGCCGATAAAGCCGAGTATCTGCTTGAGGTAGCTGCTGGCGACATTGTAGGCCTCGGTGGGCGATCCGGAGGTGTAGACGCCGCCGGACGCGAGTATGACGGTCGCCTTCTTGCCTTTAACCAGGCCTTCATAGCTCGATGTGAAGGTGACGCCGATCCGAACGACGTGATCAATGTAAGCCTTCAGCACGGCAGGGACGGAGAAGTTATAGATAGACGTGCCGATGACGACGTGGTCGGCCGCCATCAGCTCGGAGATGAGTTCATTGGAGACATTCAATGCCTCTTTCATTTCCGGCGAATGCTGTTCGGCAGACGAAAACGCGCCGGCTATCCAGGGCAGGTCGACAAATGGCAGCTTCGTCTTCATCAGGTCGCGCATGACCACCGTCCCGCCGGAATGGCTGGCCTTCCAGTCGTCGATGAATTGCGCGGTAAGCTTGCGGGAAACGGAGTGATCGCCGCGTGGGCTGGACTCGACTGCGAGAAGGCTGGGCATGAAGGAAGACCTCTTTCGGTGGTTTCGAGCTGAGTTGGTGGCGTCATGGGACGTCGAACCATGCCGATATCCGGGTGACGCCGTGTGCGGGCGGCGTCCTGTTCCGGCGCGTTGGTTAACCTCGGCCTCATTACGGAATGTGATCCCCCGGACGACCTTGGGCAACTATATTCCCGACTGGGCCTAGCCGGCCAGCCAGCCGCCATCGACCACCAGGTTCGACCCGGTAATGAACGTGGCGCGGTCGCTGGCCAGGAACACCGCGGCGTTGGCGATGTCTTGCGGGCGGCCCAGCCGCGGCCATGGCGTGCGCCGGCGGGCGTTCTCCAGCAACGCCGGGTCCATCGCCAGGCCCGGCTTGCCGGTGACGATCTTGCCCGGCGAGATCGAGTTGCAGACGATCAGTTGCGGCGCGTAGTCGACCGCAACCTGGCGGGTGATGTAGATGGCGCCGGCCTTGCTCACGCCATAGGCGGTGTCGCGCGGCGCGGTGACGACGCCCTGCTGCGAACCCAGGTTGATGATCCGCCCGCGCGCCTCGGCCACCGGCTCCTGGCCGACCATCTGCGCCACGGCACGCTTGCAGCCGTGGAACATGCCGGTCATGTTCACCGCCATCACGCCCTCCCACTGCGCCGCGGTGGTCTCCAGCAGGGCGGTTCCGGAGAAGGTCGCCGCGTTGTTCACCATGATGTCGAGCCGGCCGTGCCGTGCCACCGCCTCGCCCACCATGGCGTCGATGTCGTCCCAGCGCGACACGTCGCAAATGCGGAAGAAGCCGTCGCCGCCGGCCGCCCGGATCGCCGCCAGCGTCGTCGCGCCGCCTTCCAGCGGCGCGTCGGTGATGTCGGCGATGCCCACGCGGGCGCCCTCGGCGGCGAAGCTGATGGCGATGGCACGCCCGATCCCCGAACTCGCCCCGGTGACGATCGCCACCTTGCCGGTCAAAACACCCATCCCGAACCTCGCATTGCTGGAGCCGCCACTTTGAGCGCCATCCCGGCCGCTTCGCCAGAGATTGCACCACCGGACCTCGCGCTGGCCGAGCGCCTGTTCGATGCGTTGGCGCGGCGCACCCGGCGAGGACGGGGGATCGAGCGCGATACCTACGGCGCCGGCGAGCAGGCGGCGCATGACATCGTGAGCGAGGCGGCGGCGGCGGTCGGCCTGGAGGTCGCGGTCGACGCCATCGGCAACCTGACGTTGACGCTGCCCGGCCGGGACCGCGCGGCGCCCGGCGTGATCGTCGGCTCGCATCTGGATTCGGTGCCGCAGGGCGGCAACTTCGACGGCGCGGCGGGCGTGCTGGCCGGCTTGGCGGCGCTGGCCGGAATGCGCGCGGCCGGGGTCGTGCCGCCGTTCGACATCGGCGTGATGGCGATCCGCGGCGAGGAGTCAGCGTGGTTCGACATCGCCTACATCGGCAGCCTCGCCGCGTTCGGCAAACTTGACCCAACCTGCCTCGACGTGCGCCGGTTCGACACCAACCTGACGCTGGCGGCGACGCTGGCGGCGCAGGGCTTCGCGCCCGAGGCGATCCGCACGCATCGGCGGTTGCTGGATCCCGCCCGGGTGCGCGCCTACCTGGAGCTGCACATCGAACAGGGGCCGGTGCTGGTCCATGCCGGCTTGCCGGCGGCGGCGGTCACCGGCATCCGTGGCTGCCGGCGCTTCCGCAACGCCGTCTGCGTCGGCAGATACGGCCACTCCGGCGCGCTGCCAAGGCAGTTCCGCCAGGACGCGGTGGCGGCGACGGTGGCGCTGCTGCACCACATGCAGGGCGAGTGGCTGCGTCAGGAGGCGGCTGGGGCCGACCTGGTGCTGACTTCGGGCGAGTTCACCACCGATCCCGAGCAGCACGGCCCTAGCAAGGTGGCCGGCCACACCCGCTTCGTGCTCGACATCCGCAGCCTGTCGGACACCACCATGGATGCGGTGGCCGATGTCGCGCGCGACGCCGCAATCCGCATCGGCGAGGAATACCGCGTGCGGTTCGACCTGGGCGCGACCAGCGACTCGCCGCCCGCGCTGATGGACCCGCGGCTGGTCGCGGGGTTCGACCAGGACTTCACGATGGCCAGCGGCGCTGGGCATGACGCGGCGGTGTTCGCGCAGGCGGGCGTGCCGTCGGGCATGATCTTCGTGCGCAACGAGCACGGCAGCCACAACCCCGACGAGGCGATGGCGCTGGCCGACTTCGCCGTCGCCACTCGCGCGTTGTCGGCGCTGCTGCAAGATTTTCCGTTCTGAGGGGCTGAGCACATGACGCTGCTGGTGACCGGCGCGACCGGCTTCGTGATGAGCGTGATGGCGCGTCATTGGCTCGATGCCGACCCCGAGGCGAGGGTCGTGGTGCTGGACGCCGCCCCGCTCGACGCCGCGGCGCAGCGGTATTTCGCGCCGGTGGGCGACCGGCTGCACGTCGTCACCGCCGACATCACCGCACCCGAGACCTGGCAGCCGGCGTTGGCGGGGCGGGGCATCACCCATGTCGTGCATGGCGCCACGGTGACGCCGCTGTCGCGCGGCACCGCGGCGGAGGCGCTGCGCGAGCCGGAGGCCGAGGCTCCGGCGCGGATCATCGACGTCAACATCATGGGCACCGTGCGCCTGCTCGACTGGGCGCGGACGCAGCCGGGACTGCGGCGCTTCGTCTACGTCAGCTCCGGCGCGGTGTACAAGCACCACGGCCCCGACCATCCCGGCGAGCCGCTGCCGGAGGACGGCTACGTGATGCCGCGCCGGTTGTACGGCGTGTCCAAGCTTGCCTCGGAGCTGATCGCCGAGCGGTATGGGGCGCTGTTCGGCTTGTCCACCGTCTCGGTGCGGCTGTCGTCGGTGTACGGCACCATGGACCGCGCCACCTCCAGCCGTAACTTCCGCCACGTGCCGAACCGCATCGCGCATCTGGCGCTGGACGGCACGCGCCGCATCTGCGTCAACACGCTGGACGCGGTGGGCGACTACATCCATGCCGAGGACGTGGCGGCCGGCATCGCCGCCTTGCTGCGCGCGCCGCAGCTGCGCCACGGCGTCTACAACGTCGCCGCCGGCGAGACCGCGACGGTGGGCGAGCTGATCGGCTGGGCGGCGCAGAAGGCGCCGGGCGTGCATGGCGCCATCGTGGCGGCTGCAGAGGCGGACATCGTGCAGGATGCCGCGCTGACCGGCGGCATGTGGGGCGCCTACGACATCGCCCGCATCACCGCCGAAACCGGCTGGCGTCCGCGTCCGACCGCCGAAGCGTTCCACGCCTATATCGATTGGATCGCCGCCGACCGCATGTCGTGAGCACGTTCGCCCGGCCGACGGGCACGGCGTTGGGCATCGGCATGATGCTGCTCGGCATCTTCCTGTTCGCGACCAACGACGCGCTCGGCAAATGGCTGGTCGGCACGTTCTCGCCGGGCGAGCTGCTGTTCGTCCGCAGCCTCGCCGGCCTTGCCGTCATGGCGCCGGCGATGCGCCGCACCGGTGCCGCGCGGTTCACGCGGTCGCCGAGGCGCGGGTTGCAGGCGCTGCGGGTGGCGCTGTCGGCGGCGGAGTCGGTGCTGTTCTTCTATGCCCTGACCGCGCTGCCGCTGGCGCAGGTGATGACCTACTACATGGCCGGCCCGATCTACGTGACCGCGCTCTCGCCCTGGCTGCTGGGCGAGCGGGTCGGCTGGCGGCGCTGGTCGGCGGTCGCGGTGGGGTTCGTTGGCGTGGTGCTGGCGCTGCATCCCTCGGCCGACACGATGTCGCCGCAGGCGTTCGCGGCGCTGGCCGGCAGTTTCATGTACGCCTGCTTCATGATGGCGACGCGCAAACTCGCCGGCACGTCGGGCACCGTGTTGATGGCGGCGCAACTCGCCGCGGCGCTGCTGCTGGGCGGGGTGCTGGTCGTGCTGCAAGGCTGGATCATGCCTGGTCCGGTGGATTTCGTGCTGATGCTGGTGCTGGGAGCGGGGTCGCTGGCCGGCAATCTATGCGTGAACTGGGCGCTACGCCTGGCGCCGGCATCGGTGGTGGTGCCGTTCCAATACACCCTGATCCTGTGGGGCATCCTGTTCGGCTATGTCTTTTTCGGCGACAGGCTGAGCCGCGCCACGCTGTTGGGCGCCGCGATCATCGTCGTCGCCGGGTTGTTCATCTTCGTGCGCGAACAGCAGGCGAAACGGCGGGCGTAGCCGTGAAACCAGTCCGGCGGCGCTTGCTTCGCCGCTGCCGCGAAAGCAGGCAGAACCGCCTTGCACTGCACACCGCGAAGCAAAGCGTGCTACGGACAGGTGGATAACGACGAGGGTGCCGATGGCTCGCAAGCTGTTCTGTCTGCTGCTCACGGCCGTGCTGGCCGGAGCTGCGCCGGCGGCCCGCGCCGGCGCCGTGCTGGTGATGAACTCGGCCGCTGCCTCGCTGAGCGTGGTCGACATGGCGAGCCTGAAGGAGCTGCGCCGCATCCCGGTGCTGCGCGAGCCGCATCACTGGGCGCTGGCGCCGAACGGGCGGGAGCTGCTGGTCGGCGACACCGTCGGCAACGAGCTGCTCGACCTCGACCCCATCAGCTTCGCGGTGCTGCGGCGCATCCCGGTGGCCGATCCGTATCAGCTCGGCTTCAGCCCCGACGGCAAGTACCTCACCGTCAACGGCATCGCGCGCAACCAGGTGGATATCTACGTCGCCGGCACGCTGAAGCTGGTGAAGCGCTTCCCGGTCGCCTCGATGCCCAGCCACCTCGCCTACTCGCCCGACAGCTCAATGGTGTTCGTGAGCCTTCAAGGCACCGACAAGCTCGCGGCCATCGACCTCAAGGCGATGCAGTTGCGCTGGACCGCGCCGGTCGGGCGCACGCCGGCGGGGGTGCTATGGCTGAACGACCGGGTGCTGGTGGCCGACATGGGCGCCGACTACTTCGCCGTGGTCGATCCGGTCGATGGCCATGTCGAGCGGAAAATCCGCACCGGGCGCGGCGCGCACCAGTTGTTCCTGTCGCCGGACGGCAAGCTGCTTTGGGTCAACAACCGGGTCGAGGGCTCGACCTCGATGGTCGACGCGGCGACGCTGAAGGTGCTGCGCACCTACCCGGTGCCGAGCGGTCCCGACGACATCCAGTTCGCCCCGGACGGCAAGCTGTGGATCACCCAGCGCTTCGCCCGCACCGTCGCGGTGCTCGACCCCGCCACCGGCGCCATTGAGCACGCCGATGTCGGACGCTCGCCGCACGGCATCTTCCTGAACGTGTCGGCGCATTGAGGGCTTTGCGATAATGGACCTGCTGACGCTGCCGTTCGACACGCTGGCCGGCCTGCTGCAGACGTACGTGGTGTTGCCAGTGCTGTACGCGTGCGACCTGATGGAGTGGGAGGACATCGCCTATGGCTGGGCGCTGTTCGCCGTGTACGGCCTGGCGCAGGTGGTGGTGACGTTCGCCGTGTGCCTGCCGCTGGAGCGCTGGCGGCCAATCGAGCGCTGGCCGGACCGGAAGGCGGTCGGCGTCGATATTCTGTACACGGTGATCTCGCGCGTCGGCTTCCTGCCGCTGGTGACGTTCGTCGCCTTCTACCAGCTGCAGACCGTGCTCAGCGGCTGGATGACCGACCAGGGCTGGGTGCCGCCGACGCTGGAGCGGCTGGTTCCGGGCCTGCTCGGGCATCAGGCGCTGACGTTCTTCCTGTATGTCTGCATCCTCGATTATTCCGACTACTGGCGGCACCGGCTGTCGCATTCGTTCCGCTGGTGGTACTCGCTGCACTCGCTGCACCACGCGCAGGAGCAGATGACGTTCTGGTCCGACGACCGCAACCATCTGCTCGACGAGGTCATCAGCTTCGTCTGGTTCACCGTGGTGGCGCTCGCCATCGGCATTCCGCCGATGCAGTTTCCGTTGCTGGTGCTGCTGCTGCGCCTGCTGGAAAGCTTTTCGCACGCCAACACCCGCATCCGGTTCGGCTGGCTGGGCGAGCGGCTGCTGATCTCGCCGCGCTTCCACCGGGCGCATCATGGCGTGCTGGCGGCGGGCCAGCGTAGCTGCAACTACGGCGCGATCCTGCCGTGGTGGGACATGCTGCACCGCACCGCCGACTTCGACCGCGCCTACGTGCGGACCGGCGATCCCTCGGCCGAACCCGCGCTGGTGAACGGCAGCTACTTCGAGCAGCAATGGGCCGGGCTGCGCCGGATGGCCCGGCGGCGGCGTCCGCGGATGGAGAGTCACGGATGAGCACGGCTGTCCCAAGCTGACTGGATGGTTAACCTTCTGACTTCCGCTCAGTTGCCAAACTCGTGATCGTGGTGTGTGCTAGCCCTGCATCAATGGAGGAGCAGCCATGCTTCGCAGAGCCGTCATCGCCGCCGCCGCACTCGCCATGCTGGCTACAATTAACCCCGCCGCGCAGGCGCAGGACAAGGTCCTGAAGTTCGGCGCCGCCGCCGAGCCGTACCCGCCATTCACGACGCAGGACGCATCGGGCAAATGGGTGGGCTTCGAGGTCGATCTGATGAACGCCGTGTGCGCCGCCGAGCAGATGAAATGCGAGATGGTCGGCACTGCCTGGGACGGCATCATCCCGGCGCTCAACAGCAACAAGATCGACGTGATCTGGTCGTCGATGTCGATCACCGCGGAGCGCAAGAAGGCGGTCGACTTCACCGACCACTACTACAACACGCCCGGCGAGATCATCGCGCTGAAGTCGACGCCGATGAAGCTGACGCTGACCGACGACGCGGCGCTCAAGGGCAAGATCATCGGCGTGCAGACCTCGACAGTCCACGCCAACTACATCGCCAAGCACTATGGCAGCCTGGTCACGGTGAAGACCTACGACACCCAGGACAACGCCAACGCCGACCTGGTGGCCGGGCGGGTCGATGCCGTGATGGCGGACTCGGTGGCGCTGGACGACTTCCTGAAAAGCGAGCAGGGCGGCGAGTGCGACGTGAAGCTCATCATCCCGGCCGACTACGACCGCGCCGTCATGGGCGACGGCGTCGGCGGCGGGGTGCGCAAGTCCGACACCGCTTTGCGCGAGAAGCTGAATGACGGGATCAAGAAGATTCGGGCCGACGGCACCTACGACACGATCGCCAAGAAATATTTCAAAGTCGACGTCTACGGCAACTGACAGCCCGCCTCAGTCGTCCAGCGCGCCGCCGCCCCAGTCCGGCGACGGCGCGCCGCCGGTGAGCTTGGCCACCACGCCGCCACGGGCGCAAAAGCGGTCGCGGGTGCGGGTGACGAGGATGCCGTCCTGTGCCGCCACGATCGGCCGCTCGCTGGCGGGATCTCCGGGCCGGCTTACCAACAGCGCGAACGGCTCGCCGGCGGCAACCTGCTCGCCGAGGCCGCGAGTGAACGCCAGCACGCCATCGGCCGGCGCGCGGATTGTTTGCATGTGGGCAATCGGCGCCGCCACTCCGCCCCAGTCCGGCAACTCCATGGCCTCGTCGATGACGCCGCGGTGGCACAACAGGCGATACAGGCCATCGGCGTCGGCCTGCGCGGTGGCAGGGTCCACGTCCGCTTGTCCACGCAACTCGATCGTGGACGCCAGCCGCCCGTCGAGGCCGCCCTGCGCGACCCATGGCAGCACCATGCCGTCCTCGAACGATGTGCCGGTGCCGCCATCCCACAGGATCGCCACCGCCGAACCCAGCGCGGCGGCGAGGTCGGCCGCCCGCGGCCAGAAGCCGGCGTTCAGATAGACATACGGCAGCGCCTCGTCGTCGGTGTGCAGGTCGAGCACGATGTCGGCGTGCTGCGCCAGGGCCAGCAACCCGGCCTGCCAAGCCGCGACGCCGGGCGATGGGTCGCGGGCCACGTCGGTGAAGCCGCGGTTGAAGTTCTGCCCGCTGGCGTGGTCAAAGCGGCCGAGCAGGCGGGCATGGCGGAACTGGCGTTGTCCCACCGGGTTGGCCTGCGGCACCACCGTAACGTCGCCGCGCAGCCGCCCCGCCGCCGCTGCCGCCGCCAACCGTGGCAGCAGGCGGTGCAGCACCAGCATCCCCGGAATCTCGTCGGCATGGACGCCGGCCTGCAGATGCGCCGACGGACCGCTGCCGTCGCCGCGGAGCCGCCAAGCCGTCACCGCCATCGTGCCGTCAACGCCGATAAAGCGAAACGTTGCGTCTTCCATGTATTCGTCTCCGTCATTTGCCTTTGGCGGTTGCCTTGGGCGTCAGTCCCGGTGCCGCGCCTGCACCACAAGGCCGCGCCCGCGGTTGAGCCGCGCCTCGACCACCGCGAACGCGCGGGTGATGCCGATGGTCAGCAGGATGTAGACCACCGCGGCACTCAGCAACGGCTCGTACACCCGCAGGCTTTGCGCGCGGGCGAAGTTGGCCTGCCCCATCACGTCGAGCACCGTCACCGTGGACGCCAGCGCGGTGGATTTCAGCAGCAGGATGGTTTCGCCGCCGAGCGCCGGCAGGCAGGTCTGGATCGCCCGCGGCAGCACGATCAGCCACGTCACGTGCCGCCACCGCAAACCCAGCGAGCGCGCGGCCTCGACTTCGCCCACCGGCACCGCGCCGATGGCGCCGCGCAGGATCTCGCCGGCGTAGGCGCCGGTGCTGATGCCCAGCGCCACCACCGCGTACCAGAAGCCGTCGCGCAGGTAGGCCCACATGATGCTGTGGCGGATGGCCGGCGTGTGCGAGAACACGCTGCCGAGGCCGTAGTAGAACAGGTAGATCTGCACCAGCAGCGGCGTGCCGCGGATCACCTGGATGTAGGCCCAGCTCGGCGCCCGCAGCAGCCGGTTGCGCGATACCCGCGCCAATGCGATGCCGACCGCGAGCGCGTTGCCGATGATCCACGACAGCACCAGCAGCTCGATCGTGACCAGCGTGCCGTCGAGCAGCTTTGGCAGCAGTCCGACGACGTAGGCGCCCGACATCAGGCGCGTGCCTCGCCGCGCCCGGCCAGCCGCGTGAGCCAGCCGATGGCCACGTTGGAGACGGCGGTCAACACCAGGAACAGTGCCGCCGTCACCATGAAGAAGAAGAAGTACTCCTTGGTCGCCGCCGCCGCCTGCTTGCCGGTGAACAGCAGCTCGCTGAACCCCACCACGCTGATGAGCGAGCTGTCCTTGAGGATCGCCAGCCACAGGTTGCCCATGCCAGGCAGCGCGTGGCGCAAGGCGAGCGGCAGGATCAGCAGCCGGAAGCGCTGTGCCGGCCGCAGCGCCAGCGCCCGCCCGGCCTCCGACACGCCGCGCGGCACCGCAAGGATCGCGCCGCGGAACACCTCGGTCAGGTAGGCGCCCTGCACGAAGCCGAGCGTCGCCACCGCGGCGGCGAAGGCATTGATGCTGATCGTCTCGCCCAGGCCGAGCTGGTTCAGCAGCTGCACCAGTGCCGCGGTGCCGGTGTAATACAGCAGGATGATGAGCAACAGCTCCGGCACCGCGCGCACCAGCGTGGTGTAGAGGCTGCCCAGCAGCCTGGGCGCCCAGCTGTGCGACAGCTTCGCCCACACTCCCAGCAGGCCGAGGGCGATGCCGACCGCATAGCCGCACACCGAGATCTCGACCGTCAGGACGATGCCGCCCCGGAAACGCGGCGCCCACCCGCCAGCCCCGAAGCCGACCAGCTGCAGGTAGGTCAAATGGGTGTTCAGGGACGGTCCTCCGGCAGGTTGACCGCGCAGCAAAGCAGGTTCCGTGCCGGACCGCCAAACTCGCTTTAAGCTTGTGGGCGCACCAGCCAGGGTGGTGGCGGCAGGCCCTTCTCACGCAGGAAGGCCGGGTTGAACAGCTTGCTCTGATAACGCGCGCCGCCGTCGCACAGGATGGTGACGATGGTGTGGCCCGGCCCTATGGCACGCGCCACGCGGACCGCCGCCGCCACGTTGATGCCGGCCGAGCCGCCGACCGAGAGCCCTTCGTGCAGCAGCACGTCGTAGACCTGCTCCAGCGCCTCGCCGTCGGGGATGCGCACCGCGTCGTCGACCGCCACCCCGTCGAGGTTGGCCGGCACCCGCGACTGGCCGATGCCCTCGGTGATCGAGCTGCCGGTCATGCTGAGGTCGCCGGTCTTGACCCAGCCGTACAGGCCGCTGCCGTCGCAGTCGGCCAGCACGATGCGGACCTCCGGGTTGCGCTGCTTCAGCGCCAGCGACACCCCGGCCAGCGTGCCGCCGGTGCCGCAGGCGCAGGTGAAGGCGTCCACCCGCCCATCGGTCTGGTGCCAGATCTCCGGGCCGGTGGTGTGGCGGTGGCACTCGCGGTTGGCGAGGTTGTCGAACTGGTTGGCCCAGACCGCGCCCATCTCCTCGGCCAGCCGCTGCGACAGATGCACGTAGTTGCCGGGGTCGCGGTACGGCTTGGCCGGCACCAGGCGCAGGTCGGCGCCGATCATGCGCAGGAAGTCGATCTTCTCGGCGCTCTGCGTGTCCGGCATCACGATGACGCAGCGGTAGCCGCGGGCGTTGCCGACCAGCGTGAGGCCGATGCCGGTGTTGCCCGCGGTGCCCTCGACGATGGTGCCGCCGGGCTTGAGCACGCCGCGCGCCTCGGCGTCCTGGATGATCCCGAGCGCCGCGCGATCCTTCACTGAGCCGCCGGGGTTCATGAACTCGGCCTTGCCCAGGATGGTGCAGCCGGTCGCCTCGGAGGCGCGCCGCAGCTTGATGAGCGGCGTGTTGCCGATCGCCGCCGCGAGGTCGTGGGCGACCGGCGGCGCCACGGTCGCGTGCGGCGTGTGGGTGCGGGGCGGGGCGTCGATGTCGGCCTGATTGGCGGGGCCGCCGTTGTTGGAAGGCATGGGATGGTCTCCGCCGGTTGTGCGCGGCCGCCGGCTGTGCGAAGGCGCGAGTGAGAAGGCCCATCATAACCCCCGGAGCGTCGCATGGTCGAGAACATCGGTCCCACCGCCACCTGGCAGGCATTGCGCGAGGACCCGCACGCCCAACTGGTCGATGTCCGCACCGATGCCGAATGGAACTACGTCGGCGTGCCCGACCTGTCGGCGGCGGGCAAGCAGCCGGTGTTGATCCCGTGGCAGAGTTTCCCCTCGATGCAGGTGAACCAGGGCTTCCTGGATGCGCTGCGCAAAGCCGGCGCGACCCCGGACATGAACCTGTATTTCCTTTGCCGCAGCGGCGCCCGCAGCATGGCGGCGGCGCAGGCGGCGACCGGCGCCGGCTTCGCCAACTCGTTCAACATCTTCGACGGCTTCGAGGGACCGCCCGACGAGGAAGGCCACCGCGGCACGGTGGCTGGCTGGAAGGCCGAGGGACTGCCCTGGCAGCAGCGCTGACGTGGTGCCTCCGCACGGAGGTTTTGACGGGTTGCGCGCTGGCTGACTGGCCAGTGCCGACATGAACGATGACGACGCTGCGGCACCTTGGTGATAGCCTCTGAAGCGTGGGGCTAGCCCGGGCGGTTGCCGCGCGCTAGGTTTGGGTGCAGGGATCCAAGCCATGCCGCGCCCGCGCCCGCAAGATCGCGCGCCGTACCGGCATGACCACGACGGAGATCGTTGAAGACGCACTGCACGGCTATGTGCCGCCGGCCGCCTCGGAGCCGGTCGACGGCCCGTCCGGCGTGGCCGCGTTCTAGTCAAGCCCGCGCAAGGGCGGCGCGTTACCCAGGACGAAGCGGACCAAGCGCTCGAGGCCGTACGCGGGCGTGATCTCTGACGGCATTCGAGGCCCTGCTCGACAGCAATGTCGTGGTCGCAATCCTGTCAGAGGCGCACGAGCATCACGCGGCCTCGCTTGCTCTGCTGGCCGGGTCCGCGCGCGCCCGTTTCGCCGTGTCCGCCCATAGTTACGCCGAGGCATACAGCACCTTGACGCGCGGCGGCGAGCGCTCGCCGTTCGGCTTCACCGCTGGGGAGGCGTGGGCGGCTTTGGCGAGCTTGCGCGCGACCACGGGCCTGGTCGCGCTGACGGCGGCGCAAACCTTCGAGGCCACCGGCCTGTACGCCGCGTCGGGCGGGACCGGGCCAAGGCTCTATGACGCCTTGATCGGCGGGGCGGCTGTCGTGCATGGCATCCTCGGCATCGTGATCTGGAACGTGGGCCACATG
>JAABUQ010002457.1_pt1 | contig 36660 bp, 30 predicted proteins | sample 5560001 | NCBI WGS metagenome assembly JAABUQ01 (sample SAMN10711888, study PRJNA513371) | rock metagenome | isolation source: Antarctica rocks | place: Antarctica: Victoria Land, Finger Mt nord | collected 2015-12-18 | reverse complement strand
GCTCCAACAGCGGCTGGTCCGTCGCCTGGGCCGTCTGGGGTATCGCGTCAGCCTTGACCCACTCGGGCCCGCTCTGCCAGCACCGGCCGCCTGACGGCCGGCTCGACGCATTTTCAGACGAGTTACGATAAGGTAGCTCGCGCGGACGCTGTTTGGAGATCGGAGAACCATATGGCCAGCTTTGTACCGGTCAATTTTTCTGTTTCCGACATCCACAATGCGGCGGGCTTACCGATAGGCGAAGATCTTCCGACCGAGCTCAAGAGCCCCCCGGCAGCAGGTGATCTTGCAAGTTGGGAGCAGGAGCAGTACAGCCTGGACGTCAACGCCGCGGCATCGCTCGGCTTCCCGGTGGGAAGCCTGGACGTCAGCCTCCGCCACCAGGTCCTGATGTTCGGATCGTCGCGCTGGAAGGACGTCACGGCTGCCCAGAACTCCTACCGCTTCGGTGTGGCACTGCGCGCGCTGATCATTGTGACCGACATCAAAGCGAGCGGCGCGCTGACGGTGCCCATTGTCGCGGCGAAGGTAGAGACGGGCGACGTCACTGCGACCGCGCAGTTGCTCGTCCGCGGCTATCGCGGCAAGTCTTTGGCCGATGAAATGCCCCCTTGGCAGAGCTTCGACGTCGCGGCCTACGGCGACTACATGAAATGCATCTCACAGATGCAGAAGCAGGTCGAGGGAGATGAGCCCAACATCGTGCCGGAGCTGATCTGGACGACGGTGAAAGCGGAGTCTCTGCCGCCTGCCGCCTCAGCGGTGGGCACGGTGTACGCGTACCACGGCATTGCCGAGGGGAAATCGCTCCTGGAAGCGCTGGGGAGGCTACGCAGCAAGGAGCATGGCGTGGTGCAAGCCATCCGGGAGGTGTACCTTGCACGCCTCGGCGAGGATGAGCAGGCCACGCCCGACGCCGCTCTCCGGAAGGAGGCAGAGGCCCAGCTCTATGGGCTCCACCTGCAGCCGGATTGGTTCCACTTGCCGACCCGTTAGCGGTTCCGTGGGTTTGCCGACTCCGAACGGTGCGGACCGGGAAGGTCACGTGTGGCCACGTCGCCGGGCGCGACACGAACGTAACCTGGACACGAGGGCTTCCACCATCTGCGTGCACCAGGGTCAAGCCATGCCTGAATGGGATGCCCACACGTACATGTTCCTCGAACGCTTGCTGTTTGATCTCGACGATGTGCTTCGTCGCCAGATTGGCCTGAGCAAATTGCCGACGACAGTCTTGCCACGTGAAACCGACAGAGCGCTGACGCGCGCCTGGGGTCTCTGCTTCGACGCGGCGCGAGTGCTCCACGACGAGAAGCAGCGTCTGGCGCAGGCCAAAGTCGAGCATGATCTCGCCGAGTGATCGAAGGTCGTGGAGCGCGCCTCCTGGTGAGGCGCGCTCCCTCGACGGTCAGTTGGGCAGGACGAGCACCTGGTTGGGGAAGATGGCGTCCGGGTTGCTGAGCACCCCGCGGTTGAGCGCGAAGATATCTGGCCAACGGTTGCCATTTCCAAGCTGAGCCTGGGCGATAGCCGACAGCGTGTCGCCCGGTTTGACGACGTAGATGCGCGGCTCAGGCTGCACGGCGGCCCCAGTGGGCAAGGTGAGCACCTGCCCCGGGAAGATGAGGTCTGGATTGCGGATGATGCCGCGGTTGAGCAGGAAGATCTCCGGCCAGCGGCCGGCGTCTCCGAGCTGGGTCTGCGCGATGCTGGACAGCGTGTCGCCCGCCTGGACAACGTAGGTGCGCGGCGCGACGCCGCCCTCGAGCACGCCGGCGAAGCGCAGCAGGTCGCCCAGCTGGAAGTCTCCCGGCACGGCGCTGGGCAGCGACGGCTGCCAGCCCGGTTGACGCAGGATGGAGCCCTCGGTCCGGCGGATCATGCCCGCCAGCACTTCGGTCACGATGGTGCTGCCCACTGGGCCGAGGTGGTTCCCGCCACCCAGGGCGCTCGCCTCGGCCAGCAAGTAGTACCACAGCGGTGTGCGGTCGCTGAACCCACCGGCCTGCAGCGCCGCCACCTGGTCGGGGCTGGCGGCCGCGGCCTCCACCTGTGCGGCGGTCATGACGGGCAACCCCAGCAACTCCGCGATCGCCTGACCGGTGGGCAGGCGCAAGCGGTAGCCGCGCAACAGGTTGCGGACCGCCAGGCGCGCCGCTTCGGGTGGTTGTTCCGCGGATCCGTCCAGAGCGTGCAGTCTGAACAGGCCCTGTCCGTCGTCGACGGCAGGCGCGGAGCTCGGCTTGCCGGCGAGCTTGGGATCGAGGCGGCGGGCCTTGTTGATCGGTCTGCCGTCCCCCGTGTCGACGAAGTTCTCCCACTGGATGATCCAGTTCTCTGGAAGAGTATCAGTGCCTGCGGCTTGCCCTACACCGGGTCCAAGACTTCCGCTCAGCGCGGTGAAGGTGAAGAGCAGGTTGAGGTCGGCGGCTCCCGGCTTAACCCCGCTGTCGTGGCGAAAGTTGAGGTTGAAGTCGTAGTCGTCGCGCGCCATGGTGTGGCCGAAGCGGTACGAGGCGACGGAGAACTCCAGCGGCGTGAAGAACGGATCGGCCAGACCGTCGAACCAGTGGTTGCCGTTCTGGAGGACGTCGTCCACGATCGCCGGGTCGGCAACGCGCTTCAGGAAGTCGTGCAGGATGATGTACTGGTAGTGCTGGCGCAGGATCGTTCGGGCTTCCTCGAAGCCATGGCCCTGGTCCACGAGCGCGTTGTGCGCCTTGATGAAGGCGAGGTGGAGCTGGGCAACTATGAGGTTCTCGTCGTTGCGCGGGTCGCCGATCATCGCCGCGCGGTCGTGCAGGATGTCCGCACCGCGCGGCTCGCGCGGCAGGTCGTTGTCGTCGCCCTTGCCTGGCGGCCGCCTAGTCGGAAGCTGATCCGGAACTTTGGTGCGGTCGAAGCTCGTGACGTGGCCGACGAGCAGCTTGGCGCCGTTGGCGGGATCGCGCGGCGCGGGCAGCCCGTACAGGTGGTCCAGGTCCAGCGTTGGCGAGCGGAAGTTCTTGACGATGTTGCGGATCTCGGCCACGGTCAGCGGCGTCATGGTGGGGTTGAGCAGGTCTGGCATGCTGGCCGAGCGTGTCGGTGGCAGGTCGGCCGGCTGCACCTCGAGCGTGATGTCGTGGTCGACGAATTGGCCGAAGTAGGTGTAGATCGACGGAACGTTGGAGTCACCCGGCGGATTCGGCGCCGCACCCGCCGAGTCCAGCGGATCCACCATCGCCGCCCCTAGCGCCTTCAGCTTCGCCGGCGTGTCGGGCGCCTCGGGCAGCAAGTTCGCGGCGTCGTCCTGCAACGTGGGGAACAGGAAATCAAAGGCATTCATGTCGCCCGGGGCGACCACCGCGAACGCCATCGGGCTGGCGGCCGCGGCTTGGACAAGTTGGCCATGGGCTTGCTGGAGGTCGTCCATCTGGACAACCGAGCCATGGGCAATACGTGGCATGATGGCTTCCTCGTTCTGGCATCTTCAAAGCCCTGGATGGCATTGGCGCAGCTGGTTGCTCGAGGCCAGGGTCACGCTGTCTCCAGGCGCGATTCGGATTTCTCGATACCCGATGGATCGCCGGTCGCATAGTCACGCGGGTGCGCCCCTGGGTCCGCCTCGAGTACAGACCTCTCCCCCGTGTGTAAATCACAGACCTCCCCCCCTGTGGGCCACTGACCTCCTTTCAAGTCAGTTGCCTGGGCGCTGCAAGTGGCAGCATATTCCGCTCCGTGCGAACGGTCAAGACCTGTTGGTCAAGAGATAAGAAGACGGATCTTTAACGTTCACCTCCTGCGCCCCAGGGTGCTGCGGGCTCATACGACTAAACGCGCCTCGACGGCGTCTTGGTGGACGCGCAAAACGCAACAGGCTCGTCACGCGGAGTCGAGGCGCCCGCCATGCGGAGCGGCCACGATCTCCCCTATGCCGCCCGAGGCCAACGCGCCGAACCCGGAGCTGGGCCAGGGCCTGCTCCTGCTCCCGCTCAGGGAGATCAGCGCCAGCCCGCGTAACCCGCGCCGTAAGCTCCAGGGCATCGACGAGCTGGCCGCGTCGCTCCGCGCCTACGGCCTGCTCCAGCCCGTCGTCGTGCGCCGCGCGGGAGACCAGTACGAGCTTGTCGCGGGCCACCGGCGCGTCGAGGCGGCCCGCCGGCTCGGCTGGGAGACCATCCCGGCCGTCGTCAGCGGGGCGCAGAATGACGAGGCGTATCTGCTGACCCTGGTGGAGAACCTGCAGCGCGCAGATCTGAGCCCGCGGGAGGAGGCGGACGCGCTCGAAGTGCTGGTGCGGCAGCGCGGCTGGACCACGCGCCAGGTCGCCGCGGCGGTCCAGCGCTCGCAGGCATTCGTCTCGAAGCGGCTGCGCGTCTTCGAGGACCCGATCCTGGCGCCAGCGGTCCTCGCCAACAGGCTGTCCGTGTCGGCGGCCGAGGAGCTGCTCGGAATCGGGGCACAGCGGCGCGGAGAGGTGCTCAACCGAGCGATCGCGGAAGGCTGGGATCGGGCGCAGGTGCGCCGGACGGCCCAGGCGGAGCGGGCGCCGGCGGCGAGGCGGCGGCCGCCGCGACTTGCCCGGGGCGTGCGCGAGCTGCGGCAGCGCCTGCGGGACGTGCGCCCCGAGGAGCTGGCGGAGGCCGACCGCCGCGAGCTGCGGCTGCTGTTCGTCGAGCTGTCCCTGCTGGCACGCGCCCAGCCCGGCGCCAGACGGATCTTCCCCCCGCTGCCGGACGTGCGCTAGGGCGTGGCGATTCGCGGCGAATCGAGGACGGCATCGCCAATGGGCGCGGGCACGCCATTCGGCCCATCACGTTGTGACGTTCGGTGCGCTAAAATCTGGCGCGGCGAGCGTTAAGACCGGGAAACGGCGTGAAAGAGGTGAGGCACGTGACCGTGTGTCGGTTCACCCTGCTCGTGGGGCGAGCAGCCCGCGCGGGGACCGTCGCGGCGCTCGCGGCGGTCGTGAACGCCAGTGGCGTCGCGTTTGCCGCCGATGATGGCGGGGCGGCGGGGGCGTTGTGCGTGGATCAGGCAAGCCCCAGCATGAGCGCCGCCGCCCAGATTGTCAGGCAGCTCCACGGCTCGATCCCGACCGTTCAGCTCATCACTGAGTACAACTCGACGACCGACCCCGACGGTCTACTGGGGCTTCCTGGCCAGTACACAGCCAAAGTGCAATTTGCCGACGGCAATACGCTGACCGGATACGTGGAAGTGTTCGACACAGCTAGCGATCGGGCCAGTCGAGTAGACGCGTTGCTGCCGCTGTCGCAATCGGGCTCTGAGAAAGACGTCTCATCTGGAAAACTCCTTCTCAGACTGATCCCCAGCGCTACCGCTTCGCCGGCGGCCATCAACGTAGACTCGTACCAGTCGGCTCTGGCGGCGGTGACGCCCCCCTAGCTCCCAGTCAGGACCTTCATCGCGTCGAGCCGCGTCCTGGCCACGGTCTTCAGCTGCTCCAGTGACGCGCACGCGTCGCACAAGAAGACGCGGGCCGTGCCATCTTCATCTGCCGTAGCGATCATCTGGCCACTGGGGTCGAATGTCGCGTCGTACACCTTGCCACCGGGTGGATGCAAGACGCTGAGCTGAACTCCGCTCGACGCACCCCATACCCGCGCAGTACCGTCGACGCTTGCAGTCACGATGAAGCGTCCGTCACGGCTGAATCTCGCGCTATTCACAGGCCCAGTTGAGCCTGACCACTTCGTCACTTCGTCACCGCTCCGAGCATCCCACAGCCGCACTGTTCCGTCAGCGCTGCTCGTGACGATCGTGCTCTTGTCTGGGCTGAACGCTGCTGATCTGACAGCGCCCTCGTGCTTAAGTACGAGCAGTTGAGCGTGCGTCGGCGCATCCCAGACACGCGCGGTCCCGTCAAGGCTTGCGGTGACGATCTGTGAGCCGTCAGGGCTGAACGCCGCGCTGGTCAGTCCATCGGTGTGGCCCAGCAGCGGCGGCTCTTGCTGGTTACCCGAATGGGCGTCCCACAGGCGCGCGGATTTGTCGAAACTTGCTGTGAGAATCAGAGCACCGTCAGGACTGAAGACGGCGCTCGTCAGCGGCCTGGTGGAGCCTGGGTGCACCACGCGGACGGCACTAGTCTGACTTCCCCACTCCCAGACTCGTGCCGACCCATCCCCGCCTGCTGTCACGACCAGTCGCTCGTCGTCGGGGCTGAAAGCGGCGCTGTACACCGCACCACTCTGACCACGCAGCTGCGCAACGCGTGCGCTCGTTGCGGTGTCCCATACTCTAACAATCCCGTCGCCACTTGCGGTCGCCACGTATTTGCCACTGGGGCTGAACGCCACATCGAAGACTGGTACCACGTCATTGCCTGCGCCTGGTGCGTCGCGAAAAGTACGCGCCGCGCCTTCGCCAGCATCCCACTGCCGGACCGTCCCGTCGTCGCTGGCGGTGATGACGCGTGAGCCAGAAGGATCGAAAGTGGCCTCCCGAACCGCACCTTGATGGCCTCGAAAGACAGTCGTCGAAAGGTACGTGCGCACGTCCCAGAGGCGCGCGGTGCGATCGTCGCTTGACGTGACGATGAGGTTGCCCGACGGGTTGAACCGAGCGGTGCGCGCGACGTCCGTGTGGCCGCGCAGCTCGGCTAGTTGGACGCCCATACGGGCGTCCCAGACATGCGCGGTTTTATCTTCACCGGCGGTCACGAGGAGGTTGCCGTCCGGGCTGAACGCCGCGTCGAGGACGGTGCCGACGTGGCCCCGCAGCACGCCCAGCGGTTGTCCGCCGGCCGCGTCCCAGATGCGTGCCGTCCCGTCTGAACCGGCAGTCACGATGCGGGTTCCGTCCGGGCTAAACGCAGCAGACTGCACCGCGCCCTGGTCGCTTACCAGGGGGTCACGAAGCGACTCTCCTGTACGGGTATCCCACACGCGAGCCGTTCCATCCGCGCTCGCGGTGACGATCGACGTGCCGTCCGGGCTGAACGCCGCGTCCGTCACAAGGCCGGTGTGGCCGTCGAGCGCCAACGGCTGTTGAGTGGCGGCGCTCAGATCCCACAGCCACGCCGTGCTCGCGAAGCCGGCGGCGACCAAGAAACGACCGTTCGGGCTGAAGATGACAACCGTGAGTGGGCCACTGGCCGTGTCGGTGGCACCTGGCGGTGGCTTCAGGACAACCGGAGCGGCCGAGCCGTCGAGCTGCCATACGCGAGCCAGACCGTCGCTGCCGGCGGTGGCTATAGCTACCCCGTCAGGACTGAATGCCGCCGCGTAGACGCGGCCTCCGACGGTCTTCTGAGCGCGCTGGTGCGATTCGCTAAGAGCGTTGCGCAGCACCTCTTGCACGAGCGGCTGCGGGTCAGCCACTGCATTGACGGCATCCAGCGCTAAACCCAGACTCCGTGCAGGGTCATCCTGAAGATATGTCCGGGCGCTGCTGGCAAGCCGGTCGGAGTTGGCTACTGCTCGGTCGACCTGTCCTTGATGGAATAGAACCACCATAACCAGCGCCGCGCATGCGCTCGCGAGCGCCACGAGCCGCCATGTCCAGATGCGCGAGGCAACTTCGCGTCGGCTCGCCTCGAGAAACTCGCGCTCTACTTCGCTCACTTCGTCCGCATGACTCGCCGCCCACGCCGTTGCCTCCTTCAGCTCGCGGGGGGCCGTGACGAGCAGTCGCGCCGGGCGGCCGGCGCTCTCCCAGTCCTGCGCCGTGCGTTGGACGTCCGTGGCGTTGTTCCTGAACCAGCGCGCGTTGTCCTGCCGGATCGGCGCGATCAGCCGGTCGTGCGACAGCTCGTACCAGGTCAGCCCGCGCCGACGCTCGCCGTGGACCAGGTGGGCGTCCTCCAGCGCGAGGATGGCGCTATTGGCAAGCCCCCGCGTCTTCTCGGCCTCCTGGAGCACTTCGTTGCGTATGCCCCGGGGCGTGATCAGCTCTCGGCCGAACCACATGCGAATGGCGCGCTGCGACACGCCGGTCTGCTGCGCCGTCCTCTCGACTTCCGCGCGGTAGTAGCTCTCCAGGGCCTGGTCGACGCTCTGCGACGAGTCCAGCTCCTCGAGCTCGACCCGGGTCGTCCCGGGCAGCACTTTCTTCTGCCACAGGTCCAGGCACACCACCTGGAGCTGCATCGGCTCGACGGACGGCCCGTCGCGCAGCTCCATCGTCCCGTCCGGCCCCTGGACGCGCGTCTCGCTCAGCTCTTTGACGAGCTCCGGCGCCACGGGGCCAAGGTCTACCCCGCGCTCCCTGGCCGGCTCGACGATGGCCTTCAGAGCCGCGTCAGTGCTCAGTAGATCCAGGCGCAACGTCGTGCTGAGCCGGGTCGGCAGCAGACCAAGGTAGGGGTCGAGACCGGCGACGTGGTCCTCGCGCATGGCGAACAGGGCCCACCTGTCGCGGTTGCGTAGCGCCACGCCCAGCTCGTGGAAGAACTCCTTCTTGGCCTCCAGATCGGTCGGGTCCACCAGGAGGACCTCCTCGAACTGATCGAAGACCACCAGCTGAAAATCTGTCCCCTTCTCGTGGCGTGCGCTGTCCTGGAGGTTCGCCAAGTACCCGTGCAGCGAGAGCGTCGCGTCGGACGGATCGGCGCCCAGGCATTCGAGCGCGCTCGCGACGTAGCGATTACGCGCGGACTCCCCGCCGGCGCCCTTGCGCGGCTCCCGGCCCACGCGAACGATCGGCAAAGGGACGATCTTCTCCTCCTCCACCTGCTTCAGTATCTTGGCCTGGATCAGCGACGTCTTGCCCGCCCCGGAGGGCGAGTACAGGAGCACGATCCGCTTGCTGATCACGAGGTCGCTCAGCTTCGCGGCATCGGCGTCCCGCCCGTACAGCCTGCGGCCCTGGGCCACGTCGTCGCGGGTGTACGAGCGCGGCCCGACGTACGGCGGGTCAGAGCGGCCAACCGCGGTCGAGCTGGGCGTGGCTGTGGCCATGCTGGCGACTACCCCTTCAGGCCGTTCTCACGAGCGGCCGGCTCGCCACGGCGGCTCCGTCCTGGCCGGTCTGCCGCCACAGCTCCCTGACGAACTGCTCGGTGCCACCCCAGTAGACCGAGATGTTGTCCGACCCGAGATACGTCTCGAGGTACTGCTTGGCCCGACGCGGATCGAGGCTGCTGCCTTCCTCCGGATCGATCTGCACCGCGACGTGCGGGCTGCGCTTGCGCAGGGTGCTCCCTTGCTCTCCCATGACGCTGCGGAACACGACGCGGAAGTTCCAGTCCTCCATCTGGAACCCGAGAAAGAGGAGCGCGTTCGTGCTCGGGGCCGGCTGACGGGCGTCGGGATGAGAACGCTGTCCTTGGTCACGCCGATCAGGTACTCGAAGTACTGGTCCTCGGTAAGGACGAGGGAGCCGGGGGTGCCCAGCTGGCCGAACAGGTGGTACACCAGCGGGCGCTGGACCGTCGGCTGGTAGTCGGGGTCCCGCGCCTGGAGCGGCTCTTCCGGCCAGTCGACGTCCTCGGTCCACCGGCACAGCTCCACGACCGGCTCCTTGCCCGCATCCCTGAGAGCGTCACGCAGCAGGTTGTCTGGATTCGCCGTGATGTAGATCCGGAACGGCAGCCTGGCGAGCACGCCGTAGGCGTCGTCGTCAGGGTGCTCGCGCCGGTGCGCCCGCCCGACCTCGCTGACGAGCTTGTCGACGCTGTCCCCCGGCAGCGACGCTGGTAGCTGGTCGCCGTAGCGGTCGAGCAGCTCCTTCTGCAGGTACTTGTCCAGCTCATAGGCGGGAAACTCCGGGTTCTGGTTGACCGCCAGGAATTGCGCCACCTGGGGGAGGTCCTAGCGGTCGTGCGGCGACATCGGGAAGCGGTAGGTGTCCGCCCACCGTTGCGCGATCTCGCGTGGCGATCCGAGCAGGAACTCGATCAGCCCAGGGCCAAGGATGGGCGTACACTTCGCTTGCTCGATCTGCTGCTTGAGCGACGGCCACTTGGCGAAGTCCTCTGGCGCGGGCGCCTGGGCCGACCCGATGCGGCCGCTCGCCAGGCGGGTGAACAGGACCGGGACCCAGGCATCATCCCGCTCTCGGACCTTGTGCCGAGCGACGGCGGCGGCGCGGTCGAGCTGCCAATCGCGCCGCAGCTCGGTGAAGAACACCTCCATGAACCCCTGTGCGGTCTCCACCCCGATGCGCTCCTGCATGGCCAGCACGGCCGGGACGCCGGCCCGCGCCAGGAGTGGGCCAAGCGCTGACAGAGCCCCTCTGCTGCCGCTGCCCGCGCTCTGGCACGAGGCGAGGGCCACGAGCGAGGGCATCTGCCGCTCGCGCAGCTGCGCCAGCTCCTGGACCAGCTCGTCGCCGGCGATCGTCGCCACCGTGCCGGCCTCGTTCTCGACAAACAGGCGCGGCTGCTCGCGGACGAACGCACCGTGGCAGACGACGTACACGATGTCGTAGCCGCGCCGCAGCTGCGTGACCAGGTTCTCCAGCGTGGCGCCGCCCGGAGCCGCCAGCTTGACGCCCTCCCGCAGCGGTAGACGGGCGTCTGGCCGCGACACCAGCGCGGTCACGGGGATGTCGCCGAGAGCCGCGACGGTCCGCTCCAGCTCGGCCGCGACGTCGATAGGCTGTAGTGGCGGTCCCTCGGGATGGAAGCTCTCCAGATTGTCCGGGCTGGCGATCACCACCAGCGCGCGCAGCTCGGACTCCGGCCGCAGCGCCACGCGCCGCCAGTCAGGGCTGCGCAGATAGCGCGAGAAGAGCACCCGTTCGCCCGTCGCGAGAGGGGTGCCGTCCGGGTCGCACAGCACCTCCCAGCGCAGGGCGTGCAGCTCGGCCGCGTCGGAGTCGATCTGTAAGCGGAACCGCAGCGCGACTTCCCGGACATCGGCAATTTTCGTCGCCGTCTTGAGCGCCTCCCGGATCGTCGCGTCGGCGAAAAGGGCCTCGCTGAGGACGCGCTGGTACTCCGCGGGCTCGTTCAGCAGAGACCCCAGCTCTTCGAGGTCGAGCGTGACCTGCCCGACGTCTGGCTCGGTCGGCGCGCCGCTCCCCGGCTGCGTGAACTGCAGCTCGGCGCGGTAAGTCTGAGCCCTCTTCGCGGCCAGCCGAACCAGAAGCTCGGCGTACCTGACCGGCGTGCCGGTCTCTACTATCTGTGCCATCGCGCCTCCGCCAGGACGTCGTCGGCAAACTTCCACGCCGCCGGCAACGCCAGCGCCGGACCCATCGGAGTACCGAGCGCCACGGCGAGCAGCGCCGCGCCCCGAGCGACGATCGCCAACTGCCGAATGAACGCCGTGCGCGACCGAATTGTCAGACGGACGGCGCGCTCGTGCAGGTCCACCCGCCAGGGGTCCAGCCGCGCCGGGACAACGGTGGTGATGCTCCCCGCCATGTCGACGACGCTCCAGCCGATACGGCGTCCTCCCAGGTGGGTCTCCACCCAGCCGCGGCGGGTCGTCGCCTGGACGACGCCCGCGACCGCGTCGCGGCATTGCCGCGCCAGTCTCTCCCACCGCTCGCCCTGCTCGGCCGAAGCGCCCGCGGTCCCTGGGCCTGCCGGCCCCGACCGGAGAAGCTCCGCCAGCGCCGCCTCGGGACCCGGCCCGGGCGCGCCGTCCCCCAGCGAGACGAGCCGCTCGATCCTGCCCCCAACCCCCTGGAGAGCGCGCCCGGCCACATCCAGCCATCCTTCGGCGTCCCCCAGGCTCGCCAGCGCCTGGGCCCGGTCATTCGCCAGGTGCACGAGCCAGCGGAGCGCGTCAGAATCTGGGGCGTTCGCCATCGCAGGCGCCGCCGCGAAGGTGACCCGGTCGGACCACGTGTCCGTGGTGGGTGCCCAGAGGTGGAGAATGTCGCGACCTGGGTCCGACATAGTGACACCAACCAGCTCGAACCGCGCGCCGGCGGTGCGCATGGCCGGCGTCACAAGGGACGCAGCGCGCCGAGCAGGCCCGACGCCGCGGTCGCGGCAGCCTTCAGCAGCTCCGCTCGGTGGCCCTGTGCCTGGGCGACCATCTCCGCGTGGATGGCCCATAGCCGGTCGTCGACCACGCCTGCCGGTGCTGGGACGACGGCCGCCGTTTTGCCGTCGAGCCTGACCCTGGTCAGCGCCCGACAGCGCACCGGCCCGACGAAGCGGTTGCTGTCCGCGTCGTACTCGATCCCGGCCAGATCGTCCTCATCGTCGCTCACGAAGGTGGCCACTTCGAGCGTCGTCAGCTCCCCCGCCAGCCGGCTCAACGCGGCGGTGAGCTGATCGGTGGCCGTCTTCAGCCCAGAGACCAGGCTCGAGCGCAGATCGTCGAGCGCCTCACCGTCCCCACCCCCGAAGCGCAGGCCATACGCCACGTCGTCGCCACCACCCGCAGCAGGAGGGGCGCCTGAGCAAAGCCCTCGGCGACAACCTGGATGCGGCCGGACGTTGGGTCCACCTCCACGCGCACCGTTGAAGCGCCCGAAGGGCCCGGCAGCCTCGCCACTCCCGGTATCGGCGAGGTGTTGGCCGCCGTCGCCGCTGGGACTGGCGCAAAGCATCCGTGAGCTCGGCGGTGAGCTCGGCGTACCGCTGATTGAACCCTTCGAGCGCGGCGCCGACCGGCACACCGCGCATGAGCCGCCGTAGAGCATCCTGGTACGGGCCGACACTGCTCTTCACGAGGCCGCCGTCATCGCCGTCCCACAGGAACGACGAGCCCAGGGCCCGCTCGACGTGGCCGATCACCGCCAGCGCGCCGCCGCGCGGATGGCCGAGGAGCCGCTGCGGCAAGCGCGCGGTGAAGGCGCTCGGAGCGATGGGCCGGGACAGGCCGAGCTCGAGCGGCAGCCCCCGCGCCGGGCTGGCCGGCTCGAGCTGGGGGTAATCGTCAAGGCGGGGCGTTCCGGCGCCGAAGCAGGCGAAGTGGAACGCCACGAGCCCCAGCAGGCGTGCGTCGTCGCCCACGTCGTCAGCAGCCAGGTAGAAGTCGTGCGGGACGTCGCCTCGCCACTGGACCGGGCCGGGCCACTCCTGGCACACGAGTGCGCCCTGGTGCTCCCGCTGGCGCGGATCGCCGCTCGGGAACCCCATCGCGTGGCCAGCCGTGAAGAGCAACGCCGGCGTGTCGCCGCCAAGAAGCCGCGCCAGCCGACCCTTGCGGGCGTCGTCGCCGATCACAGTCTCCACGTCCCACGCCGGCGCCTCCGGCTCGGCCGCTTGCCGCGCGCGCGCCCACTCGGCCAGCGGCGTGACGAGCCGGGCGGCGCTGAGACTGGTCGGCCGATCGTCCGGGTGGCTCGTCCCGAACAACGTCACCCGGCGTGGCCTGTGCCCGACCTGCTCCGCGGCGACCACGCTGCGCGCGTACTGGGCGTACTCCTCGACCGTGGCGAAGTGGATGCGGCCAACGGCGTACTGCACGTCCAGCTGGTACTGGAAGGAGTAGGGGATCGCCTCTGGGCCGCCGACCAGCAGCAGGTAGTAGGGCATCTGCTCGGGGTCGGCGGAGCCCGACGGGGCCACCCCGTGGGCCCGCAGAAAGGACCTCTTTGTCTCGTTCGGCTGAAGGACGTACTCCTGGTAGAAACGCGGGTCACGCCGAGTGGCCTGCTCGCGCCGCAGGGCCAGGAGCTCTCGCAGCGCCTCCTTGACGTCGGGGCCAATGGTGGCGGCGTAGATGACGCCCCACCCCGTCTGGGCAAGGTCGCCAACGTCGTGCACGGCATCGACCACGCCCAGCTTGGGCCTGGCGCCGCTGAGCCGCGCCTGGAGATCGCCTACGTGGCTCTTGTTCAGCTCCTCGCCCAGCGCCAGCTGCATCAGCTCCGCGGGGCCGCCCGTCAACAGGTACCCGCCTGTCGCCCCGTCGAGGCCGAAAAATGCCAAGCCGTCGTCCATGTGCCACCCCTGCGCGCGAGGCCACGCCGCCTTGACAGCCTTGCGACGCCCCAGGCGGTTCCCAGCCGCCTATGGAGCTACGGAGTCCAATGTAGCACTGGAGTCCCGGCCGTCAAGACCCGTCGGCACGTGCCTCTGCGATGGTCGGCTGGGCGAGCTCGGGTGGGACGTCGTCGTGCCAGGCGACGTCCCCACTCGGGGCCAGCGCCACCCGCGTCTGGTGGAAAGCAGCCACGCCGGGTCGGTGGGCGATGCTGACGATCGCTGCGTTCGGCAGGCGCCGCCTCAGCAGCGCGTACAGGTCCCTCTCCGCGGCCTCGTCTAGCGCCGCCGTCGCTTCGTCCAGGAACAGCCAGTCGGGTCGTTGCAGCAGGGCACGAGCGATGGCCAGCCGCTGCTGTTCGCCGCCGCTCAGCTGCATGCTCCAGTTCTCGACCTCGTCCAGCCGCCTGGCGAAGGACCCCAGGCCCGTCGCCTCGAGGACATCGCGCATCGCCGCATCGTCGAAGCTGGCGCTGGGAGCCGGATAGGCGACCGCTTCGCGCAGGCTAGCGATCGGCAGGTACGGGCGTTGCGGCAGGAACAGGAGCCGCGCCTGCTCGGGTACCTGGATCTGCCCCTTGCCGAAAGGCCAGATGCCGGCCAGCGCGCGGAACAGCGTGCTCTTGCCCACCCCGGTCGGGCCGTTGATGAGGACCCGGTCGCCAGGCCTGACCGCCAGGCTCGTGTCAGGCAGGATCACGCGTCCATCCGGCAGGCTCAGCTGGAGGTGCTCGGCGCGGACCGCGCCGACGCCGTTGGCGACGACAGCGATGCCCGACGTCCGCGTCACCTGCGACCTGGCATCCTCGATGGCGTCCTGGAACGTCAGCAGACGATCAACGGTCGCCTTCCAGTTGGCCAGCGCGCCGTAGCTCTCGACGAACCATGACAGCGAGCCCTGAACCCGGCCGAAAGCGTTGCCGATCTGGGTCAGCCCGCCGAGCGTGATGGCGCCCGCGAAGTAGCGCGGCGCGGCGACGAGCAGCGGAAAGATGCCCGCCAGCTGGTCGTAGCCAGTGGTCAGGAAGGTCAGATTCTTGGTGACCCCCATGAGCTGCCACCAGTTGGCGCGGATGCGCTCGATGCGCGTCTCCAGGCCACTGCGTTCGACGTCTTCGCCGTGGTACAGCGCGACGCCTTCGGCGTTCTCGCGCAGCCTGACCAGCCCGAAGCGCAGGTCGGCCTCGAAGCGCTGCTGCTGAAAGTTGAGGCGGATGAGCGGTCGGCCGACGAGGTGCGTCAGCACGCTGCCGGCGATGGCATACAGTAGCGCGACCCACACCATGTAGCCCGGGATCTCCACGCTGAGCGGGCCGACGGCGAAGGACAACGGCCCCGAGATGGTCCACAGGATGGCCACGAACGAGACCAGCGTGACCGCTGACGACAGGAGCCCAAGCGCCAGATCTAGTGTGTTGAAAGCGAACAGGCGCAGATCGTCGGCGATGCGCTGGTCGGGGTTGTCCGTGCGTCGCTCGGCGGTCTCCAGTCGGTAATACACCTGGTCGCCAAGCCAGCGGTCCAGAAAGCGCCGCGTGAGCCAGATGCGCCAGCGCATCTGCAGCATCAGCGTCAGGTAGCGCCGAAAGACTGCGCCGGTAATGTAGAGCCCGGCCAGGACGCCGAAGCGCAGCAGCAGCGGTCCGAACGCTGCGAAATCCTTGTTCTGGATCGCCTCGAAGAAGGTGCGGTTCCACTCGTTGTACAGCACGTTGATGAACACGAGCGCGAGCGTCAGGGCGACGATCACGGCCAGCAGGATGCGCGCTCGCCAGCGCTCCTCCGACCGCCAGTACGGGGCGGCCAGCGCCCACGCCCGGCGCAGGAAGCGCATCGCGGCCCCGAGACGCATCATCATGCAACCTGCAAGCGCCCGCGAGCTGCGCGCGCACCTCTACCGCTGACTGTATCAGGACAACTAGGGAACGGCTGGGTCCGCGGTGGATGCGGGCATGAAGCGGTAGCCGTGGCCCGGCACCGTCACGATGAACCGGGGGCGCCGCCAGTCGTCTTGCAGCTTGTCGCGCAGATTGCGGACGTGCCGGTCCACCACGTTGCTCTCGGCCGCGTAGTCGGTCCCCCACAGATTGTCCAGGATCTCCTCGCGCGTGACCAGGCGGCCGGCGTTGGCCGCCAGCAGGTACAGCAGACTCTGTTCCAGCGACGTCAGCCGCAGCTCGGCGGAGCCGGCGCGCACGCGGCGGTTCAGGATGTCGATCTCCAGCTCGCCGACGTGGATCACCGGGGTGAAGGCGGCGGTGTCCTGGTAGTGGCGACGCATGATCACCAGCACGCGCGCCACCAGCTCTTCGGGGGAGAACGGAATGGTCAGGATGTCTTCGACGCCGCGGTCGAACGCCGCCAGCTTGGTCTTGAGGTCGCCCCGCCGCGTCAGGGCGATGACCGGCATGCGCTCGCCGCGGGCGTCGGCCTGCTGGAACCAGCCCAGGATCGTGCCATTGCCGATGTCCATGTCGACCACGGCCAGGTGGGGGCGCCACTGCTCCAGGACGGTTCTGCCGCCCGCGCCGGCGGCCTCGGTGCGCGTGACGTACGGGCCGTGGTCGAGCGCCAGGCGGACGACGCTGGCCAGGACCGGCTGGTCCGCCACCACCAGCACACGGGTCGGGGTGCGGAGCTGCCGGGGGTCGGCATTGCGGATATGGCCATTGGTTGGTGCGGTCGCGCCCGCGTGAGACACGGTGTCCTGCTTCTCCCGAGCCACTTTGCTGACGACGCAGCAAACCACGCCGCCACGCTGGATTGTTCGGGCAGGCCGAGCAACGAAGGTGAACATTAGCCTAAAGTCTTCTGAAAGAGGGACGAAAGGCACCCGTGGCTGCTCATCCAGACGGGCTCTCACAGTGGAATGCCCAGTCCAGAACAGGGTGGCGCAAGAGGCCCGTTGGTTACGCGGGACGCGTCGGCTCAGGCCGGTGCTCGTGCACGGGATCCTGATGGCGCTGCAAATGGTAGGGCACACTGGTGACGACGGTGCCAGGGCGGAACAGGAGCGCCGCCTTGAGGCGCAGCGCCGTTTGCGTGTGCAGCGGCTGCTCCCACCAGTGGGCCGGCACGAGCTCGGGCAGGACAACCGTGATTGTATCGTCGGACTGAGCGCGATCGAGGTCGTCGATAAACGACATCAGCGCCGGGATGAGCGTCCGGTACGGGCTGTCGATGATCACCAGCCGTACGCGCAGCAGGAAGGGCCGGCTCGCGACGAGGTGCTGCCACGACTGGCGCATGTGGTCGATCTCCTCTTGCGCGTCGGTGACGTGGACAGCGGTGACCGACGAGGCGATCGAGCAGGCGTAGGCTAGCGTCTGGACGCTGACCCGGTTGAGCGCCGAGATCGGCACCACGACCGTGTGTTCGATCGCCTCTGGCGATAGTGGTGTCTCCGTCGCCAGCTCGTTGGCCGCGCCTTCGTAGTGGCGATGGATCGCCAGGAAGTTGGCGATCAAGAAAGGGATGAGCACCACGACGATCCACGAGCCGGCGTGCACCTGGTAGCCGAGCACGCTGAACAGAGCTTCGCCGCTGATGAACTTCGTACCGGCGGCGACCAGCGCGACCGTCGCCGACATCGCCGCTCCTAGGCCGTTGATCGTGGCCTTCGCAAGCCAGCGGTCGCCACGCATGCGCCACCAGTGCACCACCATCCCTGCCTGGGACATGGTGAAGGCGACGAACACGCCCACCGCGAAGAGCGGGATCAGGGCATCGACGCTGCCCTGGAACAGGACCAGCAGGATGGCGGCCAGGACCGACAGGAAGACGATCCCGACCGAAAACGCGAGTCGATCGCCCCGAAAGGCGAACATGTGCGGGACGAAGCGATCCTGCGCCAGGATGGACGCCAGGCGCGGGAAGTCCGCGTAGCTGGTATTGGCCGCTAGCACCAGCACCAGCAGCGTGGCGATCTGGACCAGGTAGTAGAACCAGCCGTGCCCCACCACCTGGTCGGCCAGCTGCGACAGCATCGTCGGGTTGCCGCTTGGATCGGGAACCAGGCCGTACACGTGGAACAGGAAGACGATCCCCAGGAAGAGCGTGCCCAGAATGCCGCTCATCCACAGCATCGTGTTGGCCGCGTTGCGCGACTCCGGCGGCTGGAAGGCAGGAACGCCGTTGGACACGGCCTCGATGCCGGTCATGGCGGTGCAGCCCGACGAGAATGCCTTCAGAATGAGCAGGATGCCGACCGACTCGACGCCGGGTACCGTTTCGCGGGGAACGCCGGTCGCGGCGGGATCGTGAAAGACGAACACCCGCGTCAGGCCGATGCCGACCAGGATCATGAGCGACACGATGAAGAGGTACGTGGGCGCGGCAAAGAGAGCGCCCGACTCGCGGATGCCGCGCAGATTGCCGAAGGCGAGTATGGCGATGAAGGCCAGCCCGAGCGGCACCGCGTACGGCGTGAGCTCGGGCACGGCCGACGTGAGCGCGGCCACGCCAGACGCGATCGACACGGCGACCGTGAGCACGTAGTCGATCATCAGCGCCGCCGCGGCCGTGAGGCCCGGCCCGCGCCCAAGGTTGTCCGAGGCAACGATGTACGAGCCGCCGCCGGACGGGTAGGCGAAGATCGTCTGCCGGTAGGAGAGGGTCACGATGACCAGTAGGAGGAAGATGACCAGGCTGATGGGGAGGTTGATCTGGAGCGCTCCCGAGCCCGCGGCCGCGAGCACCAGCAGCGCCGCCTCCGGCCCGTACGCGACCGACGAGATGGCGTCCGACGACAGCACCGCCAGCGCTTTGACCTTCGTGAGACGCTCGTGCACGGCCTGCGTGGTGGGGATCGGCCGCCCGATCAGGAGCCGTTTTCCACTCCGCCAGCGGCGGCCGGCCGCGGTCATCGAGCCCGGGTCGTGGGCAGTCAGCGTGTCTGAGGCGGGCCAGCGCGAGGGCTGGTCGATACGCCGGACGGAGACCTGCCCGACGCCATCGGTCGGGGCGTCCGGTGACGGTGGTGGATGCATTGCGAGGCTTGCCGAGCCCTGAGCGCGGCCTTCTCCAGTCTCGCCCTATGATGCTCAACGCTGGATCAACGAAGCGACCGATACGGTCACGATTGTCTCAACATGGCCGTTTGAAACGGGAGGCAGCGCGTATGGCCAGGATCACGGTTGATCTCAACCGCAAGCTCGGCACCGTCGATCGCCGAATCTGCCGCCGTTACCATTCCGGGTCGCCCCATGCGCTCGACGCTCTCGCTCGACGGTAGCTGGCAGGCCCGGCTGGACCCAGAGGACGTGGGCTCCGGGCAGGGCTGGGCCCGCCCCGAGGTGCCATTCGACCGCGAGCTGCGCGTGCCGATGGCCTGGCAGGCGGCCGACCCGTCCCTGCGCCAGTACGCCGGCGTGGTCTGGTACCGCCGCCCGTTCCGGGCTCCGGCCACCTGGCGCGGCCAGTCCGTGGCGGCGCGGTTCGGCGCCGTCGATTACGAGGCGCGCGTGTGGCTGAATGGCCAGGACGTGGGCGGCCACACCGGCGGGTATACGCCTTTCGAGGTCGAGCTCTCGCCGTTCCTCGACTGGTCCGGCGACAACTGGCTCACCATGCGGGTGCTCGACCCGGCTGTGCTCGACGAGGTGCCACACGGCAAGCAGGGCGGACGGTGGTACACCGCCGTGAGCGGGCCGTGGCAGTCGGTCGCGCTGGTCACACGCCCAGAGCAGCGGCTGACACGCATCCGCTGCTATCCCGACGGACTGCGGGGCACCGTGCGCGCCCTGACCACGTGTCGGCTGGCCGGGTCAGCCGACCACCGCGTGGTGGTCGAGGCACTCGACGGGGTGGGGCAGGTGGTTGCCCAGACAACCGCGCTCGTGGCCGCGGACGCGCCCGAGGCGCTGGTCGAGCTCGCCATTCCTGACCCAGAGTTGTGGTCACCCGAGGCGCCCCATCTGTACACGCTGCGGGCGACGTTGCGCTCGCGCCAGGGCGAGCCGGTAGATGCGCTGGAGGAGCGCTTCGGGCTGCGGACCATCGAGGCCCGGGACTGTCGGCTGTACCTGAACGGCCAACCCCTGTCGATCCGCGGGGCGCTCGACCAGGCCTACTGGCCTGAGACGCTGTACACGGCGCCGTCGGACGCCGCCATCGAGCGGGAGGTCGGCCTGGCAAAAGCGATGGGCTTGAACCTGCTGCGCAAGCACCTCAAGCCCGAGGACCCGCGGTACCTGGATGCCTGCGACCGGCTGGGGCTGCTGGTGTGGGCGGAACCCGCCAACGTGCGCGCGTTCTCGCCAGCCGCGCGCGAGGCGTTCCGCCGGGACCTGTTCGAGCTGATGGACCGCGACTTCAACCGGCCGAGCGTCATCATCTGGACGCTCTACAACGAAGACTGGGGCCTGCCGAGCCTGTGGAGCGATCCCGAGCAGCACGAATGGCTCCGCCACCTGTACGGCGAGGTCAAGGCGCTCGATCCAACACGCCTGGTCTGCGACAACTCCGGTTGGGCCCACGTGCTGACCGACCTCAACGACTACCACGAGTACTACGCGGCCCCCGAGCGTCTGGAGCGCCTGCGCACGCGACTGGACTTCATCGCGCGCCAACCGGACGACAACTACGTGCAGGGGGCCGCGCCGCGCGGCCACGAGCCCCTGCTCCTGTCCGAGTGGGGCAACTGGGCGTTGCCCGACCCCGCCGCCGCCCGGGCTCGCGCTCACGGCGCCGACCCGGCCTGGTTCGCCTACGATCACGCCTACGCCCGCGCGGCAGGCGGACCGGTGGCCGCCCCTGAGAATCCGCTGACCGAGCGCATCAAGACCGTGGCGGGGTTCGAGGAGCGGTTCGAGCAGCTCGGGCTCGGCGAGGTGTTCAGCTCGCCCGCGGCGCTGTGCGAGCACGTCCAGTGGCGCGCCTTTCGCTCCATCAAGGCGCAGGTCGAGGAGCTGCGCCGGCGGCCGAACTGGCAGGGCTGGGTCGTCACCGAGTTCTCGGACATCGAGTGGGAGGCCAACGGCTGGCTGGACTACTGGCGGCAGCCGAAGGTCTTCCACCGCGAGCTGGCCGATCTCAACGCTCCCGTGGCCCTGGTTGCCCAGCCCCAGCACCCGAGCACCTGGGGCGGCCACGATGCGGCCATCGACGTGTACGTCTCGAACACAACCCCGAACCGGGTCAACGGCACGCTCCGCTGGCGTGTGGCCGATAGCTCGCTGGCCGGCGCGGTCGCGGCGCACGCCGGTCCCTTCTCGACGGTACCGGTCGCCGGCGGTATCCGCTTCACGGCGCCATCGGATGCGCCGCGCACCGGCCGCCTGGAGCTCGAGCTCCTCCAGGACGACGAGGTTGTGGCTCGCGGCTACGCCGAGCTGGCGTTTGCCCCGCCCACGGCTGGCCTGGTGCGTGTGCCCGCCAATGGCCATCAGCTCGACCGTGTCATCCGGCAGCGACTGGAGCGACACGGCTACGTCATCCCACGCTCGTTCGACCCGTCTATCCCGCTGGCAATCGTGGTCCGCCTGGACGAGATGACCATGAGCTACCTCCAGGACGGGGGGCGGGTGCTGTACCTGGCCGGCGACGCCGGCGAGGGCGGCGCGCTGGCCGGGCTGCGCTTTACCACGCTGTCGGCCGCTGAGAGCTGGCGCATGGCGGCCGGTGCGGCCTGGGCCCGCGTCGAGCGCCTGGCGCCCGCGCCACTGCGTCGGTCGCTGGGTTGGGAAGCCGCGAGCATCTTTCCGACTCTGGCAATCGAGGCTGGCTGCGTGCACGCGGGCGACGAACAGCTCGCCGGCTGGTTCGAGGGCTGGCTGGCCAACGCGGGCGTCTTCGCGCTCCGTCGACGCGTGGGGCGCGGACAGCTCCTTGCCACGACCTTCCGCTTCGCCGACGCCTACGGTCTGGACCCCGTGGCGACGCTGCTCCTGAATCGCCTGGTGGAGATCCTGCGTGAACACTGACGCCCCACCACCTCTCGCCCCTCGGCGCTACGCGGGCTCGTGGAGGCGGTAGACGCGGCAAGCGGTATCGTGGAACAGCTTCGCCTTGTCCGCTGCCGAGTAGGCGGCGGTTAGACGCTTGAAGGCGTTCCACAGCACCGTGTAGCTGCAGCTGGCCTTGTCCACCGGGAAGTTCGACTCGAACATGCAGCGGTCGGCGCCGAACTTCTCGATGGTGAGCTCGTAATACGGCCGGGTGGCCTCGGCGAGCTCGTGGCTGGCTGGCGGCCGGGGTTGCTCGTGCCAGCCGAAGCCGTTCATCTCCATGTTGATCCCGCCGAGCTTGGCCACGACGTTCGGGCATGTGGCGAGCTCGCTGATGGCGGCGCGCCACTGCGCGAACACCTCCTCGGCCATGCCGGCGTAGGAGCCGATCCCGAGCGGGCCGCCGAAGTGGTTCAGGATGATGGTGGTGTCCGGAAAGGCGCGCGCCAGCGCGGTGACGTCCGAGATCTGGGGGTGGTAGCACCAGGCTTCGAAGGTCAGCTGGCGCGGCGCCAGGTGAGCGAAGCCGGCCCGGAAGTCGTCGCGCAGGAGCAGACCCTGGCCGGGGTTGGTGCGGTGCCTGGTGACCGCCTGGTCAGGGTCCCAGGCCGCCGCCCGCCGGATGCCTCGGAAGCGGCCGCTCCCAGCGGCGATCTGTGCGTCAAGCGCGGCGGCCACCGCGTCGCCGAGGCGGAGATCAGCCGTGCCGACGATCCCGGCGGCTACGCGCGCCGCGCCGTAGAGGCCGGACGCGCTCATCGCGGCGATCCCATTCACGAATTCGGTCTCACCAACGGGGCGCAGCGCCTCCGGGCCGTCGGCCTTGAACATCGCCCCGCACTCGATGAAGACCGTGGCCACGACGTTGTGTCCGCCACCGATGTCCTCCAGGATCTCGTCGAGCAGGTAGCGCGGGGTAACGGCGGCCGCCCTCTGGTCCCAGAGGTGGTGGTGGGGGTCGCAGATCGGCAGGTCGGGCTCGATCGGCTCTTCAACTGTCAACGCGAGCCAGTCGTGGTTCTTCGATGGTGCGGCCATGACAAGGCGTCCTCCTTTACCAAATGGCCTATATACTCCAACACGGTATCGGACTCCAGTCGACCTTCGGTTGCTGGCCGATGCCGCGGACTCGAAAGTCGGCTTGCAGGGGTGGGGGCATGACCGCTTGCGCGACGTGGCCCCTGACGCATGACGGGGAGAGACGGACACGAAACGCGGCGCGGCGTCGTTCGCCAGCGCACAGCGCCGCGATGCTTCCCGGGCCGTCTTGTAGTAGCCAAGGAGGTTCCTATGCCGCTCGACACTTCTAGCGCCGCCTTCCTCTCCGAGATGGCCCGGGCCGGGTTCAAGCCGATCCATGAGAGCTCGCCTGAGGAAGTACGTGCGCTTGGGCCCGCCCTGGTAGAGATGTATGGCGTGGGGCCGGAGGTGGCCCGCGTGGAGAACCATACCGTCACTACCACGGACGGCGCCTTTGGCGTCCGCATCCTGTCCCCAGAGATACTCCGCGTGCCGTCATCATCTACTACCACGGCGGCGGCTGGGTCATTGGGGCCATCGAGGAGTTCGATGCCTTAGGACGGAGGCTCGCCAAACGCACCGAGTGCGCTGTGGTGCTGGTGGACTACCGGCTCGCTCCCGAGTACCGCTATCCCACCGCTGCCGATGACGCGTACGCGGCCCTGAATTGGACAGCCGATCGCGTCCAGGACATCGCGGGCGCCCAAGTACCCCTCATCGTCGCGGGTGACAGTGCGGGAGGCAATCTTGCCGCGGTGACCACCCTGCGCGCGCGCGACCGCAAGGGACCCGCTATTGCGATGCAGGTGCTCATCTACCCCGTCACCGACTCGGACGTCAACACTGCCTCGTATACCAGCTCCGAGAACCAGTTGATGCTCAACCGCGACAGCATGATCTGGTTCTGGGATCACTACGCTCCGGACCCAGCCACGCGCACGCATCCCGACGCGTCGCCGCTTCGCGCGGACAGCCTGGCCGGACTGCCGCCGGCGGTCGTGCTCACCGCCGAGTACGACCCGCTGCGCGACGAGGGCGAGGCCTACGCGGCGCGCCTCAAGGAGGCGGGCGTCCCGGTCGAGCTCAAGCGGCATGCGGGGCAGATGCACGGCTTCTTTACGCTGCTGATGTTGCCGGGCAGCACGGAAGCTCTCGACCAGGTCGTGGCGGCGATCAAGGCTCACCTCGCGGCGAAGCCCGCCTGACCGCTCCCGGCCACTAACGGACGCACACCCTCTCGAGTTCAGTGGTGGTGGAGCAAGCCACCACATCCTCACAGAGCGCAAAGGAGCGCACGTATGTCTGACATGCAGCAGCAACCTATGGACGCCGGCTCGCAGCCGGTGACGAGCGTCGACGCTGTTGTCGTTGGTGCCGGGTTCGCGGGCCTCTACACGCTCTACCGCCTGCGCGAGCTGGGGCTCTCGGTGCAGGGCTACGAGGCGGGAGACGGCGTCGGCGGCACGTGGTACTGGAATCGCTACCCGGGCGCGCGCTGCGATGTCGAAAGCCTCGAGTACTCGTACTCGTTCTCGCCAGAGCTCGAGCAGGAGTGGGAGTGGACCGAACGCTACCCCAGGCAGCCGGAGATCCTGCGCTACCTCAATCACGTCGCGGACCGCTTCGACCTGCGCCGGAACATCAAACTCGAGACCCGCGTCACGTCCGCGATCTTCGACGAAGTGACGAACCAATGGGCGGTCGAGACCGACCGCGGCGACCGCGTGTCGGCCAGGTACTGCGTCATGGCGAGTGGCTGCCTATCCTTGCCGAACAGACCGAAGTTCAAAGGCCTCGACAGCTTCAAGGGCCCGTGGTACCACACCGGCAGGTGGCCCCACGAAGGCGTCGACTTCACCGGCCAACGGGTCGGGGTGATCGGGACAGGCTCGACTGCCATCCAGGTAATCCCGCAGGTTGCCAAGCAGGCGGCCCACCTCTTCGTCTTCCAGCGGACTCCCAACTTCAGCATGCCGGCCTGGAATGTCCCCCTGGACCCCGAGACCCAACGGCAGATGAAGGCCAACTACCGCGAGCACCGGCGCAAAGCACGCGAGTCGCCTTCGGTGTGCCGTTCGCGGTCACCGAGACCAGCATGAAGTCGGCCCTCGAGGCGTCGCCGGAGGAGCGACAGCGCGAGCTGGAGTCGCGCTGGCAGTACGGCGGCGCCACGATCATTGCCGCCTTCAACGACGTGCTCACCAACAAGCAAGCCAACGAGAAGGTCGCCGACTTCGTCCGCCAGAAGATCGGCGAGATCGTCCACGACCCGGACGTCGCGGAGCAGCTCACCCCGAAGGACCACCCCATCGGCACCAAACGGCCGTGCGTCGACACCGAATATTTTCAGACGTACAACCGCGACAACGTGACCCTGGTGAACGTCAGGCACTCGCCGATCGAAGAGATCACCTCGAACGGGATACGGACGAAAGACGCCGCATATGAGCTGGATAGCATCGTCTTCGCCACCGGCTTCGACGCTATGACGGACGCCTTGCTGCACATCGACATTCGTGGCCGAGCCGGCAAAGCTCTGAAGGAGAAGTGGGCCGATGGCCCGCGCACGTATCTCGGGCTGATGACGGCCGGCTTCCCGAACCTGTTTACGATTACTGGCCCCGGCAGCCCCTCCGTTCTGAGCAACATGGTGGTCTCGATCGAGCAGCACGTCGACTGGATCGCCGACTGTCTCCAGTACGTCCGCGAGCACGATCTTGGGTGCATCGAGCCAACCATCGCCGCCGAGGAGCTTTGGGTCGCGCACGTCAACGAGGTGGGAAACTACACGCTCTATCCGGAAGCGAACTCGTGGTACGTGGGAGCCAACATCCCCGGAAAGCCGCGCGTTTTCATGCCCTACATCGGTGGCGTGGGAAACTACCGGAAGAAGTGCGACGCGGTTGCCGCGAACGGCTACGAAGGATTTACTCTGAGCCCCTGAGCCTGAGAAAGAACGGCGCCTGGCGGTAGCCGAGGGAGCATGGCCATGCTACCTTTCGGCGCATGTGCCGCAGCATCAAGACGCTCCATCGCGCCGCCGAGGCGCCCAGCGGCGGGGAGATCCAGGCCGCCGCCCTGCAGTTCGTCCGCAAAGTGAGTGGCTACCGGACCCCGTCGCGCGCGAACGAGGCGGCGTTCAACACGGCTGTGGCCGAGGTCGCGGCTTCATGCGAGCGGCTGCTCGACGCGCTCGTCTCCGGACCACCCCGTCCGCGGCGGACGACCACCGTCCCCGTTGCCCTCGGCGACGATTAGGCTGGGCCGGCACCCGCGGCTCCAGGCGGAGGGCCCGATACGCCAGAAGGGCCGACCAGTATCTGGGTACGCCGATAATGCTTGCCGATGCCTGAACCTGAAGATGTGCTTGCGGTGGCACGGCGGATTGCCGACGAAGTCCTGTTCCCACGAGCGCTTGCGACCGACGCGGCGGACGTGGTGCCACGCGATCTGCTCGACGTGCTCGCCAGCGCCGGCTTCTACGGCCTGGGCGCACCGAGGGATGTCGGCGGCCTGGACGTCGATCACGCAACCTACTGCGCCGTCGTCGAGGCGCTGTCGAGCGGCTGCTTGACCACCGCGTTTGTGTGGGTCCAACACCAGGGCGCCGTGCGCGGGGTGGTCAACAGCCCCAATCCAGCCATCCGGGAGCGTTGGCTCGCGCCGTTGTGTCGCGGGACGGTGCGGGCCGGGCTGGCTGGCGCCGCGGGTGCGCCACTGCAGGGCCGACAGGTGGAGGGTGGCTGGCTGTTCAGCGGCACTGCGCTCTGGGTTTCGGGTTGGGGCGTCATCGACGTCATGCACGCTGCCGCGCGCGCCGACGCCAATCGGGTGGTTTGGGGCCTGATCGACCCCGTCGAATGTGACCGCCTCCAGGTGTCTCGTCTGCACCTGGCGGCGCTGAATGCGACCGCCACGGTGACCGTCGAGTTCCGCGACTACTTCGTGCCGAACGAGCGTGTGACGGGCATCGTTCCGCCGCGCAGCGCGGCCGATGATCTCCGCGCCCTACGCGTGCACGCAGCCTTCGCCCTCGGCACCGTCAGCCGCTGCTGCACGCTCATCGGTCCGAGCCCACTCGACGCGGACCTGGCCGAGTGCCGGGCTGCGCTGGATGCGGCGACCGCTGACAGTATGCCGGGCGCGCGTGCGGCCGCGGCGAGGCTCGCGCATCAAGCTACTGGGCGGCTCATGGTAGTGACCGGCAGCCGCGCGGTGCTGTTGGACAGTCAGGCCCAGCGGCTGGCGCGCGAAGCGCTGTTCATGCTCGTCTATGCTCTGCGACCGTCCGTCAAGGCGGCCCTGCTGGAGCAGCTCGGTGGGACGGGCCAGTGTGCGCCTGGACGTTCGGACACATAGTCCTCGGCGTCCTCGCCCATGGCGCGTCGACCACGCGTGTGTGGCGGAAGACCAGATCGAACGACTCAGTCACCGGCTCACCGCCAGTGCCAAGCCCGGCAAGGTGCAGACGCGCGATCCTCAGAAGTCCTACGGCCTCAACGAGTTCGTGCTCCTGCGCAACGTCTACGAGCCACTCGTCGATATCGACCAGCAGGGCAAGCTCTATGGCGTCCTGGCTGAGAAGTGGACCCCCTCGGCCGACGGCAAGGTGTGGAGCATCAAGCTCCGCGAGGGCGTTAAATTCCAGGACGGCTCGCCTTTCGACGCCGACTCCGTCAAGGCTACCGTCGCCCGCGCCAAGGGGAATGCCAAGTCCGGTTTCGCGTTCGTCTTCAAGGACTTCGCAGACGAGCCGGTCACCGTCGTCGACAGATACAACGTCGAGCTCCATACGAAAGTCCCGATTGCACCACTGATGAACAACATCGTGGTGCTCTACATGGTGCCCCCACGCGCTGCCACCAATCTGGACATGACGTTCGATGATGCGGTTGGGACCGGTCCGTTCCGCTTGACCGACTTCAACATAGACCAGCAGTATGTCCTCGAGGCCAACACAGACTACTGGCGCAACGGCTTTCCCAAAGTTGGGAAGGTGATCTACCGTCCGATTCTTGAGCAGAGCTCGCTGGTGGCGGCGCTGCGTTCTGGTCAGGCCGATCTGATCGAGGGCATCTCCCAGGAGAACGTCGATACCATTAAGAGCGACACCAATTTCCGGGTCATCCCCAGCGAGCTCTGGCAGACGGATTTCCTGACCATCAACGGCGAGACGCGCCCAGAGCTCGCCAAGCCGGAGCTACGCAGGGCCATCAATTACGCGTTCGACCGTGAGGTGATTGCCAGAGACATCCTGGCTGGCAATGCCAAACCTCTTGCCTCCTACCCACCGCGCGGTATCCTGGGTTACACCGAGAAGCCGCCCATCTCGGTCAACCCCTACAACGTGGACCAGGCCAAGAAGGAGATGGATGCGGCCGGTCTGAGCAACGGGCTCGAGGTCGAATTGAAGGTACCGCACGGCCAGTACACGAAGGACCAGGAGATCTCCGAGTACGTTGCGCAGGAGCTCGGCAAGATTGGGATCAAACTCAACGTCAACCTCCAGGAGCCGATCCCGGCGCTGAACTCGTTTATCGCTGGCCAGTACGAGATTGGCTACGCTGGCAGCATCGCGGTCACTGGTGATCCCGACCGCTACGTTCAGGAACGCCTCATCGGTGACCTGTACCACACCAAATTCGCCGACGAAGAGGCCAAGAACCTGCTTCGCCGGGCCGGCCAGGTCACCGACACCGCCGCACGCCAGGGGCTGTACGAGCAGGCCGCGGCTCGCATCTGGAACGGGCCGCCGTTCATCTACATGCACCAGATCAACTGGAACTACGCGGCGCGCACAAAGGTGAAGCAGTTCACTTGGCTGCCAAATCGGATCTTCTCCTTCATCGACACGGAGCTTGGGTAGCCTCTGGCGCAGCCTGCCGAAGGCACGCTCGACCGGCCGGCTGTAGAGCCTCCCGCACGACCAGGTGGCTCGTTACATCACGCAACGCTTGATCCAGGCGATGGGCGTCATCGTCGGCGTCTCAATCGTCATCTTCGTCCTGGTACGTGTCATCCCGGGTGACCCGGCGCGGATCATGCTGTCGGAGAGCGCATCCGACGAGCAGGTGTCGGAGATGCGCCACATCCTGGGGTTGGACCAGCCCTTGCCGGTTCAGTATGTCGCCTTCGTCCGACAGGCCCTGGCCGGTGATCTCGGCACCTCCCTCTTCTATGGCGAACCGACCCTCAAGGTTGTGGCCGACCATCTGCCGGCCACGCTGCTGCTGGGAGCGACCTCGCTCGTACGGGCGCTCGTCATAGCCGTCCCCGTGGGGGTGCTCTCCGCCGTCCGACGCGACTCTGTCTGGGACTTCGCCGGGATGGGGCTGGCCATCGTGGGCCAGTCCGTGCCAGCCTTCTGGCTTGGTCTGATGCTGGTTCTTGTCTTCTCGGTTTTCCTCGGCTGGTTACCCTCGTCGGGGTTCGGCAGCCCACTGCACCTGGTTCTGCCCAGTGTGACTCTCGGCGCCTTCATCTGCGCCCTCTCGACACGCCTGATCCGCTCGGGCTTGCTGGAAGTGCTTCACGAGGACTACGTCCGCACTGCCCGGGCAAAGGGGCTCACTGAACGCGCAGTGCTCTCGCGTCACGCTCTCCGGAACACGCTCATCCCGCTGGTCACGATTCTGGGCCTCCAGCTCGGTAGCCTGCTGGGCGGCGCCGTTATCACCGAGACGGTGTTTGCCTGGCCCGGCGTGGGGACGCTCATCTTCACCGCTATCAACGCTCGTGATTATCCGCTCATCCAGGCGTCGGTGCTGCTGCTGAGCCTGGTCTTCGTCCTTATCAACCTGGGTGTGGACCTCGTCTATGCGTACCTCGACCCGCGCATCCACTACGGCTAGCCTCGAGTGACCACCTCTGCCGGATCGACCGACGCGCTCACCGTCCCCACTGCGCCGGCGCAGATAGCAGCGCCATCGAGCAGCAGCCACGGCTCCATCAGGCGGCGCTTCCTGCGTGCCCGCCGGGCCGTGGGCGGTCTGCTTCTCATGCTCGTGTTCCTGTTGACCGCGCTGGCCGCCCCGGCGATCGCGCCGGCGAACCCGCAGATTCTCAATCCGCGGGTCAAGCTCGTCCCGCCACTGAGCACGTCCGCCGTCGGGTCGTTCCACGTGCTGGGCACCGACACGGTCGGGCGCGACATCCTCAGCCGCATCTTCTACGGCGGCCGCGTTTCGCTGGGCATCGCCCTCTCGGCTGTGCTTGTCGGCGGCACAGTCGGGATTCTGGTCGGCCTGCTCGGCGGCTACTACGGTGGGGCGCTGGACACGGTCAGCATGCGCCTCGTCGATCTCCAGCTCAGCATCCCGAGCATCCTGCTGGCTGTCGGCATCGTCGCGCTGGTCGGCCGGAGCCTCACGGTGCTGGTGGTGGTGATCGCGCTCACCACCTGGATCGTCTTCGCGCGCACCGTACGTGGCGCGACCCTCTCGCTCAGGCACGCCGTCTACGTCGAAGCGGCACGGGCGAGCGGCGCCTCTGACCGACGCATCCTGTTCCGTCAGATTCTGCCCAACACCTGGACCCCGATCATCGTCGTCGCCAGCCAGCAGGTCGCCCTGGCCATCGTCCTGGAGTCCAGCCTCAGCTTCATCGGTGCCGGCGCGCCAGCCGCCTTCCCGAGCTGGGGCACCATGGTCTCGGACGGACGCGACTACATCCTGACCGGAGCGTGGTGGCTCGTCACCTTCCCGGGCCTGGCCATCTCGCTCACGGTGATGGCCAGCAACTTCCTGGGAGACGGCCTGAGGGACGTCCTCGACCCTCGTCTGCGCCTCTAAACGGGCTCCGTTGGGATTGGCTGCTTGGAGCGCTTGTCGACGATGTGGAACCGCACCGCTTCTGGCGCGAGCGATCAAGCAACCCTGTTGGCAACGTCCGTGGAAAGCTCGCCGTACCACACTATCGAGGACAGTCTGTCCGGCAGCGTGCCGCACGGGCTGGGCGTTACTCGAGCCGGTAGACGCGGCGGGCGTTGTCCGCCCAGAACTTGCGCTTGGCTGCCGGCGCGAGGTGCTGGGTGAGCCTCTCGACCGTCTCCACCCAGCGCTGATACGGGCACGCCTGCAGCACGATCGGGTACCCAGCGCCATACAGCACCCGATCCTCACCGAAGACCTCCAGCACCCGCTCAACGTAGGGACGGAGGTCGTCGAGCGTCCAGTGCTCGAGGTCGGCCTGGTTGGCGACCTCGCTAATTTTACACACGACGTTGGGCAACGCCGCGATCTCCTGGATCTCATGCCACCAGGGGTCGCGGATGTGCCGCTTGATGTTTGGCTTGGCAATATGATCGAGGATGAAACTGGTCCGCGGACAGCGCCGGACAAGCTCGGTGGTGTACCTGAGTTGCGTGTGATCGATGCAGACGTCGAATGACAGCCCGTGGTCCGGCAGGATCTGGCAGCCGCGGACGAAGCCGGGCCGCAGGCACCAGGTCGGATCAGGCTCGAACTGCGTAATCCTCCGAATTCCCTTGACCCGCTCGTCGATGGCGACGAGCTGCTGGAGCAGAGGGCGCGTCTGCTCGCCGTACTCGATCGGCGCCCAGGCAACGATGCCCTGGATACGCGGCTCCTGGCGCGCCAGCTCGGCGACCCACTGCGCCTCGAGCTGAGCGAAGGGCGGTGCCACCTCGCCCTGGACATAGACAAAGCCAGCGATGGGCACGCCCCGCGTGTCGCCGCGAAGCTCGGCAAGCCCGAAGGTGCGGTTGAGGCCAGGAGTGGCGTCGAGCGTCGGCCACGGTAAGCGCTCGGTGTCCCACAGGTGGAGATGGGAGTCGACAACGGGTAGGTCGGGCACGGTCGAGCTCTCCCTGGAGCGCGGATGCGTTCGATCGTACCAGAGCCAGTCTTGACGTTGTCCAAGGCCGTGCCTACCATGCGACCGACGGGCGAGCCTCTGTAGGAGTCTGGTCTGGCTGCGTGCGCGTCCGCAAGCTGTGACGGGGGGACAACGGTCGTGGAACAGGCGTCCAACAGCGGCTATAGCCGGCGGCGGCTTCTCAAGACCCTGGGATGGATGGGGCTCGGCGCTACGGCGAGCCTTCCCTTGCTGCAAGGCTGCGCCACCGCCCCGCCGGCCGCGGTGTCTGGCCAGACTCCCGTGGCCGCCCCCACTCCGGCCCCAGCCAGCGGCGGCGCGCCCACGCCAGCCGGCACCACGGCGTCAGCGACCCAGGCGGCCGCTAAACCGGCTGCGCTGAAGACCTTCGACGGCACCACTGTGAACTCGGTGTTCGTGAGCGGCGAGCACGACGACACGCTCCTGCGCGAGCGCATCGGCGCCGTCAAGGACTCTCTCGGCATCACCCTGACGGTCAACGACATCGGTGGCGCGGCCCTGCACGATAAGGTAGCCCAGGGGCTGCGCAGCGGCCAATCCCCGTACGAGGTGACCGCCGTCGTCGGCTTCTGGATGGCGGAGATGATCCAGCCGGGCTTCTTCGAGCCGCTGGAGAAGTACCTGAACGACCCGCAGCTGACCCCGGCCGACTTCAACTTCGACGACTTCGTCGCCAAGCACCTGGATTACATCTCGTACTGGAACGTGGACGAGCACCGCAATGGGCGCCCGGGCACGCTCTTCCTTATCCCCGGCCCGCACTCGGACGCCAACATGGTCGTCTACCGCAAGGACCTGTTCCAGAAGTACGGCGTCGATGCCCCGCCCAAGACCTGGGACGAGTACGTCCAGATTGCCAGGAAGCTGCATCACCCCGAGGACGGGGTCTACGGAACGGCCTTCATCGGCAAGAACGACAGCAACCTTGCCCTAGTCGACTGGGGCAACCGGTTCATCTCCCTGGGCGGGCAGATGTTCACCGGCTCGCTCAAGGACAAGACGGTGGTGCCCCACATCGACAGCGACCCGTCGGTGCAGGCCATCGACAACATGGTCCAGCTGCTCGACTACTCGCCGCCGGGCGTCTCCAGCTACGCGCTGACCGAGGTCGCCGACTCCATGTCGGCTGGCAAGATCGGGATCATGTTGATGTGGGCGACGATCGGCGGGCGGGCCTGGTCCCCGCAGCTGTCGAAGGTCACCGACAAGGTCGAGGCGGCCGTCCCGCCCGGCAACGGTGTCACCGTGCGCGGCGGCTGGGGTATGGGCATCCCCAAGGACGTCAAGAACAAGGAGGCTGCCTGGGCCGTCATCCGCTACTACTCGAGCAAGGAGGCCGATAAGGCGCGCGTCATGAACTACGGCGACGCCGCCGTCCGCACATCGACCTTCCAGGACCCGGACGTCGTCAAGACGTATCCCTACTACCCGACCTTCGGCAAGCTCCTCGCCGACGCCACGTCGTTCCCCACCCTCCCGTTCCCGGAGGGCTCGCAGATGATCGACGCGCTGGCGCTGAACTTCAACCAGGCCGTGATCAAGCAGGTGTCGCCCAAGCAGGCCTGCCAGAGCGCGCAGGCCGCCATCCAACAGATCCTGAAGCAGGGCGGCTGGAACACGTCCGCCTGAGGCGGGCCTGACCCTCGCCGCGCCAGCCTGACGCAGTCCAGCCGCGGCGCGCCGGCCCGCCGATCGATACGCCGTCCGCCCCGACCCGGGGTCCGCTCACCAGAGGACCATGTCCGAGCACTCGCCGAGCCTCGCCGTATACGGTCGCCAGCGCCGCGTCGCGTCCCTGCGACGGTTGGCCGACAGCCCGTGGCCTTTCATCCTGCCCTCCGTCGCCTGCCTGGTGGCTATCTCGCTCTACCCGCTCGTCGCATCGCTGCTCCTGTCATTCCAGGAGTACCGCTTCGAGCAGGGAGTGTTCGTTCCGGTCGGGCTGGCAAACTACGCGGCCATCCTGAACGATCCCGACTTCAGAACCGCTTTCGGGAACACCGTCATCTTCACCATCGCCACCGTCCTGCTCGAGATCGTTCTCGGCCTGGCGCTCGCCCTATTCATGACGCGGCGGATCCTCGGTAAGGGCATCCTCCGGGCCGTCCTGATCATTCCCATGATGACCACGCCACTCGTCGTGGGGCTCATGTGGCGCTTCCTGCTCAACACCGACTTCGGGATCGTCGACTACCTGCTGCGGGTGCTTGTCCACATGCCGCCCGTCAACTGGCTGGGCTCGTCCCCCTACTCGCTCATCTCGATCATCGTCGTCAGCGTCTGGGAGTGGACACCCTTCGCCTTCCTCATCTTCACCGCTGGCATCGAGGCCATTCCCATCGACATTCTCGAGGCGGCGCGGTCTGATGGCGCGGGGTCCGTTCAACTCTTCTGGCGGATCGTCCTACCCTTGCTGAAGCCGCTGTTGTCACTGGTCATCCTGTTCCGGGGCGTCGACGCCTTCCGCGCCTTCGACCAGGTCTACAGCTTGACCTACGGCGGTCCTGGCCGATCGTCCGCCACGCTGAGTTTTCTGACGTATCTCGACTTCGGGTACTCGCGGCTCGGGCTGGCTTCGGCCAAGGCGTACGTCATCCTCGTCGTCATTGTCGTTGGGGTCACGCTGTATCGGGCGCAAGTGCTGAAGTGGTTTCAGCGATGAGGCTCACGCGCGTGCTGGACGAAGTGTTCACCTACACCGTCGTCCTACTGATACTCGTCGTCGTCCTGACCCCGTTCGTCTTCATGCTCCTGACGTCGCTCAAGACGAACCTCGACACGCTCGAGGCCCCTCCGAACCTCAACATCTTCGACTGGAAGACCATCAGCCAGAACTACGGCGAAGTCCTCGTCACGCGGAACTTCCTGGCGTACATACGGAACTCGATCGCCATCGTCTCGCTGTCGACCCTCATCGGCATGGTGATCGCGACCCCCGCCGCGTACGCTTTCTCACGCCTCCATTTCCGGGGTAAGGAGGATCTGGCGTTCTGGATTCTCAGCAACCGCTTCATGCCTTTCATCGCCGTCGTGATCCCGATCTACATCATGATGGCGAACCTCGGCTTCCTCGACAGCTACCAGGGCCTCATCATTCCGTACGTTACGTTCCAGATCCCCTTCATCGTTTGGACAATGCGGGCGTTCTTCGACGACATCAGCACGGAGATCGACGACGCCGCGCTGACCGATGGCTGCAGCCGCTGGGGCGTGCTGGGGCGGGTGATGCTGCCGATCGTGCTGCCGGGCCTGGTGACCACGGCCATCTTCGGAGCGCTCTTCACCTGGAACGAATTTCTGATGGGGCTGTACATCGTCACCACCGCCCGCTCACAGACCGTGCCCGTCGGTGCATCGGGGCTACTGACGTTCGACCGCACGATCGAGTGGAACCTCACCGCCACTGTCGGTGTCGTGTCGATCGTGCCAGTGTTGTTGTTCTCGCTGCTCGTCCAGCGCTATATCGTGCGCGGCCTGACAGCGGGCGCCGTCAAGTAGGCGGCAGCGCTTCTCGCCGATGCCCGCTCACGTTGACAGCTCCGTTATGGAGCGACGTACGATGGCGCGGTAACTTCAAGCGGGGGGCAACAGCTAGGCCGGGCAGGGCCAGAATGTCGGGCGCTGGACGTCGGTGGCCATTGGCTTCGGTGGTGGGATTCTGAACAGCAACATGCAGCCGATGCTCGCGGACCCGGGCACCATCAAGGGCACCGATTGGTGGGCGCGCATGATCCAGAAGTACTCCACGCCGGGCAGCGCGGCCAACGCGGTCACCGACACGATCGAGGCCATGAAGGCCGGCACGTGTGCCCTCAATCTGGACTTCGGCCCTATTCTCACCCTGCTCGGTGGGCCAGACTCGAAGACGAAGGGCCTTTCCTGCTCGCCAAACAGCTGGGCTTGCTCGACCGGCACGCGGGCCTGGTCATCATGTACACCCTGGGCAATCTCAGCTTCGCTATCTGGATGTTGCGCGCCTTCATAGCCGAGATTCCAGCGGAGATTGAGGACGCGGCCCTGGTGGATGACTGCTCACGCTGGAGCATCCTGTCGCGGGTGGTGCTTCCGCTGGTCGGGCCAGGCCTCGCTGCCACGGCCGTCTTCTGTTTCATCATGTCGTGGAACGAGTTCTTGTTCGCGTTCCTCTTCACTGGGCGGGAGGCCAAGACGGCGCCGGTCGCCATCGCCGGCTTCATCACCGCTCTCGGGATTCGCTGGGGAGAGATGTCGGCAGCGGGGACGATGGTCGTCGCGCCGGTGCTCGCGTTTGCCATTCTGGTGCGTCGCCAGCTTGTGCGCGGCATGACTCTCGGCGGCGTGAACGGCTGAGAGCAACAGGGGCGCCCAGCGCTCGCGCTACGCTTTGTGCCATGACCCGATCTGCCGAACCGGCACCGTCCCCTGTCACCGCGGACGATCTCGACTTGGCCGTCCAGCTCGCCGTCACCACGCTCCGAGAGGCGCCCACGGCGGCCTGGAGCGGCAAGGCTGGCTCGCTGGAATGGGACTGCTGGGAGACCGTCGAGCATCTCAGCGACGCCCTGTTCTCGTACGCCGTCCAACTGGGCCCCAGGACACCGCCCGCCGATCTGTGCGCGCGGGTGCTCGCCCGGCTGCCCGCCGCGGTTCTGGTGATGCAACGCGGAGTGATCGAGCGCGAGGAGCGGTACCTAGAGCGGCGGTTCGGCGCCGAGTACAACCCGTACAAAGCGCGGGTGCGGCGCTGGCTCTGACGGCGGAGCGAGACGACCGGGGGCAGCAGCTCGCCCAACGGGACCGCGGCGATCCGACCAAGCGGATGCCGGGGCTCCTCGCTCACGCCGCCGCGTCAGTGTGAACTCCTACGACCGGTCACCGGTGGGAGGGCTTGACGCGTAACTGTTCAGACTGACGCGGCAGCCTGAGCGAGCAGGAGAGAGCGGCAGGCGACGAGAGGGTCCAGGCCGCGGGCGCGCCAGGTGCCGAAGAGACTGGCCAGGGTGGTGAAGGTGCGGGTGC
>JAABUQ010002456.1_pt1 | contig 36665 bp, 38 predicted proteins | sample 5560001 | NCBI WGS metagenome assembly JAABUQ01 (sample SAMN10711888, study PRJNA513371) | rock metagenome | isolation source: Antarctica rocks | place: Antarctica: Victoria Land, Finger Mt nord | collected 2015-12-18 | reverse complement strand
TTGTGGGTGAATGAATAGGCCAATGCTTTTCATAGGTCTGGACCTGGCATGGGGCAAGGCGAACGGCAGCGGCGGTGTCGTGCTGGAAGCGCACGCGGGGCAGCCGGCCACCGTGCGCGACGTGCAGGATGCCCTAGGCGATGACGCCCACATTCTGTCCTGGGTAGAGGGGTGGGACGCCGCCGCAGGGCACGGCGGGCTGCTCGTTGGCGTGGACGCGCCGCTGCGGGTGCCGAACGAGACGGGCAAACGGCCTTGCGAAACCGAACTTGGACGGCGTTTTGCCCGGTTCCAGGCGGGCGCGCACCCGGCCAACCGCACGTTGTTTCGCGGGTATGTGCGCGGCGAGGACCTGGCGACGCGCCTTGGCGAACGTGGAATTGCGCACGATCCGTACCTGGATATTCCCCAGGACAGCGCGCGTCGGCAGGTGATGGAGGTGTTTCCGCACCCGGCGCACATTGTCTTGTTCGGCCTGACCAAGACGCTGAAATACAAAGCCAAGCCGGGACGCACTTACGAAATGCGCTGGGAAGTGTTTGCCGAATACAGCCGCTTGCTGCGCGCCCTGCAGGCGCGTGACCCGCCGCTGCGCTTGCCCAGCAACTGGCCGCCACGCGCCGTGTCTGGCGTGACCGGCGGCGCACTGAAGCGTCTAGAAGACAGCATGGACGCGCTGACGTGCGCGTACATTGTTTATTACTACTGGTGGCACGGACAAAGCAGCGGCGAAGTGATCGGCGACATGACTGACGGCTACATCGTTGTGCCGCGCGCCGTCTGAAGCACAGCAAAAGGATGCAAACACAAATGCAGAAAGAAACTCAAGCGCCGCCCTGGTATGTGACGGCATACGGCGAGAATTATTACCAGGCATACAAAGACCAGTACTCGCCCGATGAAACGCGGGCCGAAGTGGACGGGGTTGTTCAGCGGCTGGAACTTGCGCCCCATGCGCGTGTTTTAGACCTTTCATGCGGGTTCGGGCGGCACAGCGTGGAGCTGGCGAAGCGCGGTTTTCAGGTCACCGGCCTGGATTTGTCGCCGCAGCTTCTCGGTCACGCGCGGGAAGCGGCAGCCGCGGCAGGTGTCCGCGTGACCTGGATCAACGCCGATGTGCGCGATATTCCCCAGCCCGACACGCCGTATGATGCCGTTGTCAGCCTGTTCTCATCGTTTGGCCTTCTGGGCAGCGATGACGAAGAATTAATGGTCGCGCAGGCAGTGGCGCGTGTTTTGACGCCCGGCGGCGGCATGCTGATTGAAACCGTGAACCGCGAGATTATGCTGCGGCGCTGGATGCCGGTGCGCTGGCGCGAGCAGCCCGACGGCACAATTGTGTGCGATAAACTCAAGTTTGACGCTGGCACGGGCATTCTGCATTCCGAGGAAACCGTCGCCCTGCCGGACGGACAGCGAACGCGCTCCGTCGACCAACTGCGCCTGTGGTCGTTCAGCGAGCTGGCCTTGCTTCTGCGCGTGTCGGGCTTTGAAGCGATCACGCCGTTCGGCGATCTGAGCGGCGGCGCGTACACCTGGGATTCATATCGCATGGTGGCTGTCGCCCGCAGGCGATAGCGGGTCCGGTTTAGCGCGGTCTTGCCTTCGGGTCGCGCCGGGGCTGCCCCCGCGCTGCCCCGCCTTTTCTACGGTTTATCAAAGGCGCACCAACGACGGAACAAACTGTTCCGTCGTCGCAACGCGCTAGGTATGCCGTGAATGCGCCGCCGCAGCGCGTTCGGCAGCCGCGGGCATGCCGCTTTGCAGGAGCAGCCGTTAATGCAGAGGAAACGAGCCGCCCAAGACCGAGCGAAATGGGGCACTCTTCAGACAACAAGCGCATTGAACAGACACATTGACAGCCTCCCACCGGTTGGTCTATCATAGATTAAGGGAAACACGAAAACACCATGAAAATATATGAACGCATCACAGAGTTAGTCGGGTTCACGCCGCTGGTCAAATTAAACAAAATCACCGACGACGCGCCGTGCACCGTGCTGGCGAAGCTGGAGTTTTTCAACCCGGCATCATCCGTCAAAGACCGCATTGCCGTGGCGATGCTGGAAGACGCCGAAGCGCGCGGCGTTCTGCACCCCGACTCGGTGATTATTGAACCGACTTCGGGCAATACGGGCATTGGGCTGGCGTTTGCATGCGCGGCCAAAGGTTATCAATTAATACTGACTATGCCCGACAGCGTCAGCATGGAGCGCCGCCTTTTGGTGCGCGGGTACGGCGCGGAACTGGTGCTGACGCCCGGCGCGGACGGCATGAAAGGAGCGATTGCGGAAGCGGAGCGTCTTGCGGCACGCACGCCGCGCGCCTTTGTGCCCCAGCAGTTCAAGAACCCCGCCAACCCCGATGTCCACCGGCGGACAACAGCGGAAGAAATCTGGAACGACACCGAAGGCCAGGTGGATATTCTGGTCGCGGGTGTCGGGACGGGCGGCACGATCAGCGGCATCGCCGAAGTGATCAAGCCGCGCAAGCCATCGTTCCAGGCGGTTGCGGTGGAGCCGACCGAGTCGCCTGTCATCACGCAAACGCGCGAGCATCAGCCGATCAAGCCAGCCGCGCACAAGCAGCAAGGCATCGGTGCGGGCTTTGTGCCGGACAACCTAGACATGCAGATCGTGGACGAAGTTATCCAAGTCAGCAGCGAAGATGCCGTTGCTTGGGCGCGGCGCTGCGGGCGCGAAGAGGGAATATTGGCGGGCATCTCGTCGGGGTCGGCTTTGTGCGCGACAATGCAGGTCGCCCATCGGCCCGAAAACGCGGGCAAGACCCTCGTCGTGATTATTCCCTCCAACGGCGAGCGGTATCTGTCCACGGTGCTGTTTGCCGGGCTGCGCGACGAATAGCGAGACGCCAATGCCCATTCCCGCCGCTGTCCCGGATACAATCCAGGTGTCTGTCACGCAAGAGGGTGTCTGTCACGCAAGAGAAAGAGTGCGGGGCAGTGGGAGCCGACCTGTCCGTGAGCGTAGAAGATACATCCTTGGTCACAGGCGAGATGGCGTTGCGCAAGGCCCGCGAAGTGGCCCTGCTGGTGTCCGCGCTCCAGGAAGTCGGCATTGAATCAAAGGACATCACCCTGCAAGGCGTCCGCGCAGATACGGCGAGCGGCAAGATTATCAAGATGTCGGCGGCGAGGTACAAGCCTGCGCGTCCGATGCGAGGCATTGGATAACTTGGCCGATGTGCTGGGCGCGATCACCTCGCAGAAGAACGTTACGCTGAACGGCATCGCCTGGCGCTGCTCGGAAGACAGCGGCGAAAACGAGCAGTGGCTTGACGACTGCCTGGCTGAAGCAAACCGCAAGGCCCGGCGCATAGCAACCGCTTTGGGCGTCCGTCTGCTCGGCGTCTGTTCCCGCGTGGAGCAATACACAGGATACGGCAACGAGGACAAAGGAGAGTGGCTGGCACAAAGTCTCAGTGCTGAGGCCCGGCCTGCCATGCGCCGCGCCCGTGTATCACCCGAAGAACTGGGTTTAGAAGTCAGTCATACCAAACGTGTTCAACTGAGCATCAGGATTGACTATCGTATTTCCGGCTTTGCCGAAGACGCATGAAAATCAAATTAGACCTGCATCCCATCTACAACGACAGCGCCAAGATAGAAGCCGAGCTTCAGCGTGCCATTGACGATGCCGTGTCCAAACGCGCTTCCGAAGTGGAGATTATTCCCGGCAAAGGGTCGGGCGCGCTCAAAAAGACCGTCCTGCGCTTTCTGGACAGGCCCGAAGTCAAAGCCCGCTACCACCGTTTGGAGAAAGACAGCGACAACTGGGGGCGCTTGTTTGTCCACTTCCGCCCTCCGGCGGTCGGAGACGGCCCGCGTATCACCGCCCCCATTGAAACTGCCTCATACACCTGCTTTTGCTGCGCCGCCCCTGTCAATGTGCCTACGGGCGACGTGATCGGGGACGCCGAAACCAGGCTTGCCGAGTGCCCCTCCTGCGGGTCGCCCAACCGATTGACGCTCAGGCGCGGGCGTGACGGGCAGGTGCGCCTCCGTGCTGAAAGCGGCTACGAGTAATCTGTTAGTCACTGATGTTACGCAGTGGAAGTATGCTTCCCTGGAAAGAGCGGCAAGCCGGGGACATCAAGCCGTTGGCAGCCGCTGATGCCGGGGGTATAAAACCCCCGGCAAGGGCTTATGCCGGGGGTATAAAACCCCCGGCAGGGACGAAGCCCGGCCCTCGCGGGCGTAAGACTTAGGTAACAAAGGTTTTTCTTACGTCCGAAGGACGTGCCTTGACTCTCTGCCAATGGTTTTATACCCCTGGCACTTGCCACTGCCAATGGTTTTATACCCCCGGCACTCTGCGTAACATCAGTTAGTCACTGCTCAAGGCCGTGTACGCGCTGGATACGAGCAATCAAATCTGTGATGTCCGGCGGGGAAGTGAAGTCGGGCGCGGGGCCGATTGGGTCTGAAATGGCTTCGCTGCCCTGCCATGTGCGCAGGGTGGCGCACACGCCCAGGGCGAGGGCTTCCAGGTCGTAGCCGCCTTCTAGAATACCCACCAGCCTGCCGGGGCAGTGCGTGTCCGCAAGCGCTTGCAGGCGCGCGGCAAGGCCTGCCAGCCCCGACACAGTCATCTGCTCCCGAATGCCCTGCACATACGCGCGATTGCGCCAATGGGCATCGTAGCCCGCGCTTGCGATAATCAGTTCGGGCTGAAAGCGTGCCGCGAGGGGGCTGAGAGTGTCGTCAAAGACCCGCGCAAATCCGGCATCGTCTATCAACGCGGGCAGGGGGACATTGACCGTGAAACCTTCTCCTGCACCTTCACCTGTCTCCTCCACCATTCCCCTAAATGGGTAGGCGGGCGACTGATGGGTGGAGAAATACAGGACGTGGGGATCGGAATAAAAGATGTCCTGGGTGCCGTTGCCGTGATGCACGTCAAAGTCCACCAGCAAGACCCGTGATAGGCCATAAGCGGCGATCGCATGGGCCGCTGCCACAGCGGCATGGTTGACAACGCAGAACCCCATCGCACGGTCGGACGGGGCATGATGCCCCGGCGGGCGCGTCAGAGCGAAGGCCGCCTCTACGGTTGATGCCATGACGGCATCCACCGCACTGATGGCGCACCCTGCCGCGGATGTGACTGCGCGCCACGTTCCCGCAGATGCGACTGTGTCGCTTTCGTCCAGACGTCCTCCGCCGCGCTGCACGACGGCTTCCACAAAGTCTAGGTAAGCGGGGAGGTGGACGCGCTCCATCTGTGCGCGCGTCGCAGGCTGGGTCGGCAGATGTGTCAGTGTGTCCCACAGGCCGGTGCGCTGCATCAGGTCTACCACGCCCTGCACGCGCGTGGGCCGTTCCGGGTGGCCTGATGGCGGCTGATGCTCCAGCACGACGTGGTCGTACAGCAGGCCGACTGTGCGGGTTTGTGTTTCTTGTTCCATGTGCTGTTCTCATGCAAAGGGCCGCTTCTGGGTATCAGAAGCGGCCCTTTTCCCATCATTGTCAGTCTTCCGGATTGTCAGTCTTCCGGGCGGCTGCCGGGTGAAATGCCTGCTTCGGAAGCACGCTTATCCACACGCACGGTCATGTCGGCGTCAGCCACGCGCACTTGGCACGACAGGCGATACTTGCCGAGCAGGCCGTCTTCTTCCAATGTTTCCCGCTCCTCTCCTTCGGGGGGCAGAGGGTCGCCAGCCAGGAACTCTACGCGGCACGTCGTGCAGCGAGCCACCCCGCCGCAGCGGTGCATAATGTCAATGTCCGCGTCTTCGATCGCCAGCACTAACTTTGTGCCCGGCACGGCCTCAAAAGGCGTTTCGCCTTCTACAGTGATTGTTGGCATATGCCCTCTCCTTTTAATTTCTTAGCGCATCCACCATTTGCGGCCTTGATCAGCCAGCATCTTTTCGGCATCGTTCGGCCCCCACGACCCGGCATCGTATGAGGGCAGGGCGGGGGGCTGAGACTTGGCCCACTGTTCCAAGATGGGAGTAATAAGGCCCCACTCGGCCTCTACCTCATCGTCGCGCGTGAACAGCGAGGCATCGCCCAAGAGTGCGTCCATCAGCAGACGCTCATATGCGTCATGGATGCGCTGCCCGAAGCTGGTGCCGTAGGTGAAGTTCATATCCACCGGCTCGACACGCATCTTCTGGCCCGGCGGCTTCGCACCGAGACGCATGGAAATGCCTTCATTGGGCTGCACCCGGATGGTGATGACATTCGGTTCGGCTTTATCCGTGTTCATCTGGGCCAGAAGAATAGGGGGGATGTCTTTGAAAACGATGTTGACTTCGGTGACGCGTTCCGGCAGGCGCTTGCCCGCGCGCACATAGAACGGCACGCCTGCCCAGCGCCAGTTTTGGATTTCCAGTTTTAGGGCTACAAATGAGTCGGTGACTGAGTCTTTGGGAACGTTGGGTTCATCGCGGTAGGCAGGAACGGGCTTGTCAGCAATCTTGCCCGCGCCGTACTGTCCGCGCACGACACAGTCCTTGCCATCGGCTTGGTTGATGGGTTTGATGGCACGCAGCACTTTGGCTTTTTCGCTGCGGATGTCGTTGGCACCAAGGGAATTGGGCGGCTCCATTGCGACTAGGGCCAGCATTTGCAGGGCATGGCTTTGCACCATGTCGCGCAGTTCCCCGGCCTGGTCGAAGTAGCCGGCGCGCTGTTCCACGCCGACCGTTTCGGCGACTGTGACCTGGACATTGTCAATGTAGCGGCTGTTCCAGAGGGGTTCAAACATGGCATTGCCGAAGCGAAAGACAAAGATATTCTGCACGGTTTCTTTGCCCAGGTAGTGGTCAATACGGTAGATTTGGTCTTCGTCAAACACGTTCTTGAGTTCGGCGTTGAGCGCGAGGGCTGTGTCCAGGTCTGAGCCGAATGGCTTTTCTACAATGATGCGCGTGAAGCCCTGGCTTTGCTCGCCATCGCGTTTGGTCAGCCCGGCTTGTCCCAGGTTCTGGATGACGGTGGAATAGGTGCTGGGCGGGGTGGCGAGATAAAACAGGCGGTTGCCGCCCGTGCCTTCCGTTTGGTCGAACTTGTCCAGCCGTTCCTTGAGCCACTTGAAGCCGTCTTGATTGTCAAAGTCGGAGCGGTGGAAGACAATGCGCTTGGCGAACTTGGGCCAGGCATCCTGGTGCTCTTTCCAGAGGTCGGGGGCGAAGTCCTGCATGGACTGCTGGATTTCATCGCGGTACGAATGGTCGGAGTAGTCGCGCCGGGCGAAGCCGATAATCTTCAGATGTTCGGGCAGCAGGCCCTGCGCTTCAATGGAAAACAAGGCGGGCAATAACTTGCGGTGCGTCAGGTCTCCGGTCGCGCCGAAGATGACGATGTTGCAGGGCGGCAGGGGACGCTCAATTAGTGTCCCTTCGTCGCTCATCTGCGGGGTTTCGGTGGTTGGCATGGTTTGTCTCCTCTCCTGCCGTGCGCGGTCGTGGCGGCAGGAGATGGCTTGTATTAGGCGACGCTTTCCGTCAGGCTTTCCGAGGCTTTGTCGTGGGAGGAGATAATGTCGGCGGCGTCTGAGGCGGACGTGCCGGGCTGGATTTGATCCGCCGTGCTGTCCGATGTTCCTGTGTATGTCACAGAGTCGCCTGAGCCTGTAGCATCATGCACGCTGCCATCGCCGGGCGCGGCTCCTTCAATGCTGCGGACGGCATGCCCGCCAAACTCATTGCGCAGCGAGGCAATCACTTTGGCGGCAAAGTTCTCCGGCTGGCGCGAGTGGAACCGCTCAAACAGCGAGGCAGTAATGACAGGCGCGGGGACGTTGTGGTCAATCGCCTCCTGGATTGTCCATCGGCCTTCGCCGCTGTCTTCCACATAGCCTCGGATGTTTTGCAGGTTCTCGTCGCTCTTGAACGCCAGTACTAACAAGTCCAGCAGCCACGAGCGCACCACGCTGCCATAGCGCCAGGCGGATGCAATCGCCGTCAAATCCAGTTTATACTCGCTGGCATGGAGAATGTCAAAGCCTTCGCCATAGGATTGCAGCATGCCGTACTCAATCCCGTTATGCACCATCTTGGTGTAATGGCCCGACCCGGAAGCCCCGCAGTACACATAACCGTTGGTGGGGGCGAGCGTCTTGAAGATAGGCTCGCACTTTGTTGCTGCGTCCGGGCTGCCGCCCACCATCAGGCAGTAGCCTTCTTTCAATCCCCACACGCCGCCGGATGTGCCGCAGTCCAGATAGTGAATACCGGACTCCTCCAATAGCCGGCTGCGCATGACCGTGTCTTTGTAGTACGAGTTGCCGCCGTCAATAATGATGTCGCCGGGCGAAAGCAAAGGCTTGATTTTGGCGATTGTCTCGTCGACGGGCTTGCCCTGCGGCACCATAATCCACAGGACTTTAGGTGTTTGGTTCTGCCGATGCACGGCGTCTTCTAATGTGGTGACCCCAACACCGCCGCGCTTTTCCGTTTCGGGCACTTTGTCCGGCGAGGTGTCAAAGCCATAGACCGTGTGTCCGCCCTGGGTCAGCCGCTCCAGCATGTTCATGCCCATGCGGCCTAGTCCGACCATTGCAAGTTCCATAAATCCTCCCGGCGTCTTGTTTTGTCTTGAGAAACAGCGCCCCTCGCCTTATTCCCCGTTTTGCCCGCTCTGCAACCTGATTACGGCCCAATGTTGCGGGCAAGCGCCAGCATGTCGTCCAGCATGGCTTTCAAGTGCGGACACTTGCTACAGGCCACTGCGGGGTCAAGTTTGCCAAAAAGAGCGTTTCCGTCTGTGACTTTTTTGTAACCCCGGTTTAGGTGTGCCGTGTAAAGCCTGTGTAGAAATTTGGCTGGGTGTTCATGGCTGTTGACCAGTTCGGGGCGTTGTGTATTGGCGGCAATCTCTTCCTGCAGTGCGGTGGGAAAGATACTCGGCTGACTGAGCAGCCACGCTTCCGTCTCATGCACGGCAAAGAACTACTTGAACTTTGGGTGATTGACACGCTTTTCCAACTGCCGCTTGGCCCACGCACATTGCTTTGTGAGTGTATCCTGTGCTGACGGAATGGTGAGCGGAAGCCCGTACAAGTCCAGCAATGCAATCACGGCGATTACGTCTTGCTTTGGCGCGTTGAGATAAAGCGCAGCATGCTTTTCCATGTCTTTCATCATATCCGCCGCGCCGTCAAACTGCACCGCTTGGATGCCGACGGGATGGGTGAGTTGCGGGTTTAGCCAGCGGCGCAAAAACTGAGGCAAAGCCTTCTCTGTGTGCCCTTCCACAAACAGGACAAACTTCACGCCAGGGCCTCTAGTTCCCCGGAGCGGAATAGTTTGCCGAGTGTGTAGCCTTTCAGCCAGTAGGCCAGCTCCTCTTCCGCCAGCACTGTCAATGTTGTTTTGCCGTCTTCCCATTTCGCCACCGTTGTGGTGGGCTTTGTTTCCCCGAACGCGTCTAGGAATTGGTCGGAGTGGGTGGTGAAGATGACCTGCGTGCGGCGCGAGGCTTCCACGGCATATTCGGCGATGATGGGCAGCATGGACGGGTGCAGGCCGGTTTCGGGTTCATCAATGGCAATGAGCGGGGCAGGGTGGGGGTTTGCGAGTACCGCCATCAGAAACAGGAAGCGCAAAGTGCCGTCCGACAGGTCTGCCGCCAACTGTTCCCGCTTGAGCGTCTTCCAGCGCAGGCGCAGTTGTATGCGCTGGTCGGAGGCGGGGGGGAAGACGAGTTCATCATAATCCGGCCCAAAGGCGGCGCGCATAGCGCTGTTGATGTTTGCCTTGAAGTTCCTGTCGCCCGTATACAGTGTGTGCAGGACATTGATGAGGTTCTGTCCATTGGGCGCGACTTGTGTTTCTAGGCGCGTGACTGCGGGCTGGCGAATGGGCGTGTCTGCACTTGTGTTGATAGCGTGATAGATTGACCATGTTTTTAGATAGCCTGCGAAAAACGGTATCTTAAAGTCAGGCATGAGGGGATTATCAGCAACAAAAAGCACAAGTTCACGCGTTGGAACTGCACTGGGCTTTAGAATGATTGGGGCATCAAAACCTTGAACTGTCGCATCTAAATCAAACCTTTGCAGATACGGAAATCCTACACCGGCCCCTGTCAAGGTCTCCTCCGTGATAAAGTAGCCTGCGCCTGGCCCCAAGCGCGCTAACGTGACAGCATATATCGTTCGCGGCAGGTCATCTTCATCCGGCGATGTTCTTAACGTATACTGGATTTTCTGTGCCTGCCCATCCCACACAAGTGCATTCATGCCCCCGGCAGACTGAACGTAGTCGCTGAGCTTTCCCTGCGCCCCGGCGGAAATCATCTCCAACAGGCGCAGCAGGTTGGACTTGCCGCTGCCGTTTGGCCCAATGACCACGTTCAACGCCCCTGGCTTCCAACTCACATTGGCAAGCGAGCGGAAGCCTTCAATGTCTATCTGTATGATGTGCATAAACCGCTTCCCTTGTAAACACGCGCGGGCTTGCTGGCAAGGCAAGACCTTACTCCGCAAACAGTTCTGCCAGCCCTGCCAGCACCGCTTTTTGCTCAGCCGCCGTCACGCGCCCAAGATGCTTGACTAGGCGTCCCTTGTCTACGGTGCGGAGCTGGTCAAGAACAATCTGGCCGGACTTTCCTTCAAACCGGCAAGGAACACGAGTAGGATAGGAACGCCCGCTGCTAGTCATCGGGGCGATAATCACGGTGGCAATGTGGCGATTGGCTTCATCGGGCGACACCACCAAGCATGGGCGCGTTTTTTGGATTTCGCTGCCAAGCGTGGGATCGAGTGCGACGAAGTACACATCAAACCTGTTGACGAGCCTTGCTAAGTAATGGTGCATATGTTTCCGGGTATTTGATGGGCTTGCGCCGTCTGTATTGCTTCAAGGAAATACCTAATTACTTTTGTGCACTTACTTACCACTGCCACTCCTTTTCTTCCCACGCCGTCAGGAGCAAAGGCTCATTATCTAGGAGTTTATCGTCTCCGTGTTCCGCCATGTGCTGAAACTGCTCGTCCCACCCCTGCCTTCGCGCTGTCACGGCACGCAGGATAAGGCAGTTGTCTTCCACTTCCACCTGCACTTCGCCGCTCAAACCCACTTGCTCTAGCAGCAGTTTGGGGAGGCGGATGCCCTGTGAGTTTCCGATTTTGATAATGCGCGTGGTCACGATATTGGTCACTGAGATGTTCTCCTGCATCACGATGTATGTACAGTGTACCCACATCCCGCACAGGCGTCAACGGCTCCTGTTCCCGCTTTCTGGATGGCGTAAGTGGTGCTGATGTCTGCCAGCTTGGGGCAGGCAACAGCCCCATTTAGCCGCACTTTGCTAATTGTCTTCCTTGATGAGACGCAGGGAACGCGGGCTGAAATCGTCAGCCTCAAGGTTGTCGGCGTCGTAAATACAGATGGTGACTTCCTTTTGGTAATCCTCTTGCGAGATGTGAACGTGGTTTGCGATTGCCTTGGCAAGCAGGTCATCAAGCGCATCACGTAATTCGCTGGCCTCTGAGAGGGTGAAATACAGGGTGACATTGCTCAGCGGAAGGTCGCTTGTTTCATCAAGAATACGCATGTTAATTTCGGCCTCCGTAACTGACAAGGCGCGGTATAGGCAGTGATAAGCGTTTCCCTACGCTAGCCCGTGGTTTCCACGCCGTGCTGCTTCTCTGTTTTCGGCTCCTGCTTGTCGTCCACCCACTGCGAATGGAACGTGCCTTCTTTGTCCACACGCTCGTAGGTGTGCGCCCCAAATAGGTCGCGCTGGGCCTGGATCAGATTGGCGGGCAGACGCTCCCGACGGTAGCCGTCATAGTACGCCAGCGACGATGAAAAGGCGGGAATGGGAACCCCAATGCGGGCCGCCTCGCCCACCACGCGACGCCAGCCGTCCTGGGCGTCTTTGACGGCATTGGTGAAGTAGGGCGCGAGCAGCAGGTTTGCCAAATCCGGCTGCTGGTCAAATGCCTCTTTGATGCGGTCTAAAAAGCGTGCCCGGATGATGCACCCGCCGCGCCAAATCGTGGCTATCTCGCCGGGATGCAGGTGCCACCCGTACTCTTTGGCGGCGGCCAGTATCTGCTCAAACCCCTGCGCGTAGGCGACAATCTTGGATGCATACAAGGCGTTCTTGACATCGCCGATAAACTGTTCGCGCTCCACAGACACGCGCTCCCCTGTTGGGCCGGGCAGGACTTTGGATGCTTGGACGCGCTGATCCTTGAACGCCGAGAGGGTGCGGGCGAACACGGCTTCGGTGATGCCCGTAATCGGCGTGCCCAAGTCCAATGCCGACTGCACCGTCCATTTACCGGTTCCCTTTTGCGCGGCTTTGTCCAGCACCTTGTCCACCAAAAAGCCGTCTCCGCCCCCGTCGTCTTTGCGGGCGAATATCTGGGCGGTAATCTCTATCAAAAACGAGTCTAAGTCGCCTTCATTCCACTGCGTAAACACGTCGTGCAGCTCGTCATTGTCCAGCCCCAGGCCATTCTTGAGCAGGTCATACGCCTCGGCAATCAACTGCATGTCGGCGTACTCAATGCCGTTATGCACCATCTTCACATAGTGCCCGGCCCCGCCCGTCCCAATAAACGTGCAGCACGGCGTGCCGTCCACCTGCGCGGCGATTTTGGTGAAGATAGGCTCCACAATCTTATACGCATCTTCGCTGCCGCCCGGCATAATGCTCGGCCCGTTCAAAGCCCCTTCCTCGCCGCCGGACACGCCCACGCCCAGGAACTTAAAACCCTCGGCTTGCAAACTTTCCACCCGCCGCTGCGTGTCCGAAAACAGCGAGTTGCCGCCGTCAATCAGCAAATCGCCTTTGTCCAAGAGGGGCTTGAGTTCGTCAATCACATCGTCCACGGGCTTGCCCGCCTTGACCATAATCATGATGGCGCGCGGCGTTTGCAGGCTTTGCACAAACTCTTCCACGCTTTTGGAGCCGACAATCTGGCCTTCACTGGCGTGCTGCTCCATGAACTTGTCGGTCTTTTCCGTGGTGCGATTGTGCACGGCGATGGGGAACCCTTTGTGGGCGACATTGCGCGCGAGGTTCTGCCCCATGACGGCCAGGCCGGTCAGTCCGAAGTTTGGTTTGTCCACTGTGTTTGTCTGCCTTCCGCGATAGTCTGTTTGTGAATGATATTTTGCGAAACGTCTGCCGCGTGCGTTGTTCACCGCTTTGGCGCTGGAACGTGTTGGCGGTCAAGGCGTGTTGGGTGCTTTTCAAGCAGGGCGGGTATTGGTCACCGGCAGCCGCTTGGTTCGCCCGAAGGCAGTCCGCAAACTGCCTGGTAACTGCCTGGCTGCTGACCGCCGTCTGCATGCGCTGCGCTGCCGCCTCTACATTTTGTTCCCCATTTGCCGACACAAACCAAACAAGCCGCCGGGCTGTGCGAGTGCGCCTGTTTCGCGCCCGCTGCCCGCGCTTGCTCCCGGCACTGCCAACGCTTGCTCCCGGCGCTGCCCGCGCTGATCCACGGAGTACCGACGACGGAACAAATTGTTCCGTCGTCGGTACACGCTTGAAATGCGCTGGGAAAGCCGCCGCCATGCCTTTAAGTCTGTCTGGAAACCGCGCAGGACCGCTCGGCGAGCGGCAGCGCGGCGGGGCCGAAGGCCTGCCCCTGTGCGGCAAGGCCGGAGGGCAGGCAGCCGCCCATCGTAATTGGGGCATAGGCGTTGATGGAGCCGCGCCGCCGGTCTGCGGGGGCATTCGCTGTTCCCGGCTCCACGCCGCGCGAGGTCAAATGCCGGGGCGCAGCAGTGAACTCAGCCGTCAAGTGGCTGCCCACGGCCTGCTGATGGGGTTTGTCGCAGTGTCTGCCGCCGTGTCCCCCGGCAGCCTTTTGCGCCGCGCCGAACCGACGGCGGCTACAAGGCGGGGGAAAGAGCCAGCAGCGTTGTTTGCGCAGGCAGCGCATCCCGCGACAGCGTGACCGTAGAACCTTCTGATGTTTGGATGGGAAGCGGAGCCAGCATTTTTTCTATTTCGTCCCAGCACGCGAGCGGCAGATTGACCCGGCCTGTTTGGTAGTGCATCGGGATGACCAGGCGTGGCTTGATCAGTGCAATCGCGCTGCGCAGGTCGGGCAAAGGCAGCGTGGGCGGGCCGCCCGCGACAGCCAGCAAAACATCGCACCCGGCAATCGGGGCGGCTTCTTCGGGCGTCAGCGCATGCCCCAGGTCGCCCATGTGACAGACACTCAGGCCGCCCACGGTAAAGTACGGCATGGAAACCGGCACATCCCGCGCTTCGCTTTCCCATACGCTGACAGCCCGAAACACAATGCCGCTCGCTTCCACCCCCTGGCGCGTGTGGGCAAAGTCCAGGCCGTTGAGACATATCGGGGCACCGCGCGCCGCGGCCCAGTGGGAATGATAACGGGGGTTAAGATGGCTTGCGAGCACAACATCGGCATCAACATCAATCGCGCCGTAGTCGCCGGCATCCGGCGCGCGATACGGGTCGAGCAGAATACGCACGTCCCCGCTTTGCACGAGAAAGGCGGCGTGGCCGAGCCAGGTGATTGTTGTTTGCATTGCACGCAGTTGTACGGGAAACGAGAGTGTTTTTCCTGCACTGCCTACTGGGATTGCTGCCTTTGGCACGTTTATTGCTTGACATGCCGTGTGTGACGGGGCTATACTACTAGCCGGGATGCAATCAGCCTCTAGCCGGAATACAAGTAGTCTCAGGCGCGCTTAGCTCACTTGAAGACATGGGAGTATGATAAAGACGTGGGAGTACTATAATTTGAACGCTGCCCAATTGGCTGTCAGCAGCCGCACCATCGACAAAGGCGCTCTTGTGGAAGCACAAGGCGAAGTTGACCTGACGACTGCTCAGCAGCTGCGCCAGCCGCTGATGGAGGCTGTGAACACCTCCCCCAAGTCCGATGTGTTTGTCGATCTGCGCCAGGTAGACTTTATTGACAGTGCGGGTCTGGCCCTGCTGGTGGAAGCCCGCAAGCGGCTGTCTCCCGAAGGGCGCGCGCTGCATATCCTGCTGACGCCCGGTCGCCAGCCGGAGCGCGTGCTCAAGCTGGGCCGCTTTGACACCATTATGACCCTGACGTATGAGATTGACGGCATCGCCTAGAGCGGGCCGGATAGTCTTTACGTCCCCATTCGTTTTTGATAAGCAGGAGCAACGTGTAATGGCCCATCAAACCGGCACCCATGCAGGCACGAGCGGCATGAGCGAGCAGGACAACGCCGCCCTTCCCGACAGCCCCGACATCATCGGCTACGTGGAGCCGCTGCTGGGCCGCACCGCCCGCCACGATGTGACCGGCTACTTCGGCTTCTCCATTATCAAGAAGGGCGAGACAGTCACGCCGTCCGTGCTGGAGCGGGCGCACAGCATGTCCCGCTTGTTTGAGCTGATTGCCGCGACCGGCGATGCCTAAGTTCACTCAGCCCCGCTTCATCTTGGACTTGAGGAAGTCCAAGGCCGACAGCGGGCGCACTGAGAGGGGCACCGAAACCGTCTGACCCGCCGTCGTGCGCAGGGTCAGGGCTGTTTGGTATGTGCCTGCGGCCAGCGCGTTCGTTTCTACCTCCAAAGAGACCTGGGCCTGCGCGCCCGGAGCAAGCGCGCCCTGTGCGGGCGAGATCGTGACGGACAGGCCGTCTGCCGTCCCCCCGGCCTGCGCCCCCGCATCCTGCACTGAATACTCGATCTCCACTTCCCCATCGTTGACAATTGCCAATGTTTCCGTGATTGTCTGCCCTTTGCGCCCCGTCAACATGATAGGCGGGTCGTCCGGGCGGGCATGCGCGCGCACGACCAAATGGCCGGGGCGCGGCAGCACCGTCACGCTGCATTCAATAAACCAGCGGTCGCCGCTGCTCAGCGCGCCGCCATCTTTGTCACGGATGTCCGGCGTGTTGATCTCCAGCCGACCCGTGACCAGCGTCCCCCGCTCGGCTACCCTCTGAACATTGACCTGCACTGTCACCTCGCGCCGGTTGCCCGTAAACGTCGGCGACTGGACGACAATCCACGGCGCGCGCGCTTTGATCTCGCCCCGGATTTCCCCGCCGCCTGCATTGTACAGCGTGACTTGCTGGGGCGGCGGCGCGTGCCCGCTTTGCACATCGCCCCAGCGCAGATGCTTGCGCGTCACCAGCAAAACCGGGGGCGCAATGGCGCGCATGGCGAGCAAGAAATCGTTGGCCGAGGCAAATCGGTACTCGGTGTTATAGGAAAGGGCGCGGTTGATCAGCTTGACCATGCCCAAGTCCGCGTTGGGCCGCTGGAGGAGCGAGTTGGTGACATACATCGACCGCTCGTTGATGCTCTCCTGGTCAGGCGCAATTCCGGCAATCATCTCGTAGAGAATAGCCCCCACGGCGAAGATGTCGGTGCGCACATCGGCCACCCACTGGCCGTCGGCTTCCAGTTCCGGCGGCAGGTAGCCTTCCGTGCCGTACAGTTCCAGCGGCTTGGCATCCTGAGCCGCGTCGCCGAAGAACTGCGCCGCGCCGAAGTCCAGCAGGGCCAGATGTCCCTGCGGCGTGATACGGATATTGGCGGGCTTCAAGTCATGGTGAACCACCTGCCGCGAGTGCAGAAACGCCAGCGCATCGCACAGCGACACCGCCCACTTGAGTATCCATTCGCGCGGCAGCGGGTGACGCTTGCGGATAATATCGTCCAGGGTCGCGCCTTCAATAAACTCCTGCGCGATATAAAAGTATTGGTCGTGGATAAACGCTTCGTAGAATGTCGGCATCAGCGGATGCACGCCCGCCTGCAAGCCCACCGCGCATTCGCGGTCAAACAGCGCCTGCAAGTTCTTTTGCTCGCGCGGATGGCGCGCGGGGAAGAATTCTTTCAAGGCCACCTGACGCCCCGGCACCTGCGGGTCCCGCGCAAAATACACCGCCCCAAACGCCCCTGTTCCCACGACATGCTCCACATGGTAAGTGGAAAGTTGGCCCGGTACGGTTTCGCCGGGAGCGAGCAGCATCACATCGTCATAGCGCTTGCGTTTTGCCAAAGCCTGTCACTCCCTGCTTTGATAGTACCAACAAGAAGCGCTTTCTGTCAAGAAACAGCCTCGCTGCCACGCCCTCGCCTCGTGCTGCGCCGCGCAGACAGCCTTTGCTCCGCACGCAAACAACGCCGCCCCACACCGACTTGGCCGAAGATATGCGGCCCGAATACGACAGCGCTCTGCTCAAGAACCTCGTGCGCGGCAAATACGCCGCACGGCTGGCGGAAGGCATCCGCATTCGTATTGACGGTGTATGCACTGTGTCTTTGCCCGCCGATCTAGACGCCGCCTTCCCCACCGACCAGGCCCTCTTCGCCGCCTTGCACGAATGGCTCGACGCCCGGCAAAACACCCCCGCCTTCTGACACGCTCCTTGCAAAGACACCAAACACGCCCCTTTCCTTTCTTTGACTATCTTTGACTAGGAACGGGACGGGGCGGCTTTACGGCGTCTGCATGCCGCGCCAAGAGGCCGACAGAGCAATTCGCCCCCGCTTTGCAGGGATTGCCCCGGCGTTTCCCCGCCTTTTCTACGGTTTATTAAAGGCGTACCAACGACGGAACAATTTCTTCCGTCGTCGGTACAGGCTTGCACATCTAGGGGAACAGCATGACAATGCCCTTGTGACGCCTTGACAGTCACGGTCAATTGTGGCACAATGGCGCTTGTTCGCCGCTTGCAAACGCGAACAAACGTTGACACTCCCCCTGGAAGCGACCGATGGATTATTCAGCCGGCCCCGCCACTCCCCAAGCCTCCCTTTCCCGCTCTGCCGAACGTGCGCCGGAAGGTCTGCCCCTGTCCGTGCTGCATGAAGCGGTGCAGGCGATTGCGCGCCAAACGGATGCCCGCGACACGCTCCATGTTCTTGCGGAAAAAGCGCGCGGCTTGACATCGGCCGCCTCCGTGGCGGTGACGCTGCTGGACGAAACGCGGAGCCTGCTGGACTTTGCCGCCGTGGCCGGGCCGGATGCGGACCAGATTGTCGGACAGACGGTGCGTGCCGAAGATGCCCTGGCGGGACAGACCGCGCTCACGGGCGAGATTTACCTGGCCCATCATGCCGGGGCGGCCCGGCCCCTGCTCGCCGCGCTGGAGCCGGACTTGTCGCAGGGCTGGGGCGTGCATTCCGCGGTTGTCGTGCCCATCTACCGGCAGGGCAGGCCGCAGGGGGCGGTCACGGCGATCAATCGGGACGGCGAGGGGGCATTCACGCCGTCCGATATTGTTTCGCTGCAGCTCTTCGCGAACATGTGCGCATTAGCATTGGGGCAGGACGATCTGAAGCGGCAGGTGGCGCAAAAACAGCGCGAGCGGGACATTTTGTTTCAGGCGGTGCGGACAACATCGTCGTCGCTGAACGTGCAGGAAGTGCTGCAAAACGTCCTCGCCACTGTCGGCGGGACACTGGACATGTCGGCAGGGGCCGTGTTTCTGCTCAACGATGAGCGCACGCGCTTGTATATCGGGGCGGACGAGGGCTTGGACGGCGAAGACCGGGAGCGGCAGTTGCCCACCGATGGGCCGGGCGCGGCGGCGCAGGCATTGCAGTCGGGCCAGCCGCTGCTCATTGCCGATGCGTCCGGGCGGGACGATGCCGAAGACCTGCCGCTGCCCCACATGCGCAGCCTGCTGCTGGCTCCGATGGTGGCCCGGTCCAGCCCGGAAGGGTTGATTGTCGCCGGGTCGCGTCAGCCGGGGGCGTTTACCCAGGACGATGCGCGGCTGCTGTCGGCAGTGGCAAGCCAGGCGGCGGTGGCATTGGAAAACGCCTGGCTGTATGAGGATGCCACGCGGCGGGCGCAGGAAGCGACCGCGCTGTATGAGTTGTCGCAGGCGGTCGGCGCAACGCTGCATCTGGACAGGGTGCTGCATTTTGTCGCGGACAGCGTGCTGGCCCTGCTGCACGTGGACAAGTTCGCGCTGTTTTTGCTCAGCCCTGGGCGGCAGAGTTTGGAGATCAAGATCGCCCGCAACATCAGCCGCGAGTGCGTGCAGACCATGAAGCCCAAGCTTGGCGAGGGCATCGCGGGCTGGGTGGCCGAGTTTGAAACGCCGACGGCGGTGCAGGATGTCGCCGCCGACCATCGCAACCGGTCGTGCCCGATTGATGGCGAGGGCATCCGCTCGCTGGTCAGCGTGCCCCTGCAGTCGGGGGACAAAGTGATTGGTGTCCTGCACGCCATGAGCAGCCGGCGAAGGCTGTTCACGGTCGGCGAGATGGAACTGCTGTATACTATCGCCAATCAGGTCGGGGCGGCGACCGCCAATGCCCAAATGTACGAAGAAGCGCGGCAGCAGTCCGACGAAATCCGCAAAGGGGTCCGGCGCATTTCGCGCGCCCTGGGCGCTTCGCGTTCCGCACAGGAAACCGCGCAGAGCATTGCCGACCTTGCCACCGAAACCACCGAGTCCGACCGCAGCGTTTTGTACACATTGGACGGCAAGGGCGCGCTGTCTATCCGGGCGACCGCCAACGTCAAAGGGCAGACGCGCCCGCCCGCCGACGATGCAAAAGCCGGGGAAACGCCCGCGCAATGGGTCGCCCGCCGGGGCCGGTCACTCGCCATAGACAACCTTACGCAGGACACGCGCTTTGCGCCGCCTCCGTTTGCCGCCCGCGACCGGGTGGCAGGATATTTGGGCGTTCCGCTGAAGTTCGGCGCGGACATGCTGGGCGTGCTGGAAGTGTATTCGCGCGAACCACGCCGCTTTTCGCCGGACGAAGTGCGCTTGTTTCTGGTGTTTGCGAGCCAGGCAGGGGTTGCCCTGCAAAATGCCCTGTTGGTGGAACAGGCGGGCCGACGCCTGGCTGACCTGAAAGCCATCCGCGCCATCAGCGCATTGGTTCGTTCGGCGGGCGACGACAATGCCCTGCGCCGTCAAACCCTGGCCCTGGTCGGCGAAGCCACCCAGTCCGATGCAGGCGCGATTTTTGCCGGGCCGACTTTGGAAGATCGCTGCGCCTGGCAGCGCGACGGCTCGCCTGTCATCGCCCCCAGCGTGATGGAAACGCTTTTGCAAGAGGCCGGGGGCGAGATCACGCATCTGGGGCCGGGCGACGGGTACGGCGCGGCCCTGGTCGTCCCTTTCGGCACACAAGAAAGTTCAAGTCTACACGGCATCGTTTTGATCCACGCGGCGCGTGGGGCGGCATTTGATGAGAACGACCGCTACCTGGTGCTGACAGCGGCCAACTTGCTGCCCTCCCGCATGGCATAATTTGGAACTTTTCTCTGTGCGAATTCGCCCTGCATATATGCAGACGAATGCCGATAATGACGGCAGGTGAATTCCAACCATGAGCAGACAACACACAGCTTCCACCGTTGCGGTCAAAGGCGACCGCTTGTTTTTGCAGATACCGGCGCTGCCCTCGCAGGTCGGCAATGCGCGGCATGCCGTGACGGACTTTCTCCGCTATCAAGGCTGGCCGCAAATAGACACCGACGCTGTCGGCCTGGCCGTGGGGGAAGCGGGCAGCAATGCGGTCTGCTATGGCAAGCAGGACACATCAGCCGCCGTCGTTTCCATTATGTGCACCCTGCTCAGTCCGATGTGCCTGCAGATTGAAGTGCGCAACCAGGGCGCGGAGTTCCGCCCGAATCTAGACAAATTGTGCTCCCTGCCTGACCATGATGCCACGCACGGACGCGGCTTTGCCTTGATGCAATACCTGATGGACGAGATGCAGGTTTTCCAGGAAGGCTCTGAAACTGTTGTGCGTTTGACCAAGTCACGCACGCTCTAGCCGCCGCGCAGCCCCGAACAACAAGGGCGCGCTTGTTCCCTTGTGCCTTTACGCTCCTTTCATTGGGTATACTAGCGCCATTCTTTGCTGCACCGAGGCAACATGGCCGACGACCCGACGCCCGACCCATCTTCTCCGATTTCCCCAGCCTCCTCCCCCGCGCCCTCCGAAGCGCGCGCGCGTCGCCCAGTTTATGAGCCGAGCCTGCTGCCAGCGCGCACGCGCCGCCGCGCGCCGCGCTGGGTTGTTGTCCCCATTCTCCTGGTTGTTTTGCTGGGAGCGCTGTATTTGGTGCTCGGCGGCGGGCATCCGCGTCGCTTTGTGGCGACCGCAAACACATTGGTCTGGGCATCGGACGAGGGGACACCCGGCACGCCCCATCTGTGGCGCGCGGCTTTGGACGGGTCGGGCGCGCGACGGCTTTCCCACGCGGCGGCGGCTGAAACGCAGCCCGCGTTTTCTCCCGACGGGTCGCAAATTGCCTATGTTTCCCCTGTCAGCGGCAGCCCGCAAGTGTTTGTGATGGACGCCGACGGTCAGAACCCGCAGCAAGTGACGCGCAATGCCGGGGCCAAGCAGCAGCCCCTTTTTGCGCCCAGCGACAGCAGCCTGCTGGCGTATGTGTCCGGCGGGGCGGTGTCCACGGTGGGCATTATCAACAGCGACACATCCCGCCTGCTGCCCCCCGCGCCCGATCCAGCGGCAACCGCGCAAAGCGATGCCCTCATCAACTCGCCGACCGTGATTGTCAACGACTTCCACTGGGCGCCGGGCAAAGAGCCAAGTGCCCAAGCGCTCGCCGCGCGCGAAGAAACCGCCGACTTGCAGGCCCTGGTCGTGCAGCCAAGCCTGGGCGGCAAGGCCCGCGATACCCAAAGCGCCCAGCCGAACAGCCCCCCGCTGGCCGCCGCAGACGCTGTCACCCTGGGCTGGTCGCCGAGCGGCAGCCTGCTGGCGGCGGCTTTGCTGGGCGTGAAGGGCCTGCCGCCGGGCCGCGCGCTTTCCGCGATTGCTCTGTTTGACCGTGACGGCAGCCCGGCAGGGCAAAAGCCGCTGGCCCTGACCGCAAACGCCATCACCGGGCCGCAGTTCCCCGTGTTTTCGCCGGACGGCACCCAGATTGCGTTTGAGCTGTGGCAGCAGCCCAACCTCGCCCATGCGCACTGCTTGGGCCTGTTCACGGTCGCCGTGGACGGCGGCACGCCGCCGCGCCCGCTCGCGCCGGGTGATGCCCGTCTGGCACACTGGACACCTGACGGGCAGAGCGTGCTGTTTCTCCGGCAGCGCGCGGGCGGCGGGTCTGATTTGTGGCGTGTCGGCGCAAACGGCACGGGTTTGACCCGATTGTCCGACGGCACGGCAGATGTTTCGTGGTTTTCCGTTTCCCCGCAGGGGGAGCCGTCGCCATGAAAAGCCCCCGTGTTTGTTCGGCTTGCATTGGTTCTTCGGGTATGGTATACTGGGACACTGTTTCAGAGCCTGCACGTACCGGGATGCCGTGCCCTCGCCGATGAATGATTTTGTACGCCGACTGCCGTGGCGATTGGGAGCATTGGGGGGCCTGCTGGTCGGGGCGATCAGCCTGACAGGAGAAGTAGATTTATGGACCTGTCTGATGCGGGCAGGGATGGCGTTTGCCGTGTTCGGCGTGCTGGGGCTTGGCCTGCGCGCTCTGATGGAAGCGGGCATAGGTAAAACGCCCGCCAAAAGCCCGATCAAACCCAAGCAACCTGACAGTCAGCATGCGGAAACAGGGACACATATCGACCAAAAAACGCCGCCTATGACGCCCGGCGATCTGCCGCTGCCGGACAATCGTCCGCCCGGCGAGAACTGATCGCACACACGCTTTCTTGCTGTCCTTTCCACGTTTCACACCTTCAAGCCGCTATGCCCGCACCCCCCAGCAACCTGAATATCCCTGACCTTTGGCGTCGCTACAAGCAGCGCAAGGATGTCAAGGCGCGTGACCAGATCATCAACCACTATGCATATCTGGTGAAGATCACCGCCGGGCGCGTGGTGACAAGCCTGCCCCCAAACTTAGAGCGCGATGACCTGGTCAGTGCAGGCGTGATGGGGCTGATAAAGGCAGTGGATCAATTCGACACCGATCGTCAGGTGAAGTTTGAGACCTACGCCATCGCCCTCATCCGTGGCGCTATTCTGGAAATGCTGCGCGAGGAAGATTGGGTGCCCCGCTCCGTCCGGGACAACGTCAAGACACTGGAGCGCACTTACTATCAGCTGGAAGTGCGCCTGGGACGCCCCGCTACCGAAGAGGAAGTGGCCGCGGAGATGGGCACCACCGCCGACGACCTGCAAAAGATACTTGTCAGCACCAGCCGCGCGAGCGTGATGTCTTTGGACGACATGCTGATGGGTGGGGCGGGCGGAGACGGCGGCGAACGACTGCACCTGACCGATGTGCTGGCCGACGACAATGCGAACGTGGTCTCGGATGTCGAGCAAAGCGCGATGCGCGAGGCGCTTGTTGTCGGTATTGACCGCCTGCCGCCGCGCGAGCGCCTTGTCATCAGCTTGTACTATTATGAAGGGCTGACCTTTAAAGAAATAGGCAAGGTGCTGGAAGTTTCCGAGTCGCGCGTTTACCAATTGCACACGCAGGCCGTGATGCGCATGCGCGGCTACCTCCAGCGAGACAGCCCCCTCTTCACCGGCTAGACGGCGCGGCATAGCGGAAAGCAAACCGCGCGTTGGGCGCCGCGTCCCCGCTTGTGTAGAAGTCCATCACGGACGGCTCAGCGGGAAGATTGTCCACCCACTTGAAGTTGAATGCGATGGCTTTCTGCCCCGCTCCCTGCCCCAGCAGGCGGCGCGGGATAGAGACCATCAAGTCTTTTCCCTCAAACCGTATCGGCGCGTAGCCGATTGTCTTCCATTGCCATTGCCCCCCGACACACTGCTCCACGCTGCACATGCCGCCCTTGCGCGTGCGGTTGACCAGCAGATTATAGCCTGCCCAGCCGGTCTTGGGGTTGCTGTCGGTATCCACCAACAGCATCATCCAGTGTTTCCCTTCCGGTGATGACAAAGCGGACGCCGTCTGCGCGTGGAACGAGACCTGGGCGGCGCCACGGGCCACCTGCGCCAGGACGATGTCGTTGCGGGCGCTGGTATCCGTGTAGTGCGCGTGCGGCGTGACGCCATCGGCATCTCGGCTGGCGATGTCACTCTGGGCATCCCGGTAAACGGGCCGGACAGTGGCCCATTGCGCCCACGATTTTCCCGGCATAATCTCTTTTGGCGCGGACGGCGCTTGGGGCTTCTGCATGCCCTTGTAGCGGCGCATGTTGGCGACAAACTGCCAGTAATAGTCATCGCCGTAGCCGCCCTGCATGGGTTCAATGTCCCGATTGAAGTCCATGTTGAACTCATCCACGATATGCCCCTGCCCTTGAACCGTTTTGCGCCCCAGCATCACGACTCCGGGCGTTTCCCAGACCGAGGCCGTCCACTCGTTCCATCCCGTCACCAGCAAAATCGGGGCGGGCGCGCGCAGGGCATTGTCCCACATGGTCTGGAAAAACAGGCCCTTCGCCTGATCCCCCGACAGCCACTGGTCGTTGTAGGTCGGCACATGGCCGGGGTACGTGCTGACCCCGCCCTCTGTCATGTTGTCCCAGATGGAGCCGCCGGTGGACTTGTTGACCACGATCTGCTCCGGCTTGCCGTCCGGCCCCAGGGCGGGACGCTGGCGGCCCCCGTCTTTCAGATCGTCCATGAAGCGCCACTTGGCCGGCTCGGTTTTGGCGTCATGGAACGCCCAGGTGGGCCGCCACGTGAAATAGGACTGCGCGGCGGGCAGCAGCGACGCGTCCTTGAACTTGCTGCCGTCTTTGGGCATGTCCGCCATGATCAAGGGCTTGCCCTGCCACCGGAACCACATGTCGGCGTACTTGCCCGGCGCGTACCAGGCCTGGTAGAGATGTTCAATTTTCCATTCCGGCTCAGAGTTCAGGAAAAAGACGAACTTTGGCACGGCGACGCCTTTGGACTTGAGGTCACGGGCCACATCCAGCAATGCCTGCAGCTGCGCATCGTAGACGCTGGCGTTGGTGTAATCCAGAAACAAAAAGTCCACGCCCGCATCGGCCAGCATGACCAGGTGCTTGCGCATGACCCACGTATCCAGTGACGAGTAGTAGCCGAACAGCGGCTCCGCCCAGTACCAGGTCGGGTTGTTCGGGCCGCCCGGCGGGTTCGCCTGAAAATCCATAAAGCGCGGGTGGGTCTGCAAAAACTTGGTCATGTCGTAGTCCGGCCCCCACCGATCCGGGCCATGCCACTGCCAGTAAAACAGTCCCACCCAGCGTCCAGGTTTGGGCGGCCCCACCTGCGCATACGACGGCAATGTCCGGCCCTGGGCATCTGTCGCCGTGCAGTCGCCATGAGTGATCGGCAGGATCGGGCTGTTCTGCGCGTGCGCCCCTTCCGCAAGCGCCCCCGGCAGCAGCAGCGCGGCCAGCGCGCTCAATGTCCGCAGATGTTTTTGCATGAGTTTCTCCAAATCGCCCCTTGAACAGCAAGAGTCTTGACAAGACGCTTCGTGGTTAAGGCCATAGTTACCACACAGCGGCATGGTTTCCCTGCATCGGGCGCAAAGAGAAGACTCAGGATAACGGCGATATGTTGAACGTGTTGTGAGGGTGTTCCCACGGCCTTTCTACGGGTGGTCCACGGCGTACCGACGACGGAAGGATTTCTTCCGTCGTCGCTCATGGCTTGGTACGCCGTAGGAATGCCTATCATCAGCCGGGGAAACGAGGGGGCAATGCCGAATCTGCACGGAAGAAACGTCCCGGCCAAGAGAAAGGCAGGAAATAAGAGAAACGCCGCCGAATAACTTGCCGGCGGCGGCAGACGCTTTGGGTTTTCTGCGGCGAGACGAGCCGCTCAGGGCGACAGGTGTATTTGCCCCACGCACGTGGGGGTGAACCGGGTGATTATGAAGACAACGTGCCAGTTCGGGCGTTTGCTGGTTTGGGGGATGGCGCTGCTTCTGCCGCTCTGCGCCCCGTTTGCGCCTGCTGCTGCCGCCTCGCCGCCCGCTGCCGCCTTGCCCGGTCCGGCGCCGGGAACACCCATCCCGCCAAATGCCACCGGAGCGGCACAGCCGGATGCGGACAACTCGCTGCCGCCGATCTTTCAGCCGTCTCCGATCCCGCTGGGGCATGGGCTGCTGGTGGGCGGGGCCATAGATGTGCGCACACGCACGGCGAATGCCGGGCGGCGCGGGGGCATCTGGGTCAACACGGCGGAACTGGATTTCCAGCACCCGATTACGGCGAAGGGCGTGCCGCGCGGCAACATCGTGCTGCAATTGATCGCGGAAGACCCGCCGGACGTGGCGCACGGGCGCGATGTGCAGGTGGGGGAAGCGTATCTGCTTTACAAGCTGCCCCTGCACGATGATGTCGGCACGACCTCGTTTATCAAGCTGGGCCAGTTTCAAATCCCGTTCGGGCTGCTGGCCGTCTATGACCCGCATCTGAAGATCGTACAGCCGCTGGGTGCGCAGTCGCTGGGGCTTCGGACTGACTGGGGGGCGGCTCTGTCCGGGACGCTTTATGGATACCTGCAATATGATTTTGCGCTGACAACGGGCAGCGGGCCGAACCATGCCGATTTCAACCCCGACCGCCTGGTGACATTCCGCCTGGGGCGGACATTTTCCACCCGCAACGGCCTGCTGACCGTGGGCGGGTCCTTGCTGTCAGGCAGGCTGCCGGTCACCGACCCCGACCGGGCCGACCCGTTTGCCGTGGAACTGCCGCCGTCGGGCCGCTCGCGTCCGTCCCGACTGGACTCGCAGGGGGAGCGGTTTACGCCCAAGACCCGCATCGGCGGCGACTTCACGTATGCCTACAAAGCCATCTCCGCGCGCGGGGAGGCGGTCGCCGGGGCGGACAAAAGCAACCGGGTTCTGGGGTATTACATTGAAGGTGATTACGAGTTTGTGCCCCGCGTCTCCGGGCTGCTGGCCCGTTCGCTGTTTGTTTACCCGCTGGGCAACAGCAATGCCTCGCGCGAATATGTCGGGCTGAGTTACGCGGCAGGCCGCCATTTGTCCCTGGCGGCTGTGTATGAATATCTGCGGGACGTGCCGCGCGATGCGCCGGGGCATGTCCGGCACCGGCTCACTTTTCAGGCGGTGCTGCGGTTTTAGCGCCGGGCGCGGGTGGCCTGCCTGCGTGGACGCGCCGCTTTGTCTTGACATTCGCCGCCAAACCATGCTACCCTTACGATACACCCAGCGCCGGGACAGGGGTCTTTGGGCGCTCTCTTTTTTGCCCCTATCACGCAAGGCTGCCCCATGACTGATGACGTTCGTGTTCGTTTCGCCCCGTCGCCCACAGGCGCGCTGCATATCGGCGGCGTCCGCACCGCCCTTTGGAACTGGCTGTTTGCGCGCCATGCCAATGGCAAGTTCATCCTGCGCATTGAGGACACGGACAAAAGCCGGGAAGTAGCAGGCGGCGTCCAGATTATCATTGACAGCCTGCGCTGGTACGGCTTGGACTTTGATGAAGGCCCCGGCGTCGGCGGCGCGTTTGGCCCGTATGTGCAGTCCGAGCGCCTGCCGATGTACGCCCGATACGCCGCGCAGTTGATCCAATCGGGCGAGGCATACTATGCCTACGACACGACGGAAGAACTGGCCGCGTTCCGCGAAGAGCGTCAAAAGCGCGGCCTGCCGACCGGCTACAGCCGCCGCCATCGTCATCTGTCCGACCAAGACCGTGCGCGGTATGAAGCCGAGCGCGCCCAATACCGTGTTGTGCGCTTCGCCGTGCCGCTGGAAGGCGAGACCACGTTTCAAGACGCCGTCTATGGCGAAATCACCGTGCAGAACCGCGTGCTGGACGACCAGGTTCTGTTGAAATCCGACGGCTTCCCGACCTATCAGTTAGCCAATGTCATAGACGACCATTTGATGCAGATTTCGCACGTTTTGCGCGGCGAGGACTGGATACCGTCGGCTCCCCTGCATGTGCTGCTTTACAAAGCATTGGGCTGGGAACTGCCCACGTTTGTTCATCTGCCCAACATGCTCGGCCCCGACCGCAAAAAGCTGTCCAAGCGCTATTTCGCTGCGGGGGCTTTGGAGTACCCGTCTCAGGGCTACTTGCAGGAAGCCCTGGTGAACTTTCTGGCCCTGCAAGGCTGGTCGCCCAAAGAAGAGCGCGAACTGTTCAGCCGCACCGACCTGGTGGAAAAGTTCACATTGGGCGGCATCCTCAACCATTCGCCCATCAGCGACCCGGAAAAGCTGGACTGGTTCAATGGGCAGTATCTGCGCCAGATGTCCCTGTCCGACCTTGCCGCCCGCACGCTGCCGTTTCTGCAAAGCGCCGGCCTGGTGAGCGACAGCCCGGACAGCGGGACATTGGACTATATCGGGCGCGTGCTGGCCCTAGAGCAGGAGCGCATGAAGACGCTGACCGACGCGCCCGCCCTCGCCGACTTCTTTTTGCTGGGCGACGATGAGTACGTGTTTGACCCTAAAGCCGTCCAGAAGTGGCTCGTCCAATCGGGCGTGTATGACCGTTTGCGCGACGTGCAGGAGCGTTTGATGGGCTTGGACGACTTCAGCGTGGAGGCGATAGAAGCCGCTGTGCGCGCGTCCATTGAGACATTGGGGGTAAAAGGCGGCGAGGTGATCCACCCGTTGCGCGTTGCCATATCGGGGCGCACGGTCGGGCCGGGCTTGTTTGAGACTATCGCCGTGCTGGGCCGGGAGCGGGTCCTGCGCCGCCTGGATCGTGCGTTAAGTTTGGCGACAGGGTAGGGGACACACCAGACAGGGGAGGGGACTGAGTTATGGAAATCACCGATGTCAACACGCTGTTTGGGGCCTACCCGTCGCACCATGCCGACAGCGACCCCCAGACTCTGGCCGCGACCATGAGCAAGCAGGGGGTGGACTACTGCCTCGCCCTGTCCACCTACGGCCTGTATGCGCGGGACACGGACGGCAACGCCGAAACACTGACTGCCTGCCGCGCCCATGACCATCTGATCCCGGTGGCGACTGTCAACCCGCTCACGTATTGGGGGCAGCCCGACTTTGTTCAGGGCATCGCCGGGAGCGGCTTTGAGATGTTCCGGTTCTTTCCGCGCACGCAGCAGTGGCCGCTGGACTTTGCGCCGTTTGAGGCAATATTGGAGATATTGGCCGCACAGCCCCGCGCGCCCTTGATGGTAGAAACCACCCATCCCGGCGACATCACGCAATTGGCCCGCCTGACGCGCGATTATCCACACCCTGTCATTCTGGCAGGCGTCACGCCCAAAACATTGGGCGAGGCTGTCACCGTCCTGCGCGCCCTGCCGAGCTGTTACCTAGAGACCCATGCCCTGCAAAGCCCCGATGCCCTCGTCTTCTTGAAGAACACGGTCGGCATTGACCGCGTCCTGTTTGGGTCGGGCGCGCCGGGCCTATCGCTGGCCGCCGCGCTGGCGTTTGTCCGGCGCTCGCCGCTGTCGCCGTCTGACCAAGCCGCCGTCCTGGGCGGCAATGCCCAGCAGATTTGGCACGAAGCCTAGACACGGGAGACCCCTCGCCATGCCCATTTTTGACGTTCATGCCTATTACGGCGAGACCGTTTTCTCGTCGTCTCTGGCGACCTCCGAGGCGGTGCGGCAGTCCATGAGCCAGACCGGCACCGATGCCGTCGCCCTGATTTCCACGCTCGCCGCTGACTGCGACTTTGTGGCGGGTAACCGCGCTCTGCATCCCACCCTCAACCCTGACCTGGGCGTGTACGGCTGGGCGACACTCAACGCTGGGTACGCCGATCTGTCGCAGGAAGAGCAGCGCCGCTATTTGGGCAAGCGTGAGTTTGTGGGAGCCGTTATGTTTGGCGCGGACGGCAAGCCGGTCACTTTGGACGACGCCCGCGAAGTGCTCAATGCCCACCGCCGCTACACAAAGCCGATGGCATTGTTCGCCCCCGACGGCGATGCCGTGCATGCCGCCACGCGCATTGCGACCGAGTTCCCCGCCATGCGCTTTCTGCTGCTCGGCATGGGCGGCGACGACTGGCGGGCGGCGGTCGCCGCCGCCCATCGTCACCTCAACATCTTTTTGGAGCTGTCCGGCAGCCTGGATGCCGACAAAGTGTCTGCGGCGAGCGCGGCCCTGACGCCCCGCAAATTGATGTACGGCAGCGGCGCGCCCCGCCGCGACCCCGCCCAGGCGCAGGCTCTGGTGGCCGATGCCGACGGCCTGACAAATACCGAGCGTAATCGCATCCTGTCCCTCAATGCCGGAGCGTTCCTCAATGTCCAACCCGACGCCGAGTGACGGCGTGCAATCCCCCACCATTCAGGCTGCTGGCTTCCAAGCCCCCCCCGATGCTGCGCTTGCCTCCCCGCCCGCTGCTGCGCCTTCGCTGGAACGACGCCTCGTCCTCGGCCTTCTCCTGGCAACTCTTTTCTTGGCAAGCCTGCCGTATGCGTTTGCGTATGCGATCACGCCGCCCGGCACGCGCTTTGTCGGCACAGCATATAACATTGATGACTACTGCAACTACCTGTCCTGGGTGCGGCAGACGATGGATGGGCACTTTTTCTTCCACAACCAGTTTACGACCGAGCCTCAGCGCAACTTGGAGTTTAACCTCTTTTTCTGGGCGCTGGGGCGCGGCGCGGCGCTTTTGCATTTGTCCCCGCAGGCCGCTTTGCAGACCGCGCGCATCGGCGGCGGCGCGGTTCTGCTGGGATTAGTTTACAAGTTCTTCCGGGCCGCTGTCCCCCACAATGTCCGGGCACGCTTGACGGCATACGCGTTTGTGTGTCTTTCCGGGGGGTGGGGCTGGCTGGCGTGGTCACGCTGGCACGACAAGAACTTGCCCGGCAGCCCCGTGGATGCCTGGCAGCCGGAGGCGTTTACCTTCCTGACCCTGTACGCGTCGGCCCTGATGACAGTCAGCACGGCGTTTATCGTGGGCGCTTTGTATTGCCTGCTGCGCGGCGAGCAGACGGGGCGTTGGCGCTATGCGGTCGGGGCGGGCCTGTGCGGAGCGATCCTGGGCAACATCCACTCGTATGATGTGCTGCATCTTGCCGCCGCGTGGGGCCTCTACCTGGTTGCCTGGACAGCCGTGCAGCGCGGGCGCGGCGTTGGCGCAAGCTGGGGGCGCGGCCTGCTGGCTTTGGGCCTCACCCTGCCGACCACAGTCTACGAGTATCTCGTTCTCCAACGCGAGACTGTGTTCCGTGCGCGCGCCCTCGTGCCGACCTTGTCCCCGGCCTTTTGGCACTATATCTTAGGCTACGGGGTTGTGTTTCTGCTGGCCGTGCTGGTGCTGCCGCGCCTGGTGGACAGGCTGAGATCGCCGCAGACGGAGTTTGCGAGTGTGCAGACCACGCTGGTCGTGCTGTGCTGGGCGGTCGGCGGGCTGGCCGTGATTTACTTGCCTGTCGCCTTCCAGCGCAAGATGATTATGGGGACGCATATTCCCCTGTGCCTGCTGGCGGGCGTGGGGGCTGCACTCCTTACCGAGGGATTGAAGCCGCGCCTCCAAAACATTGCTCTGGCCGCGCTTGCCCTGCTTGCCCTCCCCTCCAGCCTGCTGTTCCTGTCACGCGACATGGCCCACCTGCCTGAGAACCGCAGTGAAACCGAGCAGGCCCCGTTCTTGTCCGCCGCTTTGGTGGACTGTTATCGTTGGTTTCGCACGCACACGCCGTCCGATACCGCTGTTGTGGGCGATCCGACCTTGTGCGCCGCTCTGCCGGGCTTTGCAGGACGCTCCGTCTGGGCGGGGCACTGGGCCGAAACTCCCCAGTACGGCACGAAAGTGTCCCAGTTTGCCCGCTTTGCCGACACCGAAACGTCGGACAGCGAGCGCCGGGCCTTTCTCGCGGGCACGCATGCACAATACTTCTTCTATCCCAACGATGTGTCCGCCGCTTCTTTCCGGGACAAGCATGGCGTGGTGCACCGTTACGCCGACCTCGCGCACGCCCCGGTCGCGGGCACTGTCCCTGTCTACGCCAACGCGCAGTTCACCATTTTCCGCCTGCCGCCCCCATAGGTGGCATGGGTGGAGCAGCCTGCGTCTGCCGCTTCGCTGTAAAGTAAGAGATGAAACTTGTTGTGGTACTGGAAAAGACAGAAAGCAATTGGGCCGCTTATACGCCCCACGATGACCTGTGCGTCAACGCCTGCGCGGACACCCGCGAAGCGACCCTCAGCCTGTTCGTGGAGGCCCTTCGCTTTCACCTGGAAGGAATGCGGGAGGCCGGTCAGCCCTTCCCTGAGATTACGGCCCTTGAGATACACGAAACGCTGCCGCTTTCCGCCTCGCTCGCGGCTTGACGAAAGATAAGCGCAGTTCACCCTCTTCCGCCTGCCGCCTCCATAGGCGGCTGCAAGGCAGCGGCTTCACACAGTAGATTTGCAGAGCATCAGCGACATTCTGTGCCATTCTCTGAAAGAGGATAACATGAACTCAATTTCTGTGATCGCGCCCTACAAATATGAGGGCATGTGGGTGTTTGACGATGCACAGGTCGGCCTCGTCCAAGAGCCGTTTGTCGGCGGGGCCGATGCGATGATTGATATGATGGTTGCATCAATTCCAGAGGCCGACAACGGCTTCCGCATTGTTTTCTCTGCAAGCGCGTTTCCCCAATACCAATACAAGCTGGACTGGGTGCGCCCCGAACTGAGCGGCAACGTCTACCGCTCGGCGGAACTGGGCATGGAAGGCTGGCTTTGCCCGGCGTTGTTCAAGTATTTCCCGGAAGCCCCCGCCGCGATATACCTGAAAGTGGAAGCGAAACAGCCTGGCAAGTAACGTGACCCTGTCGGCACGATGGACTGCGCCTCGTGAGGCCATGTCCAACCTTTGCTGTTGAGAAAGACAGGAAGCCATGAAGCAATTGCATTTGACAGCAGCCATCAGGAAGGAAAAACTGAGTGTGGGTGAAGACGTGTATGTCGCCCTCTGCCTTGAACTCGACATCGCAAGCCAGGGCTTCAGCATTGAAGAAGCCAAGATGAACTTGCGCGAAGCCGTAGAACTCTTCTTGGAAGCGGCTTCCCCTTCTGAACTTGACAGGCGGCTCCCGAACGGCGGAGACAGTTCTGAAGTGTTCACGACGTCACTTGATGTTCCCTACAGGGGTGAAGAAAATGAAGCCACTTCGGGTCTTGTCCGGGCGTGACGTGTGCAAGCTGCTGGAAGACAACGGCTTTACTTTCACGCCACAGAAAGGCGACCACGCGACCTATCAGAAGAAAACCACAGGCACAACGTATAGTGTCCAGGTTCCCTTACACCGGGAATTGGCTGACGGAACTCTGAGGTCTATTATTCGTCAATCCAACCTCCCTCGTGAACTGTTCGAAGCGAGGGAGAGTAACAACAGCAATTCTTGCCCTGCCCCGGCGTTCCGTCGGCTTCGCTTTAGCATTCCCGCTCCGTTTCTACGGCATTGCAGCGACGGAACAATTTCTTCCGTCGTTGGTCATGGCTTAGCACGCCTATGAAACGCTCAAAGAAAGCCCCTAAGACACCTTCAACCACAGGCGTTGATTGCTTTTCGGGCACACTTGGGATATAATAAAGCACACATGTTTTCCCAAAACGACAACTTTCCCCCAGGTGCGCCCCCCGGCTATGCCGTGCTGACCTGGGGCTGCCAGATGAACGAAGACGACTCGGCGCAGATGGCGGCGATGCTGGAAGCGGACGGCTACGCCAAAGCCGAACGCATTGAAGACGCCTCGGTGATTTTGCTGAACACGTGCTCCGTGCGGGCAAAGCCGGAGCGCAAAGTGTACAGCAAGCTGGGCGAGCTGCGCGAACTCAAGCTGCTCAACCCGAACCTGGTGATCGGGGTCTGCGGGTGCATGGCGCAGAAGGAAGCGCCGGAAATCCGCCGCCGCGCCCCGTATGTGGACCTGGTGGTGGGCACGGGCCAGATTGACCGCATCCCGGCCCTGGTCGGGCGGGTGCGCCGGGAGCGCACGGCAATTGTGGAGACAGGTCTCCCCGACCGCAAGGACAGAAACGACAAGCCGACGCCTTTGCGCGTGGTCGCCAATGGGCTGCCCAAATTAAAGTCGTTTGTGTCGGTTTCGTATGGGTGCGACAAGTTTTGCACGTTCTGCATTGTGCCGCTGACGCGGGGCAAGGAGCGGTCGCGGCCTGCCGACGATGTTGTGCTGGAAGTGGAGCGCCTCGCGTCGCTGGGCACGCGGGAAGTGACGCTGCTGGGGCAGACAGTCAACTCATACGGCAAGTTCCTGGATGAACCATGCTCGTTTGCCCAGCTGCTGCACCGGCTGAGCAGGGTTGAAGGAATTGAACGCATCCGGTACACGTCGCCGTACCCGAAAGATTTCCACGACGACGTGATAGACGCAATCGCCACGCTGCCCAAGGTCTGCCCGCAGGTGCACATGCCGGTGCAGGTAGGGGACGACAATCTGCTGCTGCGCATGCACCGGGGCTACACATTGGCGCAGTACCGGGCGATTGTCCATAACCTGCGGGCGCGCGTGCCGCATGTGGGTTTGACCACGGACTTGATGCTCGGCTTCCCCGGCGAAACCGAAGCCGAAGTGCAGAACACCCTGGACTTCGTTGCTGAGATGCGCTACGACAGCGCATTTATGTTCGCGTACTCGCCGCGCGCAGGCACCAAAGGCGCGCTCCTGGGGGACCAAATCCCCGAAGACGTGAAGCTGGATCGCCTGCACCGCCTCATAGACTTGCAGAACGAGATTACGCAGGAGATCAACCGTGCGCAAGTGGGCCTGGAATACGATGTCCTCGTGGAGCGGCGCAGCCCCAAAGACCCGCTCAAGTGGACGGGCCAGAACCCGCAGGGCAAGACCATCAACTTTGTGTCGTCAGAAGACTTAGCGGGGCAGATCGTGCGCGTGCGGACTATTCAGGCTCATTTGTGGGGGTTTACCGGCGAGCTGATCCCTGCGCGCGCGGCTGGGTATGCCGGGCGTGGAGTCGCCCTCGCGATGGCTGCCGCTTGAGGCCGCAGTCGTTAAAAGTCTGCGCTTCTTGTGGAACTTTTCGGCCTGCCGAATGCCGTACACACAGAAGGCGTATGATTGGGCGCAGGGATCACGTGAATGATACCTGTCTCCCAGACTTCAAGGAAGCAGTATGACCCGAGGCAAAAAAGCAGCCGTCCTTTGTTTGGCCGTCGTTGCCGTACTGTCCCTGCTGGTCGGGGGCTTTGTTGGACGCTTGTTCCACATAGCACAGGGGGAGCATACGGGCGAAGGCACGGCGCAAGGCGTCGGCGGCATCATGGACAGCATGGGCAGCTTGGGGCAGATTGTCGGCGACCCGCGCGCGGGCTTTCCCGATAAAAACCGCGTGACGATCCTGTGCATGGGCCTGGACGATAACTGGACCAACAAAGACATGGTCTATACGACAGGCTCGCGCACCGATACGCTGTTTTTACTGACGCTGGATCTAGACAAAAAGAGCGCGTCCATGCTGTCTATTCCGCGCGATACGTATGCGCATATCGCGGGCACAAACCGCAATTTCAAGATCAACGATGCGTACTCCACAGGCGGTCCGCAGCGCGCCATTCAGACAGTGGCGGGGCTGCTGGGTGTCACCGCTGACCATTACATGGTGCTGAACATCGATGCCACCCGCAAGATGGTGGACGCATTGGGCGGCGTGGATGTGGACGTGCCGCACGAAATGCACTACCACGATAAGTGGGGGCATTTAAGCATTGACCTTCTGCCCGGCCCGCAGCACCTGGCGGGCGACCAAGCGGTCGGCTTCGCCCGCTACCGTCACCCCGACGCAGGCAAGCGCGCCACGCCCGAAGACGGCGATGTGCGGCGCATGGCGCGTCAGCATATCTTATTGCGCTCTATGATTGATAAAGCCAAAGGGCTGGATAACCTGGCGCAAGCGCCGCACCTCATCGATGTCGGCATGTCGGCCATCCGCACCGACCTCACCCGCACCCAATTGTTTGACCTGGCGGCCCTCTTCCACGGCGTGCAGCAGGATGACATCCGTACCGCCTCCCTGCCTGGCGACGACTTCCGCGGCCCGAAAGGGGAGTGGTACTACCGGATAGACCCCAAGCAAAGCCGCGCCTATGTGGACTGGCTGGTGCGGGGCGATGAGGCCGCTGCCCGCCGCCTGGTTCCCGTCGTCGTGCAGAACGGCACGCGCGTGCCCGGCCTTGCCGCCCGCATGGCGGCGCAGCTGGAGGCAAGCGGCTATACCGATGTGCGCAACGGCGGCAACGCCGCAAGGCCTCGCGTGCAGCTTACGTCTGCCCAGACCGGCACGGCGGGAACGCAGGCGCAGACACAGCTTTTGGATACGGGCGTGCCTGTGCCCAACGCCCTGTCCGATGCGGCGTCTGTGCTGGGCCTGAGCGATGCCCTGACCCGCCGTCAGCCCAACCGCCCCAATAAAGCCGGCTGGACTGAACCCGGCGCGCTCATCATCACAGTGGGCGAGGACTATGCCCGCGCCGTCAAAGCGTCAGGCTTGCCGGATGCTGCCGTGCCCGCACAGACCACCCAAAACTGACTTTGCCGCCCTGCGTGTACGCCGTCAGCCCTCTCCCTTTCCCCTTCCGAAAGGGAGATTTTGCTGTGTTCCCACTGCCTAAACCACCATGATGAACCTGTCCCTGCTGACGCCGATGATGCGGCAATACTTTGAAACCAAGGCGGAGCGTCCCGATGTGCTGCTGCTGATGCGTGTCGGGGACTTCTACGAAGCCTACGGGGAAGATGCCGAAACGCTGGCCCGCGAGGTGGAAATCACGCTGACCGCGCGCGATGACAAAGGCAACGGTATGCGCATTCCCATGGCCGGCGTGCCACACCACGCGCTGGAACGCTATGTCGTGCGCCTGATCGCCAAGAGCTACAAAGTGGCCGTCTGCGACCAGGTGGAAGACC
>JAABUQ010002455.1_pt1 | contig 36666 bp, 25 predicted proteins | sample 5560001 | NCBI WGS metagenome assembly JAABUQ01 (sample SAMN10711888, study PRJNA513371) | rock metagenome | isolation source: Antarctica rocks | place: Antarctica: Victoria Land, Finger Mt nord | collected 2015-12-18 | reverse complement strand
CTTCGGCGAGCTATAAATTTGCGCTGGAAAACCTATTGGACGTATCTGTCGTAGAGCCTAAATTAGTTTTTCGCCGGGTAGATGGTTATAAAGACATTTTGGATGCCGGGCTGAACTTTTCCCTAAAAAACGACATGCTGCATTTTTATACCATGTACCACAGCTCTCAAAGTGAAAGTTTTGGTTTTGGGGCGAACATCAACAAAAATGTACAACTGATGCTCTTCTACACCACTGAAACTTCTCCCCTGAAAACTTATACCAACGGTGAATTTGAAGTAGGGCTGAAACTGCATCTGTATAAAGAAAACCGGTAGCAAAGCTTTTGCCTGATCCTTGTCAAGGTCATCAAATAACAAAAATAAAACCTGCCTCGTTGCAGGTTTTATTTGTTTAACAAGGTTTTATATTTTTATCAGCAGAAACTGACCATGCTTCTTTTAGGCATATAAATCTGGTGTTGCTTTGATCCTGATCACATAAGCAAAATTTAGGTGCTAAAAGAAGCATGGTAAATTGACCGGAAATATGATAACCGGGCTTTACCTGGTTGTTTCATCTGTTTTTCTGTATGCCCAGCCAAAAATCAGGGGGAATACCCAGAGGCTGAATACCATGGCACAGAGGATGCCGCCTATCACCACCCTTGCTAATGGCCGGGAACTTTCAGACCCGATCCCATGGGAAACGGCTGCCGGGAATAAACCTATTGCCGCCATCAGCGCAGTCATCATCACTGGCCTGATGCGGGAATTGACGCCAAGTTTCAGGGAAGTATAAAGTGATTGGTGCTGGCCCTGATATTTATCGATGTTTTGTTTGAATACCGTGATCAGCAATACACCGTCCTGGATACAAATACCAAACAGCGCAATAAACCCGATACCGGCAGAAATACTGAAGTTGGTGCCGGTAATCAGCAAGGCCAGAATCCCGCCAACAATAGCAAAAGGCACATTCAAAAATACCAGTGCGGCATCTTTAATATCATTAAACATGATAAAAAGCAGCAAAAAGATGAGTGCCAAGCTGATAGGCACTACCTGTATCAGGCGTTTTTCTGCCCGTTGCTGGTTTTCAAAATCCCCCTGCCAGGCCAGGTGATATCCGTGTTTTACGTTTACTTTTTGTTTTACTTTTTGTTGCGCTTCGGCAATGGTGCTGCCCATGTCCCTGCCGCGCACAGAGAACTTAACGGTCGCATATCTTTCATTTGCATCCCGGAAGATCAAACTCGGCCCGGTTTTTTGGGTAATGGTTGCTATTTCCCTGACCGGCACTTTTGCCCCGCTTTGGGTAGGCACCAGCAGGTTTCCGATATCTGCGGGCGTTTTTCTGAAAGCTTCCGGGAAACGTATCCTGATGTCAAACGTTTTTACGCCTTCGTACAAGGTAGAAGCTGCCGTACCTCCTATCGCCATAGATATAACGGTATTGGCATCTGATGTGGTTACGCCGTACTGCGCCATCTTCTGCTGGTCAAGGTTGATGTCCAGCTCTGGCAGGCCAATACTTTTCAAAATGCCCAAATCCTCAATTCCCCGTACTCCTTTTAGCACATTAAATACTTCTTTTATTTTTCCTTCAGAATAATTCAGCGAATCGCCATATAACTTCACCACAATAGAACCCTTGACACCCGAAACAGCTTCTTCCACATTATCGCTGATGGGCTGCGAAAAGTTTAGGTCTGTACCCGGAAGCACTGCTAATTTCACGTTCATTTGATTGATCAGTCCTTCTTTGCTGATCTTAGGTTTCCAATCGTCTTCCGGGTACATGATCACGTCAAACTCGTTGTTATAAAACCCGGCCACATCGGTACCGTTATCCGGGCGGCCGGTTTGTGATACCACGTATTTTACCTGCGGAAAAGCCATTAATATTTTGCGGACCTGTTGAGCCGTTTGCACGGATTTATCAAGCGAAATGCTGTAAGGCAACTGTACCCTCAGCCATATCGAGCCTTCATTTAATTCCGGCAAAAATTCGCTGCCCAAAAAATTGAAGGAGTATAAACCAACCACCATTGCAATCAGGGAGGTAATCACCACTAATTTTTTATGTTTAAAAGAAGTAGTAAACCCAAAAAGCATAAACTTGGTAAGGTGGTGTACAAAAGGGTTGTGCTTTTCGTGGACATTCTTTTTCAGCAGCAGGCCGATCAGGACGGGGACTAAAGTAAGTGTGGTAATTAAGGCGCCCAACAAAGCAAAACCAAGTGTATAAGCAAGCGGGGAAAATAATTTACCCTCCACTTTTTGAAACGCAAATACAGGCAGCAGGCCGGTAATGATGATGAGTTTGGCAAAAAAGATGGCTTTACCTAATTGGGCGCCATTGTTCCTGATCATGCCGGCTTTGATCTTTTTGTTAAACCGGTCCATGCCCATCTGCGTGGCTTCATGGTCTAAAATCACAAACATACCTTCCACCATTACTACGGCACCATCTATAATAATCCCAAAATCCACAGCACCTAAGGAAAGCAGGTTGGCAGACATGCCCATCAGGTGCAGGCAGATAAACGCAAACAACAATGCCATCGGGATAATGATAGAAACGATCAGCGTAGTGCGCCAGTTGAACATAAAGATGGACACCAAAAAGGTTACCAGCAAAATCCCTTCAATCAGATTGTGTAAAACTGTATGGGTTGCAAAACCGATCAGGTTGGAACGGTCATAATAAGGTACAATCTGGGTATCGGCAGGCAAAACTTCATTATTGATCTTGTTGATCTCCGTTTTGAGGGCAGCCAAAACTTCTGTTGGGTTTTCTCCCTTCCGCATCACAATAATTGCTTCAACAGCATCCGGGTCGTCAACTATTTTTCTATTGCCATTTTTGTCAATGACCGCATCACTCCTGCCAACCAGTCCAAGCCTGGGCAGATTGGATATCGCCACAGTTGCAACATCGTTTACCAATACCGGTACACCGTTGTTATTGCTTACCACAATGTTCCTGATCTGGTTAATGTCCTGCAGCAGGCCCAAACCTCTGACTGCGAACGCCTGGTTGTTTTGAACGATCATATCACCCCCGACGTTGATATTTGTTTTTTGAACCGCAGCAAACACATCTAAAGGGGTAATACCTAACGTGGCAAGTTTGCCGGGATCTACCGTTATTTCGTAAGCTTTTGTTTTGCCTCCAAAACTGTTGATGTCGCCAATCCCGGGAATAGCCCTTAAACGCCGGTCTATTACCCAATCCTGTATTGTTTTTAGTTCCCTTACATCCCGCACAGAACTTTTGAGGGTGTACCGGAATATTTCGCCTGTTGGCCCGATCGGGGGCTGCACAGAAGGGGTGATGCCAGTAGGTAAATTAGCATTGGTAAGTAAATTATATACTTGTTGCCGGGCGTCCTGGTCTATTACATTGTCCTCAAATATAACCTTCACATAGCTTAAACCGAATATGGTGGAAGAACGTAGGCTGGCTTTTTTCTGAACCGGGTTTAAAGCAATCTCAATCGGGATGGTTACGTGCTTTTCAACTTCCTCAGCACTTTGCCCCGGCCACTGGGTAATGATATCTACTTCTGTGTTGGTTACATCCGGAAATGCTTCAATTGGCATTTGCATAAAGGTAATTATGCCTGTAATAACTAATGCAACAGCAAGAAATAGAATGAAGTATTTGTTTTTTACTGAAAAACCAATTATACCTCTAATAATTTTAATCATTTATAATAATTTGAAAATGAATGATTTAGCTGTTTAATGAGCCATAAATAAGGATGGCGTTTGATCCGATTACTCTTTCGCCTGGCGACAAGCCACTTTTAATATAGGCCGTATTTCCATTAATGCTGATAATATCTACCGGCCTGATCTGTACATCTTTTTCCCCTTTGATAATAACAACATAATATTGGCTATGATCAAACACAAGAGCCTTGCTCGAAACAGAAATAGCTTGTTTGTTTTCGTTATTATTTACGCTAACCGTAGTGAACATCTGTGGCTTTAACAAGTAGCCAGGGTTATTCAGGATAACCCTCATCTTCATCACCTTAGTAGTAGGGTCAATCACGTTCATGATTTCATTTATTTTCCCTTTAAAAACCTTGTCGGGATAGGAAATGGTTGTTACATCAACAGGGTCGCCCTGATGTACCTTGCCAATATTTTCTTCGTAAACATTGGCTTGCACCCAAACATTTTTAAGGTCGGATATAGTAAAAAGGCCCGTGCTGTTATCTGTCCGGATGGCCATACCGTTGGTCACATTTTTTTGAACCACAAAACCTTCAATTGGTGCTTTGATGACGTACTCGCCGTTTGTGTTATTACCATTTATACTGAGTATTTTCTGTGCTGCTGTTCGGGCTGCTACCGCTTGATCGTGGGCAACTTCTGCGTTTGTTATATCCACCTGAGAAGCTAATCCGCTGCTAAACAGATCCTTTTGCTGAGACAACTGCCTGGCGGTTAAACGTACTGTAGCTTCGGAGTTAACAAGTGCTGAATTATAGTTGGCAACTTCGGCACTTTTTACCACACCCAATACTTGGCCAACATGTACATAATCTCCAGGCATTACATTCACATTCTGTACGTTACCGCTTACCAATGGAAAAACGTTAACTACATTATTGGTATTAAAATCTACGATACCGTTAAATTTTACGACATCGACAATGTTGGAAGTTTTTACAGTATCTACTACCAGTGTTTTAAGCAAAGAATCCGGAATTACGTAACTATCGCGTACATCACTGGGTGTTTCTTTTGATTTACAGGAAAACAGGTTTAGTAATACAAAGCATGCAGCTACTATATTGATGCTGTTTTTAATGATCCTTTTTTTCATAAAATATTATAGAAAAAATAATTACAAACTATTGATTGAAGAAGGGTGTACCGGTAACAAAGTTGAGCTGTTCTAAAGAGGTAACGCGGTTAAGCTGGATGTTATTTAACTGTACTGCGTTTACTTTGTACGAATCATAAAAATTAAGGAACTCCAGTAAACTGATATTCCTTTTCGCATAATTTATGAAAACCTCCCGAATTAAGTGGGTAAAATCAGCCTTAAATTGGGGGTCAAAGCTATTATTTACATTCTCAAACCGGAGCGCTACCTTATAATTGGTGGCCACATCATTCTCCACCTGATTTTGCTGGTTTTGTAATTGTATTTTACTTTGGTCAATTGCTATTTTGGCTTGTTTTATACCACCCTGATTTCGGTTAAAAAGGGGTAGGGGGAAACTTACACCTAAGCCCGAATAATCCTTAATATAACTGGCTTGTTTATCATAATTAATACCAACATTAATATCAGGAACAGCTAATGCTTTTTGCAAACTTAAATTCACATTGTTATATTCTATAGCTGATCTTGTAAATTTTAAGTCGTTACGGTTGGTATAAGCAGAATCCAGTAGCTTTTGATAAGGTACTTTCAACAAAACATCTTTGCCGTCCAATTGATAATCGTATTGCGGCACTAAATAAACGTTTGGATTAGACCGGATTAAAAAATTTAACCGGCTTTCAGTAGTGTCAATACCTACATTCAAATTTGTTAATTCGGCTTGTAATGAGTACAGCTGGGATTGAATGCGCAATACTTCTTTTTCAGCAATATTACCTTTGGTGTACTGTTCCTTGTAGGCTTTTAAAATTCTTGATAAAGAGTTAATTTCCTCATCATAAACTTTAACCGACTGCTGTTGGAAGTAGATCGTAAAAAAATCATTATGCAAAACGAGTTTTAATGTCCGTAACAAATCAAAAAACTGATATTGAGCCTGCTGGACACCAATTTTAGCAAGCTGAATATTTTTATTACGCTTGCCTGCAGTTAAAAAAAGCTGATTTAAGCCAGCAGAATATTCTCCCGTTTGATTGCTAACATCAAATATTCTTTTCGTGTTTGGATTATACAAAACATTAGAAAAGCTAAAATCAGGATTTTGGAATAACCGGGCTGTTATTATTTGTGCCTGGGCAGTATTGATGTTATATTTCTGTATGATTAATTGAAGGTTGTTATTTAAAAACTGCTCTTCTGCCTGTTTAAGAGTCAATCTCACCGTGTCCCTGCCAGCCAAAAGAGCTTGTGCAAACGCAGTATTTCCGGAAGGTACAAACCACAACAGGCACAACCCAAAAACCACCAAAAACCTTTGACGCATGTTTAAAATTTTGCATCAAATTTATGGTGATAAAAGAAGCATCAGATTAAAGCGGGATTAGAATTTGTGGAGATTTAAATTCGACTGTAAAAACAGTACCGGCACCGGCAGCAGAGGTAAAACTGATCTGCCCGCCGAACAGCTTAACTATTTTATCTGCCACATATAAACCAATGCCGCTGCCAAGAAAGCCATAAGCGTTCTCACTTCTGAAAAATGGGTTGAAAACCTGGTTCCGGCTTGCTTCCGGGATACCGATACCCTGGTCTTTCACTTGTATCTGTATCCGTTCCCTATCCGCAATAAGCGTAAGTTGTACCGGTTCGTAGCGCGAAAACTTAAAAGCATTTCCAATAATATTGTTCAAAGCAATCACCAGCAGTTGCCGGTTTACGGACATAGTAAGCTGGGCCTCATCTTCCGGAAGCTGCTGCATTACAATATCCAATGTGCCTTTTCCCTGCTTTTCGTTCCAGTATTTTTGCAGTTCCCAGATTAGGTCATCAATGCGGACATCAGCCTGCTTGGAAATGGTATAATCGGCATCCACCTGTGCCAGTTCCATCAAACTGCTGATCGTTTCTTTCAGCTTTTCAGAATCATTCAGGATGGATTTCAGCAGCAGCTCGTAGTCTTCCCGGCTTCTTGGATGGTATAGGGCAACTTCGATTTCGCCGATAATGCTGGTAACGGGAGTCCGTAGCTCATGGGAGGCATTGGCGATATACGTTTTTTGCATTTCAAAAGCATTTTCCAGATGTTCCAGCAATCGGTTAAAATTGAGTGCCAGTTCACTGATCTCGTCTTTGCCCCTGCCTTCGTTTACCCGTAGGCTCAGGTTGGTCGCCTTTATTTTCTGCATCTGCTTTACTAATTTGTTCAGCGGTAGCAAAGCTTCCTTGGCAAACCATCTTCCGATTAAAAACAAACTTAAACTAACCGATATAAACAGAAAAAGCATGATTGCACGCATCTGCTTTAACCGGCGCAAACCTTCTGCATCGCTGGCAGACACCAGGATCACAAAATTTCCCTGGTTGTCCTGGTAGTAAATGCCAACTCCCTGCCGGTCCTTTTCCATCAGTTGCAAGTAGCCGGTTTTACGTACCCGGTTAATGGTGCTGACCGGCCAATATTGCATTTTATCCTGGATAAAAGCAGCATTGTTGTCGCTGTTGTAAATCCTGATAACCTCACCCGGCAGTTCGTTCAAATATCGTTCGTGGACTTTGTTGAGGGAATCGGTAGGCATTTCGTCTGCTTCCAGGTAAAGCCTTGCAGTAACGGTTGCCCTTTCCTTCAAATGGGTGTAAAAATCATTGCTAAAAACCAGGACAAACGAAAAGTAGATAGCAATAAACACAGCCAGCAAAACGCCGGAACTGATCAGCGTGAAATAAAGGGAAAGCCGGTTTTTAATTTTCATGGCCCGGTTTATTTTAATATATACCCTTTTCCGATGACGGTATGGATAAACTTGCGTTCATATCCTTTTTCAATTTTTTTCCGCAGGTAATTCACGTAAACATCAATCATGTTAGTGCCCGTATCAAATGCAATCCCCCAAACATCCCTGGCAATAGCTTGCCTCGATAAAATTTTGTTTTTATTGCGGATAAATAAAACCAGCAGGTCAAACTCTTTAGTGGTGAGGTTAATGATGTTGCCAACCCTTGTTACTTCGTTATTTAAAGTATTAAGTATCAGGCCTTCGTATTCCAGCAGGTGCGAATCGGTCTGTTTTTTTCTTCGCAGCAAAGCCTCGATCCGCGCCAGCAGCTCGTTGAAATGAAAGGGTTTAAGCAGATAATCATCAGCACCGGCTTTTAACCCTTTTACCTTATCCTCAACCGTCCCTAAAGCCGTAAGCATCAGGATTGGGACTGTTTCGTTTTTTAGGCGGATATGTTTGCAAATCTCAATTCCGTTAACGTACGGCAACATCACATCCAGGATAATTAAGCCGTAGTCTTTATTTAAAACCAGTTTTAATGCTGCCGCACCGTCTTTTGCCAGTTCAATGCTGTATTGATTTTCTTCCAGTCCTTTTTTGATAAATGAAGCCACTTTAGCTTCATCTTCCACTAAAAGTATATCCATTATCGGTTTTGTACAAGTTGGATGGTGATACCAATGAAAACAGTAAAGCCATTTCTTCCGGTTTCGTTTACAATTAACAGTCAATGGCTGATACTTCTTTTACCATGCAAATTATAACGGGCACTGATTTTTACCTGATAAAAACAGTACGGCCTGCATTCAAACCAATGGAGATATATGGTAAAACAAACAATAGTATTTTAGTATCTAACCCAGAACAGCCACACGAAGCCGTTAAAATAAAAACGCTTCGGGCTACAAACTTACTGCATCTGACAAATCAATATGGGTGAACTTATGCAGGTTGATCACCGGGAACACCCGGCGTACCCTGATCGTGCCGGAATTGAAAAAGTCGGCCGTTTCCCTCCATTCGGTAGTTCTTACGCCGCCATTGGTTTCCGGGTCGCCCATTACCAAAACAGTTTTTGCCCGGTGCAGAAGTTCTCCGGCTACTTCGGCTATGATACCGTTGGCTTTATTTATCCCATCAACATTTTTGAGCCAGTTGTTGGTGCGCAACAGGAAATCATGTGAATACAGGCCAAGCAGACAGCGTGCCATTGGCGTTGCAGGCAAATGGTCCCAATTTAAGTGACGGTTAAAACTTTCCACTCTTCTGCGGAAGCCAGGATAAACCTCATTTGTATCATGGATCAGCATGGCATAATCAAACTGCCAGCGTAAGGGTGCTTCGTAAAGCGCACTCAGTTCCCAGGCATTGTGTTTGCTAAAGGCGTAATCAACTCCGTTAATATTTTTGTCGTCATCTTTTTCACAGCCATTTACCACAACTTTTATCCTGGAGGGTGCTATGCCTTCTGCCAGCAATTCTTTCAGCAGTTTCGGAACTGTTTTTTTATAAAAACGCAGGCAGGAAGCAATCACATACACAATTGTTTCATCGCCCGAAGTGTTGGTATTGGGTACCAGGCACAGCTTCTGCGGCAGTTCCGGGTCGCCGCAATAATAGCCGATCGGCATTTTGCCAAACGTTTGCTGCCACGTAGAACTGGGGATAAACCGGTTGCCTGCGCCTACAAAAGCAAATCCGTCCTCGGCACCCGCCGTGCCGTATTCGTATGGTTTCCAAAAACCTTCGTTTGGATGGCTGTACCCGGTTACCCGGCCGTCTGCCTGCATCGTCATGTTACCGAGCGGGACGATCATAAAACCGGCCCGTGTATCGCAATACCGGCAAAATAAATGCGGCACACCAATCAGTTGGCCCATGTCCACTCCCGGCTCTGTGTTTAATTTGGTTTGTTGTACAATGGTTTGTTCTTTTTCTGGTTGTAGTTCTGCTATCATTTGTGTAAACTTTCTTTTTGGCTGATTAAAATGACTGTTTAAATAGTGTTCATTAATTATTAAATTAATACAGTATAAGAAAATTTTTGAAATCTTGTTTAGTCAATTACCATACTTCTTTTATCACTATAAAATTGGTAACACCATAAATTTTCAGGTGGCCTTTTTTTGAAGTGAAGCCGGCTTTTAACCCGAAGGGATATTTACTTAGTTTCTGATGAAAGTACCCATCCGAAATTAAAAGCCTGTTTAAATTTCTATCATATCCTTCGGCAAGCTTTAGGGTTAATAATTATCGTGCTTCTTTTATGCCATAAATTTTGGTGCCCTGTATTTTTATTTTGGCTGAAGCCCGTAGTTTGTCAATTTTATCCACGGCCTGAAGGCCGTGGCATTGAATCCCAACAACCATCTTACCGGAACAGGCCGGTTTATTGTCCGGCAGGCATAAAAATGCAAAACAAGGTGGCTAAATTGCCACGGCCTTCAGGCCGTGGATGGTAGTTAACTTAAATGCGGCTTTAGCCAAAATAGCCGGGAAGAAATTTAAACAGGCTCTAAGTTTAAACAAATCGGTTGCATCAACAAGGAAATATTGTTGACCAAAAAATACTTTTCGTTAATAGAACCTTTTTTAAACCTGGGGCCGTAACAAAGAGTCACACGTTTATCCGACTAACATTAAGCATGCAAAACCCCTATTTTTCCTTGCTGAGGACTGCCTGGCACTATGCCAAAGAAGACAGGAAATTGTACCTGACCATTTATACGATGTTTATCTGTGCCAACTTAGTCACTGCTGTCAACCCATTTTTCTACGGCTGGTTTGTCAATTCTATCCAAAAAAACGGGCTGCACGTGATCTCCTCGGTCTGGTTGTATGCTTTAGGGTTTCTTCTGCTCCGCTTGCTGGAATGGGCTTTTCACGGCCCGGCCCGCGTAATGGAACGAAAGCTGGCCTTCAAACTTTCCCAAAATTACTTAGACGAACTTTACCACCAGTTGATCCATCTGCCGGTAAGCTGGCACAAAGACAACCACAGCGGCTCTACCATCAACCGCCTTCGCAAAGCATACACCGCTTTAAAAGATTTCTTTCAGCTCGGCTTCGTTTACTTCCAATCGCTCTTGAAGTTTGTGATCTCTTTCTCGGTGATGCTGTATTTTTCACCATTATTTGGTTCAATTGCCATTGTTTTGGGCTTTGTTACTTTTTGGGTGATCCTAAAATTTGACAAACCTTTTAGGGCTTCTTTGGAGGAAGTGAATGAAGCGGAACATGTGGTCTCGTCTAATTTATTTGATAGTTTGTCCAACATGATGACTGTCATTACCCTGCGCCTGGAAAAGCGCGTGCACGCCGGGTTGATGGAAAAAGTAAAAGCCGTTTTTCCGCCTTTCAGTAAAAATGTGGTCATCAATGAGTGGAAATGGTTTACTGCACAAATGTTTGTTGCCATGATTTATATTGTCATGGTTGTTGGCTATGTATATCAGCATACCCGGCCGGGGCAGGTTTTTATGTTGGGCGGCCTGGTTACTTTGTTAGGTTTTGTAACGCAGTTTACCAGCGTTTTTAATGATTTTACACAGCAATACACGCAAATTGTACAGTTTCATACCGATGTGGAAACCGCTAAAGTTATAGGTGCTGCTTTCCATCAAGAACACAGGGCAGTGAATGAAACGTACCTGCCGGACGACTGGAAAAACTTGTCCATCACCGATTTAAATTTTACACATCCCAAAAGCAGCACGGCCAGTGCGTTGGTCAATGCTAAAGGAATGCTCAGCCCGATGCCGTTATGGAAAACTTCTCACGGCCTTCGGGAGATCAACCTATCGATCCATAGAGGCCAAAAAATTGCGCTGATCGGCGAAAGCGGCTGCGGAAAAAGCACGTTGCTAAGCCTTTTGCGGGGATTGTATGAGCCTGCTGTCAGTTCAAAATTGGAAGTAGATGGCAGCCCGGACCTAAGCTTTGGCCATATTTCAAATGCGGTTACCTTGTTTCCGCAAGAACCGGAAATTTTTGAAGCTACTTTTGAATACAATATCACGCTGGGCCTGCCTTTTGAAAAAGAGGAAGTGGACCATGTGTGCGAAGTTACCCGCCTGGCCGTTGTCCTGGAAAACCTGCAGGCCGGTGTTTCCTCCATGATCCAGGAAAAAGGCGTCAACCTTTCCGGAGGGCAAAAACAAAGGTTGGCACTGGCAAGGGGCGTGCTTGCTGCCCGTTCCAGCAGTATTATTTTGCTGGACGAACCCACCAGCAGCATGGACCCAAAAACAGAGCAGGAAATCTATCTGAACCTTTTTAAAGAGTTTGCAGGAAAAACGGTAGTTTCCAGCCTGCACCGCCTGCACCTGCTACAGCATTTTGATTATATTTATGTGCTGGACAAAGGGCGGGTGGCCGAAGAAGGAACACTCAATGAGCTGTTGAACCACGGAAAACTCTTTAAGCAACTATGGGACCATCAGAAAAAAGAAGCGGCCGAAAATAACTTGTGATAAATTTATAAGCCTGTTTAAATTCAAATCAAAAAAATTTACAGTGCTTCTTTTATGCCTATAAATTATGCGTTTGTGTTTTGTGCCGAGGCAAAAAGCACAGAAGTTACATGATTTTAGGTGATAAAAAAAGCATAAAAAATAAATTAAACAAAATTTAAACAAGCTCTATATTGATTTAAAAATGTCCGGAATTAATCAGATAACTGATACTTCTTTTACCCTACAAAAATCTGTGCCACAACAAATACAGAAAAACAGGTGCTAAAAGAAGCATCCAAATTGAGCTTCGTCAGCTCGAAACCGGCATACATTCATCCTGATCCAGATTGAAAGTATCTGCCGGCTTTTCTGGCTGGCTGGCCATTTTCAACTTAAAATAAACCTTTGTCCCGATGTCTTTTTTGCTTTCAAAACCAATGCTTCCGTTTTGCAGTTCTACAAATTCTTTACATAAAACCAAACCTAAGCCCGTCCCTTTTTCCTGTTTGGTGCCATAAGTAGAATTTGTTTTAAGCGAAAATAGTGTTGCCTGTTGCTCCGGCGGAATACCAACGCCGTTATCGGTCACCATCACTTTACATTCCTGGTTTTCGGTTTTACAGCAAACCCTGACCTTACCGCCAGGCGGCGTAAACTTTACAGCATTATTTACCAGGTTCCGCACAATCAGTTGGAGCATATCCTGATCGGCCACCAAAAAAACAGCAGCAGGCAGCAAGTTATCTATTTCAATCCCTTTTTCCCGGGCAGGAACCTGTATAATCTGCAAAACCGGGTCAATGGTTTCTTTCAGGTTCAAGGCAACCAACTTTACTTTTACGCCGTTCATCTGGTTCATCGTCCAGTTAAGCAGATTGGAAAGCAACTGTTCCGTATTTTTTGTTTTGGAGAGCAGTTCCAGTTCCATCGTTTTCTTTTCCTCATTTGAAAACTCATATTCATTCAAAAGTTCCAAATAACTTTGAATCGATACAAGCGGCGAACGCAGGTCATGGGCGATAATGGAAAGCAGCTTGTCCTTGGTTTTATTAGCCTCTTTCAACTGTTTGGCCTTATTTTCCAATAAAGTTTTTTGCTGGTTATAGGTATTTTTAAGATAGCTGGTAACCAGCCCGATCAAAAATATCACGATCAGATAGCTGTAGCCAATATCAGCAAAAAGACCAAACCTGGTGGGGTAACTATTTTTGATCAGGTTTGGATGATGATAAGAGATGGCAAGCAAAGCACATACAACAGATGAGTTTAGGGCCATCCAGAAAGCATATTGCTGCTTTGGTGAAATTGCCATCAGCAGAAAAAGCAGCAGGATAAAAGCAAAAATGCTTGGGCCGCTGATGCCGGAATTGTAATAAAAGTTAATGATAAAAACAGCATTGCCGATTATACCAAAAAGAATTACCGCAAGGTTGAGTTTTTTCTTTACGCGGGCGAGGTAATATAAAAACAAGGCCAACCCGGCTGTTGCCAGCATCAGCATTGTTAATAATAAAGGCAGGCCGAACATATAATCAGCAGAAGCAGTTAAAACCAATGTTGCAGCGATAAACAAGGCCACGGAATTAAAAATCCGGGACTCTATGTTGTCAGAAACAGGAATACCGATCAGTGTTTCAATCAGCATTCTTATCTTGTATCGCATCTGTTTTTATTGGCTTGATTAAAAGTATGCAATATTAATTGTTTAATATTCAGTAAGCTTACGGTAAAAGTAAAAAGTAAGTTTCGTATAAGTATAAAATCTTGCTTATTTTCCTGCTGTTCAATATTAAAACAGGCTCTTTTATTAAGCTGATGACAATGCCCGGAGCATGGTTTTTACCCGGTAAAAGAAGCATTGCTTTTTTTATTCAATGATGAAAAAGCCTTCATACCGGCAGCATGACTACCCGCCAAAACAGGTTTTATTTAACGGTACTTCAATAACCTTGGCAACCATAATCCGTAGGAGTAGCAATAATAATTTTATACAAAAAAGTTCTGGTGCCCATGTTGAAACCCACCAATGAAAATGAAAGGCTGAAGGCATTGTACAGCTATGGGATGATGGATACGGAAGCGGAAAAGCATTACGATTCGATCACTAACCTTGCTACATACATTTGCAAAACGCCAATGGCGGCCATGAACCTGATCGATGACCGTCGTTTATGGGTCAAATCAAAAGTGGGCATCAATACCTGTGAAATCTCAAAAGATATTTCTTTTTGCAAATACACGATACAAACAGATGAGATACTGGAAATAAAAGATACGCTGCTGGACGAGCGTTTCAAAAATCATTTGATGGTTGCCAATAGTCCGTTTATACGGTATTACGCCGGTGTGCCGCTCATCAATCCTGAAGGTTATATTTTGGGGGCACTATGCGTATTTGATACCCAACCCGGCCAGTTGGATGAAAAACAACAGCAGGCTTTGAAGTTTTTGGCAGAAGAAGCAATACTGCACCTGGAGACCAGCAAAAAAAATGCGGAACTACAGCTTTTGTTAAAAGAGCAGCAGAAGTTTCAGGCCTTGTTCAACAATTCTGCCGAACTGCATTGTGTTTCCGGCAAAACAGGTAAGATCGAATTTATTAACCAGGCGGTAGGACAACTGTTAGGTTATACAATCAAAGATACGTTCGGACAAAGCCTATTGGATTTTTACGCCCACGACGAGCAGGAAAGAGTAAAGCAAGCCATGCTGCAAGTAACAGAACGCGGTGAAGGACAACTCGAACTTTTATCAAAAATGACCACCAAAAGCGGCGAAACGCGTTGGTTTTCCTGGTATAATGTTTACTTGCATGAGCAATGGCTAAGCAACGGCCGCGACATCACCCGGCATATCCTGGCCGAACAGGAACTGCAGCAACTATCATTGGTGGCCAGCCACGTAAACAATGGTGTGGTTATCAATGATGCCAACAATAAGATTTTATGGGTAAACAAAGCATTTGAAAAAATCACCGGTTATTCAAACCAAGAAGTAAAAGGCAGCAGGCTGAGGGATATTATTGCCGGAAAACATACAGACAGAAAAATTTTGGACTATGCAACAACAAAATCCACTGACAAAAAATCTTTTTCTATCGAACTTCTTGTTTATCACAAAAATGCTAAACCCATCTGGCTTTCTATCATGAACTCTATTATCCTGGATGAAAAAGGCGAAATGAGCAAAAGCATAGAGATTATCACCGATATTACAGAGCAGAAAAAGGCAGAAACGGAAATGCAGACACTTTCCTTTGCCCTACAAAAATCTGAAGCAGGGGTTTTAATCAGAAACGGTAAAGAGGAAGTAGTTTGGATGAACGAGGCATTGGAAGAAATGTTGGGCTGGAAGCTAAGCGAACTGAAAGGATCGGTGGTAGGAAACAAATTTAACGGTGAAAAAACGGATCTTGCGGTTTTTCGGAATGCAGAAAAAGCGGTCAATTATAAAAAACCTTATGATATAGAAATTGCCCTGTACCGAAAAAACGGAACGCTGCTTTGGGTATCGGTTTTTAATAACCCTCTGTTTGATGATGAAGGAAATGTGAACAGACAGCTTAGTATTATGACAGATATAACTGCCCGCAAAAAAGCCGAGCAGGAATTGATCCGCACACGTGAAGAAGCATTACAACTCAGCCACGCCAAAGAAACTTTTATCTCTGTGATAAGCCACGAAATACGGACACCGATCAATGCGGTTATTGGAATGAGCCGTATTTTGCTGGAAGAAAATCCGGCACCGTCTCAGCTTGAACACCTGAACATCCTGAAATTCTCTTCCGAAAACTTATTGAAATTAGTAAACGATATATTAGACTTCACCAAGATAGAAACAGGGAACATGCTGCTGGAATCTGTTCCGGTAAACCTGAAACAGCTTGCCAGGCAAACATTGCATACCCTTGAATTTAAACTGGAAAATAAAAACCTGAAACTGGTTTTGGCCATCAGCCCCAATTTACCGGAACTGGTTTTGGCCGATAGTACCCGGCTTTACCAGATATTGATGAACCTTTTGGGCAATGCCATTAAATTTACCGCCCAAGGCGAAGTAAAGCTTTCTTTGGAAGTAGAAAATGAAGGCCTGCAGGATGTAATAGTGAAGTTTTCGGTTTCGGATACCGGCATCGGCATCCCGGCAGACAGGCTTAAGGTTATTTTTGAAGCTTATTCTCAAGCCGGCAGCGACACTACGCGCAAATATGGCGGCACTGGTTTAGGCCTCACCATCACCAAAAAACTGATTGAACTGCACCAGTCGGTCATTAAAGTTAAAAGTGAGCCAGGCAAAGGATCAGAATTTAGTTTCCAAATCAGCTTTAAAAGGACTACAGCAGAGCCGCAAAAACCGGTTCCCCCTATCAAATTAGAACCTTTAAATGCATATATTTTGGTTGCAGATGACAACGTAATCAACCTCACCTTAGCTAAAAAAATACTTTTGAAGTGGGGGCTTCAGGTTGATTTTGCAGAAAACGGACTGGAAGCATACGAAATGGCAATGCAAAAAGACTACGATTTGATTTTGATGGATTTGCACATGCCGATAATGGACGGCCTGGAAGCAACCCGGAAAATAAGACAGCAGCCGGACGAAAAATACCAAACCATCCCGATCATTGCTTTAACCGGCAGTGTTTTTGGTTTGGATTTAGAAAACCTGCACCGCGAAGGGCTGACCGGCCATTTTTTAAAACCATATGCACCGGAAGGGTTGTACAACAAAATCAAACCCTATTTGAAACAGGCAGCACTCAGCTAAAAAACCATTCTAAATTTTACCTGCTAAAAGAAGTATCCCTTTTCAAAATTCTGGGGAAGTTTGTTTGCCCGGGCCCTGCTTTAGTTATAAACAGATTTTATACGGTAAAAACAGTATCGTCTGGTAGTCCCGCTTTTCAGCTTGATGCATTTTAATAAATTTTCTTCCGTAAAAAAAGCTTCCCCAAACCGGAGAAGCTTTTAAAATCATTTTTAAAAACTTTAGTTGCTATTAAGGGTGCCGTTCGGACACCTCTTGCCTCGCAGGCCGTTCCTGGTTTTGCGGCTGCCGTTGATTTTGCTGGTTCTGCTGTATTTGCGGTTGTTGGCGTTGTTGCTGCTGCTGAATTTGCTGCTGCTGAATTTGCTGCTGGTTTTGTTGTTGCTGCTGATTTTGCTGTTGTTGCCGTTGCTGCATCTGCTGCTGGTTTTGTTGGTTCTGCTGCATTTGCTGTTGTTGCCGTTGTGCCTGGTTTTGCTGAAACTGATTGTCCGGCCGGTCTCTGTTCCGGTCAAAATCCCTCGACTGCCTCCAGCTTCCGCCTTGCTGCCCATTTGTGTTTGGTGCCTGGTTTTGCGGGTTATTATTTCTCCATGAACGATTAGACGGATTATTGCCGTTGGTGTTTATTGGGGCCGGAGTTGTTCCGTCTGGATTTGTTCCAATTGCAGAACCTTGCATACCAACATTATTTGAGTTTTGGTTTGAAATAGGCCGCTGCGGAAACTGATTGCCACCCGGATGAGTTTGAGTTGGGTTTGTTCCGGTTGCAGAACCTTGTACACCAATAGTATTTGGGTTTTGATTTAAAATAGAACGCTGCGGAAATTGGTTTCCACCCGGATTGTTATTGCTGTTGTTGTTGCCCCTGTTTCTGCCAAACCCATTTCCGTTGGTTGCAGGCAAGTTGCCTTGCACATTGGTGTTTCCCTGGTTTCCAGGCTGGCGGGCATTATTGAAATTTTGGTTGCGGTTATCGTTGCTGCTGTTGCCATTATTAAAGCCGTTCCGGTTATTATTATAACTTCCGCGGTTAATTGCCCGGTTTGGTTCCGGCCGGTTGTTATCATTACGGTTGAAAGCAATCTCTGGCCGGTAAATATTCAACGTATTGTTGCGGATACTACTTCCGCCGGGCCGGCGGCTGTTGTTGATATTGTAAATATTGATTGGCGCATTGGTATATCGGCGGACATCATCCGGCCGCGGCCCGGAAATATACCTGCGGTTGTTATTGCTGTAAATATTATTGATGACCGTAGTATTGCGGATGATATTGATATTTCGGCTTGCCGGTACGTAATATGGGTAAGGATTTGGCGAACAAACATATTGCCTCGGCATAAAAACCCAGTAATTGTCAGGTTCATAATATCCCGATCCGAAAGCTATATCAATATTAACACCAGGGCCAAGCGGTGCCCATCCATAATAGTCGCCGCCGGTGCGCCAGTTCACCCAAGCCGGCCCCCACTCTGTTCCCGGGATCCATTCCCAACCATAATCATTCGCAAACCGCCATCTGCCGTAATGAAAAGCTGCCCATCCCCACTCATAATCAGATACCCAAGTGTTGCCGTATTGCGTTTCCACCCAATGTCCGTTGGTGGCATAAGGTTTAAAATCAGGGCCTGCATCAGGAGCCCAAACGTAACCCAGTTCCGGGTCGTCTATCCATTGCCCGTAAGGTTCCAGCTCATCATAAAAAGTTTGCATGGAAACTGATATGCCAGGCTGGGCATTGGCCTTTTGCATGTTCAGGCCGCATAGCATCGCTAAAACCAGTATCAAACCGGTCATTGCTTTTCCAAATATTTTGATCATGGTATTGAATTTTTTAGGTGGGGGTGATAATGTTAATTCGACTGTTGTTAAACCTTATCGTTTAAAACTAGGCTGATATAATTGCAATGCTTCTTTTAGGCATATATTTTTGGCAGCAGCTTAGCCTTATATTTTGTCAACATCCGGTTGCAATTACCATAGAATAAGTATTTTTAGCGGCAAATTGTTCTGGTATGAAAACTGTAAATATTCCGCGTGTTGATTTAAACACTTACGTAAATGGCTCGTCAGAAGATAAAAAAAGCTTTTCCGATGAGGTTGGCAAGGCTTTTAACGATACCGGTTTTATCACCGTAAGCAACCATGGTTTAAGCAAAGAACTGATTGCCCAGCTGTATGAACAGGTGCAGCAATTGTTTTCTTTGCCGGACGAGATCAAATTCAGTTACGAAAAACCGGAACTGGCCGGGCAGCGCGGTTACACCAGCAAAGGCCGCGAAAAAGCAAAAGACGCCAAAACGCCTGATTTAAAAGAGTTCTGGCAGATCGGGCAAACGGTTTTGGATGACGACCCGGTAAAAAAACTTTACCCGGAAAATATAACAGTAAAAGAACTACCGGAATTTAACCCGGTTACCCGTGAAGTTTACCAAAAATTAGAACTTGCCGGTGATCATTTGCTACGTGCCATTGCAGTTTATTTGGAATTGCCGGAAAACTATTTTGACGATAAAACACACAACGGCAATTCTATTTTGCGCGGCATTCATTATTTCCCGATTGAAGATCCTTCAAAAGTTTCTGATGATGCCGTTCGTGCCGGTGCGCATGAAGACATCAACCTGATCACTTTATTAATTGGCGCGAGTGCAGACGGACTGGAAGTTTTAACGCGTGAAGGCGAATGGTTTCCTGTAAAAGCACACGGCGAAGATATTGTAGTAAACGTAGGCGATATGCTGCAACGGCTAACCAACAACAAATTGCGTTCTACTACACACCGCGTGGTTAATCCGCCGCGCGAAATGATGAAAACTTCCCGCTATTCTGTTCCGTTTTTCCTTCATCCAAAATCAATAGTTAGCTTAGCTTGTTTGGATACTTGTATTGATGAAGCACACCCAAAAGCTTATCCGGATGCCACTGCCGGCGAATATTTGGACGAACGTTTGCGGGAAATTGGTTTAAAAGTTTAATTTTTAGATGATAAAAGAAGCATTACATTTAGCTAATTATTTTATCAATTTTTATTTGACTAAACAAACGCAATGAAAAACACATTATTTATTTTATCATTTTTTTTGGTGGTTGCTGTAACTGGATGCAAAAAAAGTAACACAAAAAATGAAATTGTGAAAGAAGAAGTATTTAATGACCCAAATTGGATTCAAATCAAGATACCTAATGCTGGAGAAGTTAATGCTATAGCCGGAAGTATTGATGATACCTTGCTTGTTACAACCAGAACAAAAGCTTTTTTTACCACCAATAAAGGTGCAACTTGGCAGGAATCCAAAAACTTTAATGGGTCAGCTCCTGGTCTTTTGGTTGTGAAAGACACTATTTATGCATTAGTAGCAAGTGCATCTGATGCTAAATATGAAAAAACTTATGCGTCACTTTCGCAATACTACACTTTAGACAAAGGCAAATCTTGGAACAATTCTGCTTATCAAAACTTGTACAAATCTATGCAAACTGGAATTGCGACATCAAAAGATGGTTCTACTTTCAAGCTAAATTACCATACAGGTTCTGATAAAAATGGCACAGGCAACAATTATGTACTGCAAACTACTATTGCAAGGACTGACCGTTCGGGAAACATACAGTCCTTTACTTACCCAAGTAAACGACAACCGTTAAACTTGTTTGTAGATAAACAAGACCGACTTTATATTCCAACTTCCGGCGGTTATTTTACAGATGCGGGTGTTTTATTTAGCTCTTCCATGTTTGATCCGGCTTACATTTACATATCTAAAAAAGCGGTAAGTCAATAAAATTAACTAAAATATAGGAGCAACATAAGAAAGGCCGGTTTAACAACCAGCCTTTTTTGGAAAACGCATAATTTTAAAGTGAATTCCCTTAGCAACTTTTACAAACAACACCCGTTTCTCAGCATTCTTTTCGCCTTCCAGCTTTTCCGTTTCCTGCTACTGCCATTTTTTGGGTTGATGCCACAGGACGCTTACTACGATTTTTACGGAGAACATTTAGCTTTGTCCTACTTCGACCATCCGGGAATGATCGGCTATTTACTCAGGTTATTCACCACTATTCTCGGGAAACATGTTTTCGTTATCAAGCTGGCAGATTTTGTAGTAACCAGTGCCACTTTATTTGCTTTCTACCAATTAGCCGGACTGTTTTTATCGAAGCAAAAGCAAAACTTAGCCATTGCTTTAATCAGCTCAACCTTTTTGGTTTCCATTTTATCTACCATTTCTACGCCGGATGTCCCGCTTTTATTGTTCTGGGCTTTAAGTTTGATCGCGCTTTACCATGCTGTTTTTAGGCAGCAAAAGTTGTACTGGCTGCTGGCGGGATTGTTTATGGGATTGGCTTTCGACAGTAAATATACCGCCGTATTGCTGCAAATAGGTTTGGTCCTGTTCCTCATTTTTTCAAATAGATATAGAAAACTCTTGCTTTCCGGCTGGTTATGGTTGTGTTTGCTGATCTCGGTACTGGTAACTTTCCCTGTTTTTTATTGGAATTACCAACATCATTTTGCTTCGTTCCTGTTTCAGTCGGCCGGACGGACAGGCGATATTGCTAAGTTTCAATTGAAACCAAAATTATTTTTCGGGACAATCGGTACGCAGCTTTTTCTGTTGCTGCCCGTGGCTTTCTTCGGATTGGTAGCGCTTACCTTTAAAACCATCAAAAAAGTGCTGTTTAAATGGCGATTGCCAAATGATTCGATACTGTTTTTACTATGCTTTTTTTTACCTGCATTTTTAGGTTTCTTTTTGATCAGTCTGTTTTACTGGGTCAAGATCAACTGGATGATGCCTTCCTACATTACTGGTTTTATTTTTCTTGCAATCTTCATCTCCCGTAAATCAGCAAAAATAAATATCTGGATTGCTGCCGTTTTCCATCTCGCTTTTGCCATTGAAGTTATCTTTTATCCCGTTCCAATTAAAAGTGATGATACCTGGTTTGGCTGGAAACAATTGGCTAATCGTTTAGAAACCATTCAAAAATCTTATCCAAACACGTTTATTTTTTCTGCGGATGGTTATAAAACCAGCGCCGAACTGAGTTTTTTTTCCCCCCAAAAAATCTATGCACAAAATATCCTTGGAAAGCCCGCTTTGGAATTTGATTATGTTGGCAATAACATGCTTCTTTTAGCAGGTAAAAATGCGCTTTTTGTAGATTCTGATCCCGGTTTTAAAAATACGGCTAAAAACGGAAGCATTCCTCCGGAACTAAAAACTTACTTTAATACTGTGCAGGAATTGGAGCCGATTATCATCAAAAACGGAAACAACAATGCGCGGAAGTTTTGGGTTTATTATTGTGTGGGATATAAAGCGAATATTGAAAAACTATGATTAGCCACTTAGTTTCTAAAGTATTTTAATACTTGTGTCTCACTTTTAGTGATACTATTTTAGATATTATTTTTTTTATATCTATTTTCAATTCTTTTAGTACTTACTTTTCTAAATGGGTAATCATTAGCTATTAATTTTTCAGGTTCTTCTTCATATATCCAATCACCTTCTATAAAGGACCAATATAATTGAACATACTCATTTTCTTTCTCACTTTTAAATACTACAACCCCTACACATTTTTTCGTCTTCTGATCATATTTATGAGCCAAGGAAAAGTTTTCCAGCGCAGTTTTCCAGAAAACAGATTTGCTATGATGTAAGGGAATAAAAATAAAACCACAGTTGGTTCTTGGAACAAATATCCTGTAGGATAAAACAATTTCTTCTTGGTCACATTTCTGAATGGCTTTCAAAAAACGAGCTTTAAATTCATAAAGTTCTGAACGATTTAATTTTGAAATTTCTTTTATAATAGAATAGTATTCAGTTTGGTACTTTAATAAAGTAATGCCTTTAGTAAAATTTTCTATTAAAAAACTTATATCAAACTTTTCTATTTCGACAGGCTCATTTTTTAAATTTGAAATATACTTAGGATTAAAATGGTCAGTATCTAAGGTCTCTAAAAAATGTCCTAAAAAGTATTGTTCCGGTAACACATTGCATGTTTGCTCATTTGCTAAATAGAAATCCTCTCTAAACCCTAAATATTCATCTACTTCTGAAGGAGTAAGTAAATACTTACATATCCAATAATAATCTTCAGAGTGAAATAAATGAATTAGTCCAACTTCAGAACTTTCGTAAAACTTTATATTTCTTTTTTCTTCAGGAAAATCTATAGTTGGTGTGTAAATAATGATTTTTCTAATTCTCTTACACTTTCTTGCTTGGGTAATATCTAGCTTGTGCCCTTTTTCATTTTCAATTAAAATTTCAGGATAAGTAGAAATATACTTTAAGGTTGATTTTATTTGCTTGACACCTTTATTCAAAACTTTATTATCAAACCATTTTATATCATTGACAGAATTACTTTCCCTGTCTTTTATTTGGTAAATAAAAAACAACTCATCCAACCAAACTACATTATCGGCAAACTCTAATTGTTGGTTAGTATCAAGAGCCTTAAAGTCATTCTTGCTAAAAGTAAATTCTCTAAAGAATACATTTACGTTAATTTTTGATACTATGTCTTCTGATTTTGTATTTCCCATCTAGTATTATCAAAATTGTAATTTATTCTAAACTTGATTAATTACAGCAATACAATTAAATACTTTCACCCCACCACCCGGTCATCCGCCACTTTTCCTTCCGCCTTAGCCAAAGTATTTTCCCGACAAACCATATCAGCAATACTGGTGTCGCCCAAAATTTTCAATGTGGCATCTCGAACATTGGCCATTACATCGCGGATGCCGCAATAATGCTCGTCCACACATTCGGCGCATTTTTCGTAAAAGTTCAGGCTCACGCAAGGCAGTAAAGCAATCGGACCGTCAATCACCCGGATGATGGAAGAAAGTTTGATTTCATTGGCTGTTTTGAGCAGGTAATATCCACCGCCCGCACCTTTTTTACTGCTTAAAAATCCGTCGCGCTTCAATTCCAATAAAATCGCTTCCAGGAACTTTTTAGGCAACTGTTCCCCTTTGGCAATATCAGCAATCAGCATCGGCTTATTTTCGGTATTCCGGGCTAATGCCATGAGCGCTTTTACTGCGTATTTTGTTTTTTTAGTGAGCAATGGAATTCATGTTTAAATCAGGAACGATTAAACAAATGTAAAAAAAATCGGCAAGCCGCTTATTTGAAAAACAAGCTTGAAATGATCCGCAGCGAAACAAGGATTACCACAATTCCAACAAACAGCAACAATGTTTTCACCGGCAATTTATTGGAAATACGCACCGCTATCGGTGCGGCAATCATTCCGCCTAAAACCAAACCCAGGACTACCTGAAAATGATGGAAACCAATTAAAATAATAAAGGTAAGGGCACTGGTAAAAGCCACACAGCCTTTGGTTAAGGTAGAAGTGCCGATGGTATAACGTACGTTGCGGCCTCCGGCAATTAACCCGGTGGTAACAATTGGGCCCCAGCCGCCGCCGCCGATTGCATCCAGCAAACCACCGATGCCTGCCAGCAGGCCAATTTTTTTGATTTTTGCAGTGGTGCGTGTTTTGTTCAAGGCTTTACGGATAATTAGCACACCAAGGAAAAGCGTATAACAACCGACTACTGGTTTTAAATAATGACTGTATTGGTGCAGGGAAGATAAAATAGTGGCACCGGCAACGGCACCGATAATACCGGGAATCAGCAGTTTTTTAAAAAGTTTAAAGTTGACGTTTCCGGATCTCCAATGCATTAAACCAGATGCACCCGTATTAAAAACTTCAGAAGCATGGACACTGGCACTGGCCGCAGCAGGCGGAATGCCCAGCGAAAGCAGGAAAGTGGTTGAAGTAACGCCGTAAGCCATTCCGCAGGCGCCATCAATCAGCGAAGCGATAAAACCACCCAACATGTACAATAAAAGTTGCTGGTTAAACTGAGCAGTAAGCCAATCTTGAGCAATTATGATCCGTTGATAACTTAAATAAGTAAAAAGCGCATGGCCCAAAATCATTAAACCAATAGCTGATAAAACAGCTAAAGTAATGGTTACCGGACGGGTGATCTTCACTTTTGCCGGTTGCTGCTGTTCATTCACCAAACCAGAAGTTATCTGGTTCAATTGCTTTACTTTATCCGAAAAATCACCATTTAATTTCTGGCGGATTTGTGTCATGTTCGTCAGCACGTCATCAATCTCCGCAGGAAAAGTTTCATTTAAAACTTCTTTTACACGTTTGGCTACCGTTGGCGATTTTCCGTTGGTGGAAATGGCAATTTTGAGGTTACCTTTTTGAACAACAGAACTGAGGTAGAAATCGCAAAGCGGCGGAGTATCTGCAACATTTACCAATAGGTTTCTGGATTTACAAAGCTGATGGATATGCCTGCCAACCTGCTTATCATCAATCGCCACAATCACCAGATCACGCTCCAGCAAATCGGTTTCCGTAAAAGCTCGTTCTTCAAACGGAATGCTTCTTTTATCGGCAAAACTTTTGATTTCCGCAGAAACCTCACGCCCAACCAGCTTTACGTTTGCATTCGGGCAATTGCCGAAAATCGCTTCCAGCTTTTCCATCGCTACATAACCGCCGCCCACCAGCAAGATATTCAGCTTGTCCGGCTTCAAAAAAACCGGGAAAAGCGTGTTCACTTCCACCCTGCCAATTGTTGCTGCTTCGTCTGCTGTCATGCTTCTTTTATGCCATATTATTTGATGGCCTTTTCGGTCAATTGTGCATTGCGGAAATCAGCAGCTTTTTGTTTAAACAAGCGTGACTGTTCAATATAATAAGCTGCAAAATCCAAGGTTGGTTCCTGCTGGTTGATCTGATAAACCAATTCTTCAAAGCTTACATCCAAGTCAATTTTATTGGCTGCAACAAAGTTTTGATCGAAATCAGTCACAATTCCCGCTTGCGTATTGGTCTTGATATTTTCAGAAATCAGCATCGCTTTTGCTGTATGGATGAAAGCGGTATAAGCGTAATAAATGGCATCGGCAAAATCTTGTGCCTTAAAAGAAGCATCGGCATTATCCAGCTTTTCTTCGGACTCAAATAATAGTGTAGCCACCAAGTCAATCATCACACCGGCACATTCGCCTACGCCAATTTCCGTTTTGTAAGGCTGAGATTGTTCCCAGTCAATGAAATCATCAGGTGTTACAGTTTTGGTATCACCCAAAGGGTTCAACAGATCGTAAAAATAAATTTTGCCTTGACGATTATAATATTGGTTGAAAAGTTCGCCTTCGGTGGAATTGGATTGATAATCCCCCAAAAGATCGCGAAGCACTTGCGGACCACGCTTACTTGGCACTTTGATCACTTTATCCGCCGCTACACCTGCTCCGTTTCCAGTTGGTCCTCCACCTAACAGAACCTGTAAAGCCGGAGCAACCATTTTGTCAATCTTCATGCTCGAACCATGAAAACCAATGCTGGCCATCGCATGTTGCGCGCAGGAATTGATGCAACCGCTGATCTTGATCTTGATGTCGGTATTGTAAATTAGATCCGGAAATTCATTTTTGATCACTTTTTCCAGTTCACGTGTGATGCCTGTACTGTTGGAAATCCCCAAATTACAAGTATCGGTTCCCGGGCAGGAAGTAATATCGGCCATACTTTCAAAACCAGGTTCGGCCAGTCCTAATTTGTTCAGTCCCTCAAAAACGTAAGGCAGGTTTTCTTCCCGCACAAACTTCAGCAGCATGCCTTGTGTGTTGGTCAATCGGATATCATCTGCCGCTGCTGCTTTTACCAATGAAATTAACTGGCGTGCAACAGGTGTTTTGATATCGCCGTTTTGGATGCGTAAACCAATCGCCACAAATCCTGCTTGTTTCTGCGGAAAGACATTGGTTTTCAGCCATTTTCCGTATTGCAAGGGATTGGAAATTTCAGCGCTAAAAACAGCATTTTCCGGTATTACCGTTTCTTGTTTGAAAGCATCTATTTCGAAAGTTTTATTTTTTAACGCTAAACGTTCTGCTTCCGCTAAACGCAATAATTCTTCGATGCCAGTTTCCTGCACTAAATATTTCATGCGGGCTTTGTGGCGTTTGTTGCGCTCGCCGTAGCGGTCGAAAACCCGAAGCACGGATTCGGTAAAAGGAATGATCTGGTTTACAGCCATAAAATCAGTGACCGGATCGGCCATATAAGGCTGCGAACCCAATCCTCCGCCCAAAACCACTTTAAAACCTCTTGTTTCGGTGCCATTTTCTGTTTTTATTTTGGGGATGAAACCAATATCGTGCATAAAAGCAAAGGCAGAATCATCTTCGGAAGAAGAAAAAGCAATCTTGAACTTACGCCCCATTTCCTGACAAACCGGGTTCCGCAAAAAATATTCAAAAACAGCATGGGCATAAGGCGAAACATCAAAAGGTTCTTTTGGGTCAATGCCAGCCATGGCCGAAGCTGTAACATTCCTAACGGTGTTACCGCAAGCTTCCCTCAAAGTGATGGAATCTTCTTCCAGTTCCGTCCACAATTCTGGCGTCCGGTCTAAACTCACAAAATGGATTTGGATGTCCTGCCGTGTGGTAATGTGCAGGTTGCCGGTCGCATATTCGTCCGATACATCACTCATTTTACTTAACTGCCTGGTTGTAACTTTTCCGTAAGGCAGTTTAATGCGCACCATTTGCACACCCTGCTGCCGCTGACCGTAAACGCCGCGTGCCAAACGCAGGCTGCGGAACTTTTCCTCATCTATTTTTCCTTCGCGAAACAAACGGATCTTTTTTTCCAGATCCAGAATGTCTTTCTCTACAACCGGATTTTCTAACTCAGTTCTGAAACTTTGCATTATACTCTATAGAATTAATATACAATGATAACCTAAATTTTTTGCCGATAAAAGAAGCATTTATTCCAATGCTTCTTTTACCACTTAATTTTACCTTATTTTGAAGCTTCCATAGTTTCAGGAACCGAAGCTGCCAGTGCCTGCTCAATATCCTCCAAAATATCGTCCACATGTTCTAAACCGATAGACAAACGGATGGTTCCCTGCTGAATACCTACTTCATTACGTTGTTCTTCGGTTAGTTTGGAATGTGTGCTCGAAGCCGGATGCGTGGCAATAGAACGTGTATCGCCCAAGTTGGCCGAAATAGAAAACAGCTTTAAAGCGTCTAAAAACCCCGCTGCCCTTTCCAGTCCTCCTTTTGGCACGAAAGTAACAATGCCGCCGCCTTGTTTCATTTGTTTTTTGGCGATTTCGTATTGCGGATGTGAAGGTAAAAACGGATATTTCACCAGTTCCACTTCCGGGTTTGCTTCTAAAGCCGTGGCCACTTTTAAAGCGCTTTCACAATGTCGGTCCATCCGAACGGCCAACGTTTCTAAGCTTTTACTGAGGATCCAGGAATTGAACGGCGACAAAGCCGGACCGGAATGACGTGCGAAAGCCTGGATTTCATCAATCAGTTCTTTCCTTCCCAAAATAATCCCACCCATAGCACGGCCTTGTCCATCAATAAATTTAGTGGCCGAATGAATAGACAAATCTGTTCCATATTTGATCGGTTGCTGCAAATATGGCGTAGCGAAACAATTGTCCACCACCAATAACGTTCCGTGTTTTTTAGAAAAATTGCCCAGCCATTCCAAATCAATAATATCAATCCCGGGATTGGAAGGCGTTTCTACATAGATCATCCGGGTATTTGGCTGGATCAGGTTTTCCCACTCTTTGGTTTTGTCCAAATCAGCGTACGTATAAGTGATGCCCCATTTAGGCAGGATATTATGCAGCAACTGATGCGTAGAACCAAAAACCGAACGGCTGGAAAGCACATGATCGCCTTGCTTTAAAAACGTAGCGAAAGTGGTAAAAATAGCAGCCATGCCGGTTGCTGTTGCCCAGCCGGTTTCAGTGCCTTCCAGCAAAGCCATTTTTTCGATAAACTCATCTACATTTGGGTTGGCGTAACGGCTATAAACATTGCCTTCTTTTTCGTTGGCAAACAAAGCACGCATCTCTTCGGCATCATCAAACTTATAACTGGAAGTTAGGTAAATGGGGACCGAGTGTTCTTTATACTGACTGCGTTCTGCCTGAGAACGAATGGCTTGAGTTTCAAAATGCTGACTCATTATATTTAGTTGAGCTTGTATGAAAAATTGATTTTTGCTGTTCTGTTCAGCATCATTGCTACAGAACAATATTTCTCAAAAGTGAGTTCCAGCGCACGTTGTATTTTTGCTTCATTTACCGCACCAAAAATGTGAAACTCAATGTCAATGATCCTGAACATAGCCGGTTCCTGGTTTTCGTAGCGGTTGCCGCTAATGCTAATGGTTAAATCTTCCAGCGGTTCTTTTTGCTTTTTCAGGATCGAAATCATATCGATCCCACTGCATCCGCCAAGAGCAGCCAGCACGGCTTCCATCGGCCGGAAACCTTTGTCTTCGCCCCCAATTGCCGGGTTGGCATCCATGTTCAGCGTGTTGCCGTATTCGTTTACTGCTTCAAAATGGTAAGCTTTATTTTTTCTGTTGAGGTTGATTTGCATTTTGGGTATGTATTTTAAGGTGGGGGTTGTGGGTTTTTGTCGTTTTGTTGCTTTTTGTCATTTCGACCGTAGAGAGAAATCTTCTTTCAACTATATTGCTTCGATGAAGATCCCTCCTATCGTCGGGATGACAAAGTGACGAATTTGCAAGTTGCTGATTGCTGATGGCTGACAGCTCCTAAACAATAATCCCTGCCGCAGCCGTATTTTTAGTTTGTTCGTTGATGAGGATAAAAGAACCGTTTGCCTGGTTTTGTTCGTAAGGATCGAAAAAAAGTGGTTGTGCCGTTTTGATTTTTACGCGTGCGATATCATTTAGTTTGATGGTTTTCGTCTCGGTATCTTTATTTAAAGTGCTGGTATGCACAATGTAATCCACTTCCCGCACTATCGCTTTAATCAGGTTATGACTGTGTTCGATCATATATTTTCCGCCCTGGACTAAAGGTTGCGTATCCATCCAGCAAATATCTGCCGTAATTTCTTTATCAATCTGCGGCTGGTTTGCTGTTTTTACCAGCATATTTCCGCGGGTGATATCTACTTCATCTTCCAGCAATAACGTTACCGACGAATTGGTTTCTGCCGTTTCCAAATCACCATCAAACGTAACCACTTGTTTTATTGTTGATTTTTGTTGGGAAGGCAAAACCGTAACTTCCTCTCCTACTTTAAATTCACCGCTGATCACCCGCCCGGCATAACCGCGATAATCATGAAATCCTTCAGAATGCGGCCGGATGACATATTGCACCGGAAAACGTGCATCTTTATAATTTACATAACTGTTCACATTTATATTTTCTAAGTAATGCAACAACGATTTTCCCTGATACCAACTCATATTAGCAGATTCGTTTACCACGTTATCGCCTTTTAAAGACGAGATCGGAATGAACGTGATGTTTTGTTTGAAGTTAGGGAAACCTTGGGCAAATTTTAGAAATGCTTCTTTTATCGTATTAAATGTTTCCTGCTGATAATCCACCAAATCCATTTTATTTACCGCAACCACAATTTCCGGTATCTGCAATAAATTAGCGATAAAGAAATGCCGTTGGGTTTGCTCAATTACCCCTTTTCGGGCATCAATCAAAATAATGGAAAGGCGTGAATTGGATGCGCCGGTAACCATATTGCGTGTATATTCTACATGGCCTGGCGTATCGGCAATGATAAATTTACGGTTGGCCGTAGCAAAATAAATATGCGCCACATCAATGGTAATGCCTTGCTCGCGTTCGGCACTTAAACCGTCGGTAAGCAAAGAAAGGTCCAGATAGTCAAAACCTTTGCGTTTGCTGGCTGCTTCCACGGCTTCTAATTGGTCTTCTGTTAGCGAGCCGGTATCGTACAACAACCTGCCGATCAATGTGCTTTTGCCATCGTCCACACTACCAGCGGTTGAGAATTTTAAAAGTTCCATGTTAATTTTATAGGGATAAAAACAGCATTATTACTGCTAATATCTTTATGTTTTGAAAGGACACACCCCTAACCCCTCTCAAGAGGGGAAATCTAGCGCAGACCTTTCTAAAGCCGGAAAGGTAGCAAACTGTGCTTCCCCTCTTGAGAGGGGTTAGGGGTGTGTTTTGTTTATGTTATATAATTTACAGGGATAAAAACAGCATTAAAAATATCCCGCCAGTTTCCGTTTTTCCATCGCAGCTTCCGAACGTTTATCATCCATCCTTGCGCCACGTTCAGAAATACGGGAAGATTTGATTTCGGCAATAATATCGTCCAAAGTTCCGGCGGTGGAAGAAACGGCAGCCGTACAAGTCATGTCGCCAACAGTGCGGAAACGAACATCTTGTTTGAAAACTTCCTCGCCATCCATATTTAAATATTCTGAGTAAGGGAACAACTGGCCGTCTCTCACCAAAACTTCCCGAGGATGTGTAAAATAAATGCTTGGCAAATCCAGTTCTTCCTGTTTGATGTAGTTCCAAACGTCCAGTTCCGTCCAGTTGCTTATAGGGAAACAACGTACATTCTCTCCATAATTGATCATGCCGTTCAAATGTCCCCACAATTCCGGTCGCTGGCGTTTAGGTTCCCAGGAACCAAATTCATCACGAACGGAAAAAATACGTTCTTTCGCCCGTGCTTTTTCTTCGTCGCGGCGCGCGCCGCCAATGCAGGCATCAAACTTAAATTCTTCAATCGTATCCAAAAGTGTTACTGTTTGTAAGCTGTTTCTGCTGGCATATTTCCCGGTTTCTTCGGTAGCTTTTTTTTGGTTGATGCTGTCTTGTACATAACGAACAATCAGTTGCGCGCCAACTTTTTCTACTAACTCGTCCCGAAAAGTAATGGTTTCGGGGAAATTATGTCCGGTATCGATATGCACCAAAGGAAAAGGAAATTTAGCCGGATAAAAAGCTTTGCGTGCCAGATGCACCAACGTGATCGAGTCTTTTCCGCCCGAAAATAACAAAGCCGGCCGCTCAAACTGTGCAGCCACTTCGCGCATAATATAAATGGATTCTTCTTCCAGTTCTTTTAAATGGTTGGAATTACTCATGAATGAATGTCGTTTTGTTGTGTTAATTCAGGGTCGGTAATATCTGCCATCACTTTGGTTTCATGCAACCCGCATTCTTTTTTAGAATCTTCCCACCACCAGCGTCCGGCACGGGCATCTTCCCCAAACTGAACGGCACGGGTACAAGGTGCGCAGCCAATACTTAAAAAACCCTGATCGTGTAGTTTATTATAAGGCGTGTTGTTTTGGTGGATGAAATCAGCCACGTCCTGGTCGCTCCAATGCATCAGCGGATTAAATTTGATCAATTGGAAAGCTTCGTCCCACTCAAATAGTTTAAAGTTTTGCCGATTAATGGATTGCGCTGCACGAACGCCGGTTACCCAAATTGCAACGCCTTTTAATGCTCTTTTTAACGGCTCAATTTTGCGGATACGGCAGCATTCTTTGCGGTTTTCTACCGATAAATACATGCTGTTGATGCCGCGCTGGTTTACAAAATTTTGAATTTCCTGCGCATCCGGATAAAAAGGATCGATGTTGAGATCGAACACATTTGCGGTTGTCGACCAAACTTCATAGGTTTCGTTAAACATGCGGCCGGTATCCAAAGTAAAAACCTTCATCGGGATTTTATTTTTACCGATGATATGGGTAATCACCTGGTCTTCCATTCCGAAGGAAGTTGAAAAAGCAACCTCAGCAGGGAAACGTTTTGCAACTAAAGCCAATGCTTCTTTTAGCGGCATATTTTCGAGTTCGGCCTCCAGTTGTGTTATTTGGTTTTCAATTGCAGTCATTTAATCTATCGGCTTTATGGAATTTTCTTTTTGATGGATGTTCATTTGTTTCGATTCTTCTTTTATCGGCAAAAATTAAGGATAAAAGTTTGATAATCAAATCCGCTTTTGGCAGCTTGTGAATAATAGATAACGTTAAATGTATTTCTTTTCATATCAATTTATAGTCCTCCTTGCGGAGCAGGATTTGGCACCTTGCCTCAACATTTAAGTGGGTTGCCAGAGGGTTACAGAGCCTGATCTCTCGCCTCTTCTGTATAAACCAAACTATTTTAGCGTGGAGTGCTGCAAATATAAAAGTTTTACGGGTTGTGGCAAGTGGGATGGTGTGAGGGGAAAGTAAAAATTACTTCTACTTATGTACAAGTATGGCTACTTGTAAAAAGTTAGGAATTTTATACGAAATATAATTAATGATGTTATCAATGTGGAAAACTATAAAATTGTTTAAAACTTCATCTTTTCTACAGCTTTTTCAAGAATTATATTTGCTAAAATTATTAGAGCAAAAAATATGAAGTCTGAGTAATGTTAGCGCATTAAACAGACTCCATCTTCCGAGGCTTGCAACCTCAATCCAGGTTTATGATACCCTGGGAATTACTGTTGTTGATTTGACACTGTAAATTTGATCTATCTCTTACATATCTGCAAGAGTAAATATGAAAAAGTCCGAATTGTTTTACTAACAGTTGTTGAAAATTTGGATTTGGAAAGTATCATCGGGATGAATACCGTTAGCATCTAAAATTTATTAACTACAAAATAATTTATTTTAGAAACACAAATGAAAGATTCATTTAAGGAATACTATAATATTCCGACACAAAAAACAGTTGATTTTTTAGACATTCCACTAAACAAGGATTTAAAAGCATTCATATGCCCATTTCGGATTGCAAACAACAGACAAGAAAAAGTTATTGATAACATTTTTTGTCAGATGAAGCATTTTCTAGAGCAACTTAATAGGAGCTTTGTTATGCAAAATGATAGACTTCAAGGTCTAATTTTTTTATCAAATTTACATGAACCAAATGAATGTCATTTAGGATTTTCGGCGAATAATAAGGGAAAAGCTATTGCTAATCCTAGAGCAGAAACAATTTTTAATGCTTTAAGTAATAATAAGTTTGCAAAACAAGGAACTAGCATTATAAACGAAGCACACAATGTTTTACTGTTAGTAGAAGGAATTGGACAAGATATTATGTCTGATACAATTGCTAATGTTTGCAGAAATATTTTAGCAGAATTTACTTATGCTCAATGTTTAAAATATGGAATTCCATTGAGCAAGTTTGGATTCGACTATTATGACATTGCAACTAATACTTGGAAAAATACTTATTTTGAATTGCCAAGTTTTAATGGAAAACCAATTATTTTGATACCTAGAAATATTATTGCTGCCGGACGAAATTATTCTAATAATTACAATCATTTTGTGGCCGGAAATTATATTTCTGTAGATATTTTAAATGGAAGAATTAGTTTAAATAATGAAGGCAAGTTCATTCGCACATTAAAAGATGGCACAAAAAAAGCAATCATTAAAGAGATTCAAAAGGCTTACGGAAAACCAAAAGTGGAATTAGTTGATTTCGTATTAGCATATAATGATTCCTTAGAGAAATTTTTGGAATATGCAAAAGAGCATTATCCAGAAATTGATCTTTCAAATATAAAAGATTAACATAAGTGCAAATTATATGATCGGGGAATTGCCGATCATATAATTTGATTTGTAATTTGTACTAAATAGGAATTGCGTAAGAAGCTTTACTGAAATTGAGTAAAGTACAATTCAACAACTACAATTTATATCTCCTAATGCTTCAGCTGTAAAATTTATGGCTTCCATATATCATCCAAACCAAGCTTTACAACTTCACCATTTTGAGCTTGCTCTATTGATTTTTGTAAATGTGTTGCATTTGCAGGAGAAGATAATAAGTATTCCGTATCATCATTTGCTTCCGTAGCTTTATGATCCACATGTAAAGCATCCAGAAAAATGCGTATTGCAGTTTCCTGATCTTCTGATATTGGATGAACAGTAAATGTGATCATAGATCAAATATAACCTGATCTTGCAACCTTATCAAATCTGCAATTGCTTTCTAATCATTATATCGCAAACAATAATTACTCCCGCTTCCCCATCTCCCCTAAAATTGCCCGTTCCAGTTCATTTGGTTGAAGCGAACCAATAATATAAATCAAACCATCACGGTCAGTTAAATGAACGGCACAATTTCCGCCGGTATAAAAGCGAATCGTTCCTTTTTTATGCAGATTGTAAACCGGGTTGTTCAAAAAGTAGCGGCTGTAGGATTTCTGTTCAACATGCGTGATACTGTTCAGGTCGATTTTCACCAATTGCGTCGTCCACAAGCCATCAATCAGCACGCTTTTATTCATCACCCGAACGCGGAAATGCAGCATAAAACCCATCACGATCGAAATCAACAAGATGCCAAAACCTACTATCAGCAGCAGGTCGCCTTTGCGCTCCCGCTCCACCGTAAAAAAATAAACGGCAAAACAAATGATGGCCAAAGCCAGCCGGATAGTGATCGGGATAAATTCGCGGCCGAGGTATTGCTTTTCTGTAAAAGCCGGTTTTGTACTCATAGATTAGTGTTGAATAACTCGAAGATAACAACTTTTTTGGTGCCGGAGTTGACTTTATAGCGGTCGTCCAGCCGGAAACCTGCTATCCAGATGATTTCCTGGTTACCGTTGACCAGCACCGGAATTCGGGATTTCTGATTCAGCGGCACTTTTTGCTGCACAAAAAAATCACTTAGTTTTTGTTTGTGGTTCATGCCCAGCGGGAAAAAATAATCGCCGGTTTGCCAGTTGCGGATTTGGAGCGGAAACAATAGCTTTTCGGCATCTACGGAAGTAGCCAGCGGATTATTTTTCACGATCAGTGCACTTTCATCATGTAAAAGTTTCAGCCTAAAACCTTGAAAATGAATATCATTTTGGCTTTCTCCAATCAGCAATACTTCTTTTATCGGGGTTTTTTTAGGCTGAATAATGATTTCCTGCCGATCTAAAATAAGTTCGTGTGAAGGCGATTCAAAGATTTTACCAGGATGTTTTTCCAGCGAAAGTAACAAATCGGCAACTACCTGTTCGCTGAAATTGAATTCGCGCAGCAAACCAAAAGTCAATAACTGCTGCGGATGAAGTTTTTTTAAATCCGAGATTTTGATCCGCGTTTCCGATTTTAGGTCGATAAAAACAGTATCGCGCAAAAGTTTCAAATTATGTTCCAGCAATTGTTCCAGCTGCCGGAAACGCTCCAGGTTTTGTTCAAAAGTTCTTTCAAGGTTTGGGTTGATTTCTTTCAGCTTCGGCACCACTTCCAGCCGGATTTTATTGCGTGCATATTTGGTGGAAGCGTTGGAGCTGTCGTCCACAAAATCCAGGTTTTCTTCGGTACAAATCTCATCTATATTTTCCTTGGATAAAAACAGCATCGGCCGAACTAACCTTCCGTTTTTTGGCAGGATTCCGTGCATTCCGGCGATTCCTGTGCCGCGCGTTAGGTTCAGCAATACTGTTTCTATCGCATCATTTTGGTGATGGGCGGTCGCGATCACGTCGAAATTTTCTTCGGCACAAATCTTTTCAAACCAATGATAACGTAATTTCCGGGCCGCCATTTGGATGGAAATATGGTTTTCTGCAGCAAAATCCGCAGTGTTAAATTCTGTTAAAAAAAACGGAACCTGCAAAGTTCGGGCTAAATTTGCGGTAAAATCCTGGTCGCGTTTGGCTTCTGCCCCGCGCAACTTAAAATTACAATGGGCGATGGCAAAGTTAAAGCCAGAACTTTTAAGCAGGTGCGCCAGTAAAACAGAATCTTTACCACCGCTAACGGCTGCTATCACCAATTTTTGCCTGGTAAAAAGAGCATGTCGCGCTATAAACTCCTGAAATTGTTGAACGGGCAGCATCAGGCCAAAATAAATGATTTAATTACCCAACCAAAAAATTAATTTTGCACGTGTATAA
>JAABUQ010002454.1_pt1 | contig 36678 bp, 35 predicted proteins | sample 5560001 | NCBI WGS metagenome assembly JAABUQ01 (sample SAMN10711888, study PRJNA513371) | rock metagenome | isolation source: Antarctica rocks | place: Antarctica: Victoria Land, Finger Mt nord | collected 2015-12-18 | reverse complement strand
GAGGTGGTGTGGCGCGATGAACAGGAATGGCCTCTGGCTCGAACACACTGGTCGCATTTCTATCTCGATGCTGCCAGCACCAGTATAGCCGCTGAGCAACCAGAAGCAGAGGCGCACGTCACCTACATAGCACCTGAGGGTGACATCACCTTCACGACCGCTCCGTTTGCGCAGGATACGGAAGTGACCGGGCCACTCGCACTGAAACTGTGGGTATCTTCCACAACCAACGATATGGATATCTTTGTGACCATCCGTAACCGTGATGCGAACGGTAACGAGGTTTCCGGTATTGGAGCAAATGGCGGGCCTGTTCCCGTGACGGCGGGATGGTTGCGTGCCTCTCAGCGGAAACTCGATCCATCCCGCTCAACGGACGCTCGCCCATTCCACACACATGATCAGGTGCAAAAGCTCACTTCTGGGCACATTGTTCCTGTGGAGATAGAGATCTGGCCGACGAGCATGGTGTTTGCAGTGGGGCATCGCCTAGCTCTTACTATCGGAGCACATGATAGTGGAGGATGGGCAGGCTTCAATCACGATGACCCAGAAGACCGTAATCCAGCAGTTCTGGCGGGGACGAATACCATCTATACGGGAGACAACTATCCTTCTTCGTTGCTGCTGCCGATCATCCCTGGGTGAGAACGTACTGCTTCTACCGAGGCAATTGTGCGTGCTTGTGAGGCAGGGGTGCAACAAAGTGGAAGCGAACGCCTCGGTGGAGTCCGTGACGAAGCAGTTTGTGGTGGAAGCCCATCGAAGGAGGCTTTTTGCTGCTGAGGCTGAGGAAGCTTCTGCTACTGCTCCGCCTGACCCGCTTGCTTTCTGTGCGCTCTTGCCGATTTCGAACTTCGGCCTATTCTTCAAAAAAGGTGCTGACAATGCAAACTCTCCTTCTTTTTCTGAATCTCCTCGTATCCCTCGCTTCAGCAGGGGCGGCAGTGATTGCTCTTCTCCGACCGGGATCGTTCTCTGGATCGAGTCAGGTTGGACGTGGTGAGATATTCTACGTGCGTATGTATGCTGCGCGCTCCATTCCGTTCGGGCTAGCTGCCGCAATTCTGCCGTATTGGCCTGGAGGGTCAGCTGTCGCGTGGGTTCTCCTCACTGCCGCAGTGATTCAAATCGTGGATGTCGTTATTGCGGTGGGGAAGAAGGAGTGGGGGATGATGATAGGTGCATCTGTCGGAGCGATCGTGCATCTCCTTTGCGGCATGGCGATCAGGTAGGTCTTTTGCATCCGTGTTGGCTATCGTCTGGCTGCGTTTTCCTATGGGAGTGTGTCCAAATCATGGGTCTTCTTTCAATTTTGTAACTATTCAGACGGAAGCGGGAAGGAATGAGACGGTGCATCCGGAATGACATCGGTCAATGCCTGAAGGTGTAGATCCCACCAGGAAACTGGTCGTTTTTCCCATAATGATCCTGCTGGTAAGCTCTACCAAGCAGCCCGTCCACCAGGATCATTGTGGGATTTTCGCCAGAATACTGGGTCATACACAGGTTTGGTGATGGATGAGTTTATAAGCTAGAAAGTGGTCTTTTCCTTAGGCACAAACGCTCTCGTTTTCACGAGATTAAAGAAGAGCTTTCACTAAAGCTGTGTATGAACCCAAGTTATTCGACAAACGACACTAAGCACTTAGTGCGGTCTTCCGATCCATTCATACTCGACCACAACACGTTCTAGGGTGCCCATTTTGAAATGCTACCCCTCGACAGTAGTATATCTTTGTGATATATATATGCTAGATATATATCACATAGCTATAGAGAGGGGGTACAGGTGTCGAAGGAAAATAAGAGTAAGTATGCAGTTATTGATGGTGGTATCCGGCTTCACACCTATGAATGCGTCAAGCGTTGGACGCACTACGGCGAACCCAGGTGCCAACATCTAGCTGGTCCGTGTCTGGATGCCTTCGTCAGCCAGCAAGTCCTCGCCGCCCTGGAGCCAGCCGCCATAGAGTTGTCACTGAGTGCCACCGAGCGTCTGGAGCAAGAACGGGCCGAGGTGGATTGGCTCTGGCAGCAGCGGCAAGAACGAGCATCCTACGAAGTCGAACGAGCGGCTCGCCAGTACCAGGCGGTCGAACCAGAGCATCGGCTCGTGGCCCGCACCCTGGAGCACACCTGGGAAGAGAAACTGGCAACACAGCAACAGCTTGTGGAGGAGTATCATCGCTTTGTCCAGCACAAGCCACGTCTCCTTTCGGAAGCGGAGCGGGAAGCCATTCGCCACCTGGCGATCGATATTCCCGCACTCTGGGCTGCCCCAAGCACCAGCGATGCTGATCGCAAAGAGATCATTCGCCAGATTGTCGAACGGGTCATCGTGGATGTGCAGGGCAGCAGTGAGCGGGTGAAGGTGCATATCGAGTGGATCGGCGGAGGTTCCAGCGAGGGAGTCGTGTTTCGACCAATTGGCAAGCTTAGAGACCTGAGCACCTATCCACAGATCTGCCAACGGGTCCAAGAGTTGACCGAGGCAGGCTGGGCTGCCACAGCGATCGCTGTGGCACTCTCCAACGAGGGCTATTGCTCTGCTCGCGCCACGGCCTCCTTTGGAGCACAAATGATCAGGCAGATACAACGACAAGTAGGGGTGAGTGCACCACGCCCACAGAGTACGTCTCGCCAGGAACTCCTGCCGAATGAATGGTGGCCTGCCGAACTGGTTCGCACGCTGGGTATCCCTCGTGGAAGCCTGCATCATTGGATCCATCAAGGGTTGGTGCAGACGCGCCAGCTCGATGAGCCCTTGCACCGTTGGGTGGTATGGGCTGATGAGGCCGAGCAGGAACGCCTTCGGCAGTATCATCAACGCACCATTGGAGATGATTTCCGCCACCGCTGGACTCAGGCTCCACTTGCCGAAGAACCCTGATGAAGATATCATACAAACACATCTCGAAAGGAAGGAACAAATGCGAGCTAATCAGAGACAGAAAACTCCTTTCGGGGGTAGTGTGGGTGGGTCATTGAGCGCACCTTTGGCTGGCTCTCCCGTTCTCGTCGCTTAAGCAAGGATTACGAGCGCAAGGTTCAGACCAGTGAAACGCTCATCCAGATAGCCATGATTCGGTTGTTAGTCACTCGTCTCGGACGGAGCACCTGACCTCTTCCCAAACAGGCTCTGATATACCCGATTTTCATGACAGATTTTTTCCTCTTGCTGTATTTGGTGAGGTAATCATACAATAACTCATCTCATAATGCAGTTTTTTAGATGTTAATTTAGGGATGCCAATATGAACAGGGATTTGGCCTCCAAAAGTGGGTTTGAAGAGAGGGAATAAATGAGTAGCCAAAACGGACGTTTGTTGAACAAGAGATACAGCCTCTTATAAGGATACAATTTCATGTATTTAGGGCCTTGATTAGTGAGACAAGTTTCTAAGATAGGCATCTCTGTCACAGTAGAAGAGCATTCCTGTTTAATTGTTTCATCACATTAAGCGAAAAAATCCTTAGCACTGTATGGTAGGACATTGACTCACCTGTTGTACCGGATGAATAGTGAACGTGAACAAGCGCAAAAAAGGACACTTGGTCATACGAGTGTAGACGCATGGGAGCAGTCGTCGTGACGGAAAGATGGTAGCATTCTTGTGAATGATCTGGCTTCGCAAGTCACTTGGGAACGGTCTATCCAGCTCTTTTTCCGTAACTGTTTTTGCCCATAAGCGTCAAGTATCATCTGTCGCTTATTATGTGTCACCTTAAAAACGCCATGTGTCACCACGTTCGTACCCCAAACTTATCTCTTTATACTCATGGCGTAACGCAATACCTTGCCACCACCTACCCTGGTTTGACCGTCCTTGTACACATTTCCTGGTCTTGAGAAAAGGAATAAGTTCCTTGTAAGAATGCAGTAATTCTGGTTTGGAGTGTCGTTGTCTCCAATCCTCATAGACAGCCCAGAGATCTGTAAGCTTCTCTTTGTTCTGCTCTCCAAATTCGCAACAAGAAAGAAAGAAAGCCTCAACTTGCTCCTGTTTAACAATTAGAGTTTGCGCTGCAATGCTTGGCCCTATACTTCCTCGCTTGATCGCATGTGCCTCAGCCTGAGTTATATATTTCCTTGAATCTTCATAGAGTCCTTTTCGCCAGAGTAAAAGGGCATAGTTTCTGAGGGTCATCTCTTTATGTGGATGTGTTTCTGTCAGAGTAATTTGAAAGATATCTAACGCTTTCAGGTAATGAAGTTCTGCTCGTTCATAGTCTTCCTGTGCACTATACATATCTCCCAAGTTGTTGTGGATATAACCAGCTCTCAGATGCTTTTCACCTCCTTCACCCTCAATAATTGAGAGAGCTTCCAACAGCAAGACCTCTGCCTCATCATACCTATTTTGAGAACAATAGAAGGTACCTAGGTTCATAATGATAGTACCTGTATAGAGATGTCGCATACTTAATCACGACCTGGGGTACGTATTGTTGCACTCGTAGCTTGCGCTAGAGCAAGCCTCCTGAACGAGCCAGAACAGCGGGTTCGGCTGGTATACTTTTCTCGCGGAGCATTTCCGACAGGTGTGCTACTGGTGAGAAAGGAAAGACCATGCTTATCATCAACGATGATCATCTCAGACGAGCAGATGGGTGCAGTCTGGACGAACTGTGCCCCTCCTGCCACAAACCCTTGAGAGAATATCCCTTACCCTTGAGTGATGAAGCCGAACCATCCGTCTATCATGTTGCCTGTGCCCTCCAGCTAGCGACAGAGATTCTGGTAGACCTCTTTACGTTCTTCTGTCCGCCTGCTCCCTTTGAACGGCTCTTTGTACTCATGTGTGAGCCATCTGAGCCTTCCCCTCAACCAGGAGGTAGCGATGCAATCGACCGATCTTGACGAGATCAAGGCCGCATTGTGGGAACAATCGCATCATCCGTGTACACGAGTGACATGGGGCATGGCGCAAGTGATGGCAGTAAGACACAGCAAGAAGGGGCACCTGCAAGCTCTGCTTCGAGGATGGGGAGCAAGTTGGTGTCCTGTCGAAAGTGTTACCATTGAAAGGCCGAGGTTGTGTCCAACCGGTGCATGCGATCTCGACGATGAGACCTGAACGATGGAGAGTCTCTTCCGCAAGCATGTCCCTGTTCAGGCAACCGCAAGGGACACGATACAGTGGTGGTAAATGAGGTGAAGAGCGGGTTCTCACACGTTCCATGCGCGGCAAGATACTGCCCGTTTTCCGTCCGAACCGACGGGAAAGCGGCTGAGATTGCCAGGGGAAGGTCCCCCTAGAGACAGCAATCAAAATGTGCTATCCTGAAAACGCAACCTACCATTTGTTCAAGAAAGAGGAGGCCAGTCTTCATGGAGAACGGTGTGAACGCTCCTATTGTTAATCGTTCTAAGCCCCCAGGTGTGGCGATTCCTGTGTTGGGGTATGAGAATGTGGATGAGGCTGCTCGCTGGCTGTGCGATGTCTTTGGGTTTACGGTGCGGCTGCGTATTGGGAGTCATCGGGTGCAGTTGCTGGTCAACAATGGCTTGGGAGGCGAGGGATCGGTGGTGGCAACAGAAAGGGGTGAGCATGCACTGGCAGAGGGCAGTCATTCGGTGCTAGTGCAGGTAGCGGATGCACAGAGTCACTACGAGCATGCGCTGGCGTGTGGTGCCCAGATGGTGACTCCACCAACCGACCATGTCTTTGGCGAGAGGCAGTATACAGTGGTGGATCTGGGAGGGCACCGCTGGACGTTTTCGCAATCGATTGCCGATGTTGACCCACAATCATGGGGAGGCATGGTGCCAAAGAGAGAGAGCTAAAGGAAGAGTACTTTCCATCTGTATCGAGCGTTGTTTCCCAGTCGGTACGGATGGAAAGCGTCCTTCCTTTGGTCTCCTTCTTCGCGCCGATTGCTCACTCTTTACCCTCAAACCTGCTAGCTCTTCGGGTCTTACACACTTTAGGTGAAAGCTCTTCTGTAAGATGCGGGAGACGTTTCGGTTTGCGCTCAAAGAGAAGGCGATGTCTATGAGATAAACTCATCATTCACCTAAAGTGTGTAAGACCCGCTCTTCACCTCACTTACCAATTGGGTCACAAGACGAATGCATTCCGTCGCAAGAGTCGATGTCAGTCGCGTTTCTCCCAAATGAGCGAGAGACGGGGCTGCTCTGGTTCCACAATGTGTTCTTTCTCTGCACCAGCAGCGAGAGCGACTGGTGGCGGATCAAATAAGGGCAACTGAACGATGAACGGATCATGGTGCCGACGGTGTGCAGGAGCGTCCTCTGGAGTTTTCCAGTAGAGCAGCCACTCACCCGGTCCCAAGTCAAACAAGGTGAGTTGTGGTGAGCGGAACGGAGTATCAGCCAAGCGAGGATGGCCCACCGTTTGCAGGTGTTTGTGGTTGTCTTGCTGTTCCACGCTGTATTTGGAGAGCGCGATGGCCTGATACTCAATTTTGAGCGTGCCTTCATAGATCCAAACGGTGACTGGCGCATGTGGCAGACCCCGCTCCCCGTAGAACTTCCAGTTTTGGAAACGCAAGAAACCATGTCTATCCAACTGTCTGGTAAAGCGGGTTGCGAACAAAATGCGGTTGAGGACCGACTCAGGATACACGGTCCCTTTCTGCTCACCCAGGACAGCGGCGGGACTATGGCACCCGTCCTCACGCTTTTCGTGCGCCCAATGGCGCTGCATATTGTAATCACGCATCCAGGTGCGGTGAGTGGCGATCATCTCTTCCCAGGTGCGTGCCCGTGCGAACTTGGCATCCGCCATTTTTCGGACGATATTGAAGTGCGATTCGATGTAGTTTTGCCAGGCTTGTCGCTTCTCGATTTGATCTTTTTTGATCCCCAAAGCGGCATACACATCCATTGCCTGATTGCAGCGAAAAATCCCACCGCCATCACTTACCAGAACTGATGGCGCACCAAAGGCTGAGAGTGCTGCAAAAAGTACCTCCAAATAGTCCCACTGATTTTGGGTGGAAGAAATTTTACTCGCCAGGCAGGAGCGGGAGTAATTCTCTAACACGCTGATCAAATAGACAGGTTCTGGAAACCCCAAGTTATGCTCTTCGATGTACCTCACGTCCACGGACCAGATCTCGTGCTTGAAATGAGCCTTGAACGGCATCTCGCGTCGCTCGCGTGGAACTCCTCCCGAAGGTTTCGGCACGCCGTAGAGCTGGCGATTGAGGGCGAGGAGCCGCCCGCACGTCGCCTGTGAGAGATGGATACCGATCTGCTCCAGAGCAGCACGCACGCGATACGCGCCAAGCTCAGGACTCTCCCGAACGCTCTTTCGGACCTCGGTGATCGCGTTCATGGTCACTTTGCGAGCAGGAGACCGTGGGGCACTCGTCGGTCTGTCATCCAGTCCTGCATGCCCTTCTTCGGCCCAACGCTTGAGCACCTCATACACCCGATGTCGAGGGGTTTGCAAGTAGGCACTGATAGTCGTATTTGACCACCCTTCCGCATGCAGATCGACGATGGCCCGCCGTCTCTGATACCCGTCGGCGGTCTCTGCGTAGGGTGGATAGCGCCGCCCGGAAATGGAAGGCTTCGGTCCATCCGCCAGGATACGTTTCACGGTGTGGTCGGATGGTCTGCGCTCAAAATGGAGAAAACAGATCGTGGCAATCTCATGAGGGGTAAAGCCTGGGTACTCCGCTTTCAGATTGACAATCAATTGGCGCATGTCTTCGGGGAGACTCCGCCCGGCCTCAGGAGAAGGAGTACGCTCTTTGTGGGACAGACTTGCCATACCCACTTGCTCAAACTGCTGTGCATGATATTGCAGCGTGCGTGGACTGTCCCCGATCTCTTTGGCACGCTCTGCAGCGCTTTCCTGAAAAAGCACAACAGGGCGAATTTTTTCGTAGAGCTGCTGCTCCGGCCAAAGTGTATATTGCTGAATGTCTTGCCAGTCGTGGGTGCGTTCGCGGCGTTTCCTCTTGCGGGCAGGCATGATGCCCCTTTTTTCGTCGTGGTACCTCTCCCCTGTTCTCTACGTCGGTTTGTCCAGACAAGAGTAACGCCTCCCTCTTTAGCGGTCAAGAAATAGCCATTTTGGGCTATATGCCTCTTGCTTCTCATACATCTAATTTGGATATACGCATGTTTTAAGCGCAAGTTACGAGTGCAACAATACGTACCCCAGGTCGTGATTAAGTATGATCCACGGGCAGATGCCGCACGTACCGTGTCGTTCCTGTATGTCGATCCTGCGGCCCGCAAACCTCTTCTTCAGCGGCTTGGCCTGCGCATCTTTGAGCTGGCTTGGCGTATCGGGTATCAACGTCAGGCAGGGTACCTGAAAGAGATGCCACTCTTCTATGCTTGGGCGGGAACCGTCATTCAGCGCGATCTCGCACACCGATACCAACACCTCCCACAGGAACTGACGCCTGCCCATCATTGGACGAACAAATGGAAGGCACGGGCCGGATGCTAGGGGGTCGAAAGTTGAGTGATGATGTTCAGCTCCCAATGCAGAAAGGAGAGTTTCCTTTGCAAAGTCAATTCCACATAATTAACGTTCAGAGACGTATGGCAGACTGGAGCTTTGAAAAGGCGCAGACCTGGGAAGATTTACTTGCAGCACACGAAAAATGGATGAGAGATTACAATTTCCAGAAGCATATGGCACATGAGAAAAGGGAAGATGATTGTCACAGCCCGGCTGCTGTATTGGGTTGGGTCAAGGGCATGCAACCAGAAGCAGACCTCATCTATCGAGCCTTCGAGGCGATCTGTGAAACCAGAACGCTCACGAAGGCAGGCTATGCCAGATTTCGCAACTTTTTGCTCTATGGTGAGCAGGGATTGGCAGGCAAAAAGGCACTCATCAACATCTTCCAGGATGTGCTAATGTTGGAGTATGGGGAACATCCCTTATCCCGCTACTCGGTCGAATGGCAGTCCGATGAGACCCACTTTCTGCGTGTGGGCAATCCGCGCCTCTATGATCATCCCTATCACAGTCCTCAGTTGCCGCTGTGGGAACCTGGCGAAGTCGAGTGGTTTGTGATCATCCGTACTGATCCGCCAGTGCGCCGTCGCAGACGCAAGAGCCGCCTTGTAGTGGTGCAGCGCCCACTGTTTCTTGACGGCACCGAGGGGTGAACACAAGCATGTGTCTCTGCGCACTTGCCGTACTCCCTGTATTTTCCTGGGGCGCTTCCACAGATCAGTTAAAAGTTGCTAGAGATCCCCGCCAAACCATACCCGCCAAGTGCTAGGGAAAGCTCGCCTCCGTGGTGGATCTCATGTTGGAGCACATACCAGATCATCCACTGCCGCGTGCGTTCGCCGAAGAATTTCTTCTCTCCTTCGCTCAAGAATGCTGGAGGTGGGAAAATCTGTCCAAGATCAGCGGGAGTCCAACAGGCCAGGGCCTCTTCAATCATGTGCCAGGTGGCCTCAAGTCCGGCAACCAGTTCGGCGGACGCAAGCGCGGGCGGCACCTCGTTGTCCCCAGGGTCCCAGCCCATGATAGGGGCAAGATCGGGACTCCCTTCGCCCATCCACCCGTGGAACCACCAGACCCGGTTGGCGACCATATGTTGGGCCAGCATCCCGATCGTCCATTGAAGTGATGCGGCGGGTAAAGCCAGTTGTTCGGATGAAAGCGGCGCGATGATTTCGACGAGGCTCTGCTGGTAGGTCCCCCAGCCTTTGTAGAACGTCATGAGTGGGAGTGGTTGTTCCGTCATGTGTCTGCTCCTTGCTTTTCATGATATACTCCTCTCGCTTACTTTGCGCAAAAAGAAGCCATCAGGAGAACTATCTTGCTCGATCATGCCTGCAAAGGGGTCTGCTGTTCACGCGCTTTCCTTACATGATCCCCTGCAGTCCATACCCGCCGAGGGCTAAGGACAGTTCGCCTCCGTGATGGATCTCATGTTCCATGACATGCCAAATAATCCACTGCCGGGTATGCGCAGGCGCTTCCTCTTCCCCACGGCTCCGTCGCCATTCCTGATGAGAGGCCGGAGGTACAATAAGCTGCTCCAGATCAGCGGAAGTCCAGCGGGAGAGGGCGGAGGAGATCACATGCCAGCTCTTCTCAAACATGGCGACAAGTTCAGCTGCCTTGTACACGGTTGGCTCGTCATGGTTCTCGTCCTCGTTCCAGTCAAGGTTGGGATCTCCTTCACCCATCCAGAGGTGGAACCAGTTGAAGCGCGCACCGATCATATGGTCGAGGAGCCCTCCAATCGAGTCCTGGGATATGACAGGCAATACTAATTGTCCTGAGGAAAGCGGCGCAATCGTTGCAATGAGGCGTTGTTGGTAGTTCTCCCAGTAGGAGCAGAGCGTGATGAGCGAGAAAGTCGGTTCCGTCATGTGTATCTTCTCCTTGTTTCTGTGATGTCTTCCCCTCCATGGGGCTGGAATGAGTATAACACGCAAGAGGATCCAAAAACTTCTTGTATCTTGCTTTTTCTCTTCTGAGGAATACTCACGGAGAAAGTGCAAGCGAGTCGATTATTTCATTGCAACGGGTACTGTCGAAATGTGTCACTCATCATGGGTCTCCCGATATATTCATACGAGTCGATGTCTTTCCTTCCCTCTTAGCTGGCTAAGGATTTTGTTGCAATCATTACTATCGGTATGTGCAAACCATGTCGTAGGTCGGTTTCTCACGTCCTCAAAATGGCTCAAGGTGGGATTTTTCGGATCGACCTTGAGCGCCATCCAGGTGGACTCCTCCGTTTCTGGATCGACCACGAACAGGCGATTAATGGCATCCTGCTCTTGGAGCGTGAGTTGCTCGGCGACCAGGGTGTGAAGCGCGCTGGCGCTTTCAGCGCGAAGACGCTTGGCGGCCAGCTCAAACGTGGAAAATGCCGGCAGCTCGTAGCGCTGACGAATGAGTTGCTCAATGGCAATATTGATCAGATCAATCAGGTCATCTTTGCTTTCGCAGGCTTCGCGCATGGCCTGTTCCAGAGCTTCGCGCATGGCCACACCGTCCGCAATGATCTGTAAATGGGTGCGAAGCACCTGAAGGTGTCGGCGTCGGGTTCCTGAGAGGTCATAGCTGATCAGATCTGCACCCGTGACCGAGCACTGCATCTGATCGGCGATATGCGAGACAATGAGCATGGGGACAGAGGTGAGGGGGACAGCATATCCCAGGTGCTGGAACGTTTTGAGCAGCACCAGAAATGCGACCAGCGCCGGTTTGCCAGTCGTGTGTTGTTGGGCGAGGAGACGTTCATCGAGGGTTGGCGTGTAGAGTTCGCGCAACTCTCGATCCGTCGGCGTCGCCTTGAGCTGCCGATAGGCAGTTTCGTCGATCCTGGGCATGATGCTCCCCCTTCTAGTCCTGACGACGTTCCCACTCGCAAGCTTTGCGTTTGGCTGCCTCGCGGTTATCAGCAATGTAGCGCTCCAGGCTGCGCAAAGAGGTATGTCCGCTAAAGCGTTTGAGATCGACTTCGGTATACCCATGAGCTGCACGGACGCTAATCGCCGTATGGCGCAGTCGATGTAAATCCCAATCAGGGGTGTAGGTCTTCCAGAGAGTGTCAGCCTGACGGTAGGATAAGCGTGCGTATCCGTCTGCAGTCAGATCAGCACGTCGAGGCAAGCGGGCTTTGCGATGGGTGGCAAAGAGTGGCCCCGAAGTTGGGGAGCTGCGAGTTGCCAGATACTTGTCGAGAAATGTTCCGACCGTGCGGGAGAAGAACATCTCACGTGAGCGACCCCCTTTGCCATGCAGCCGAATCGAGCGATCAGGCCAGGAAATGTCGTCGATGTCGATGGCCAGGGCTTCCTGGCAGCGCAGACCTCCATCATAGATGAGCCAAAAGAGCGCACGATCGCGTGGATTCTCGATCCCACGTAAGACAGACTCGACCTTCTGAGCATCAAGGGCACGAACTGCTGCTGCTCCTTCAGGTTTGCGCTCGATGCCTTCGAGAAATGCTTCCGTGAGCCACCCCTGATCGGAGAGGAAGCCGCTGAAACTGCGCAATGCCGCCAGGCGTCGATTGTATGTCGCCGGAGCAAGTGCTTCCTGCGTAGCCAGAAAGGACCGGGCAACTTCATCAGTGAACACGGCGATTGGGGATTGGCCGATCTGGGTGAGTAAGGGCTTGAGATCTTCGGCATAGCTTTCGCGTGTTCGCCGGGCAAAGGAGGAGCCGTCGAGGAAGTGCTCGAATGCGCGTTTCACCGTGATCGATGGGAAATGAGCGGACTTGTCCATATGTTATTGCACCTAATGCGGAATCTCGTGTATACTTGTACGCGGAACCAGTGTACTGTTTGCGTGGGAATCTGGCAAGGTATCGCACCTAATGGGCTATTAGCTGCGATAGTAAGAGGGCCAATTCGCAAAGAGCTTCGCTCTCCCTCAGTATTACCCAGTTCAGGTTCTCCCCATCGATCATCACAGGAGGTAATCCGCACGTCCTAGACGTTGTTCCCATTCCTCCAGACATGCCCTCTCGTTCCTCTGTCCTAGAAACCGGGATTGTTCGCGTCTCATCAGGACATTCTTCCCAGCCAAAACAGGGCCGTCGTCACCTGCCGGTGGGAGCGCGCGCAGAGTATGCTCTGTGGAGATGAGATCGGCTCATCTCCACAGAACAAGACATCCCATCGAAAGGAGTCTCCCTTATGTCTGTGACGACAACGCCTGAGCACCCGGTCAAAAAGTGGCGCGTGATTGTCTTTGCCCTGGTCGCGGTTGTGTATGCCCTGCTCTCCCTGGTCCTGAACGAGGGCCTGTTTGCCTTGGTAGAACCCTTGTTCAACGTGCTTTCACCCGCGGTCCAGTCTCATGACGCCGCCATGAATGGCCTATTAGGTCGTATCGGCAGGCGTTGGCATTAATCTGTTCAACATTGCGGGCCGCACAAGACTTGCGGGTGGATGCAGAACCGGAAGCACAGCTACGGCTTCACAACTGCGAACCAGCTATGGCCAGCCCACACCAGCCGCTGGGGCTCCTATGGTCAGCACTTGGCCTGTCTGTGTCTCATCGGCTGCCTTCTCCATGCCGTACCACTCCCGTGTCACGAGAAACAACGTCTTCCTATCTGAGCTACCGAGCATACATGCGAAACATCCTCGGTCTAAGGCAATCGTCTGCACCACCTCGCCCCCTTCGCGGACGCGCACACAGCGCTTGTTTGGAACGTCAGCACACCACACGGCGCCCTCAGCATCCAGACAGATGCCATCGGGAACGCCGCCGCCCAATTCGCAGAGAGCACAAGGACTCGTGGACCAAGCGAGAAAAGGAGCCTGTTCTGGCAGTGTGCTCCTTAGCTCACAATCAAGCGCGAGCGTTGGAAGCTCACCAGCGACAATCCCAGCAAGATCGCATCCAGCACGGCAATCACGGCTATAAAAAGGCCCAGAAACTGGGAATACGAGAGCGATGAGATAAAGGTCGCGGGCAATGCTCGCAAGGCTAAAACACCTCCGAAGATCAGCACAAACGTCCCAATGCCCAAGATTTGCTGCGCCTGCCGCACCGTTGCTGATCGCAGCGAGATCAGCACTCCTGCACTTGCTCCCAGGACGCAGCACAGCAGGCTCAAAGCCAGAACTTCCAGGAACACGTCTAAAGGATGATAGAACGCCCATCTCCCGTGTCCACTCAACAGGTTGACCACTACCAGGCCGAGCAGCAGGCTCACGAGAGCCATGCCCCAGGCATATCCGACCGTCACGATCACCTTTCCCAGCAGAATCGCTCGATCGCTGATGCGACTGGCCAGCAAGGTTTCCAGCGTGTGTCGCTCACGCTCTCCGGCGATGGCATCGCCAATAAAACTCAGAATGACGGAGAAAGGAATCCAGAGAATCACATACATCTCGATGGGTGAGAGTTCAAGCCACCCAAGCCCGAACTGCAATGGGAGATAGACACCCAGAATGCCGATCAGGAGGACGGGGCGTATCCATGCCCTCCACCCTCCCTGGAAGAGCAGATCCTTCGATTCTTTCCACATCATGGTCAAGAGGTCATTCATGTGCTTTCTTCCTCCATCAGTGCCAGGAAAACATCTTCCAGGCTGGCCTTGCCCCTGCGTACTTCCTCCACATCTGCGCCTGCGTAGACCAGCAAACGTACGAGCGGGCCGATCTTGCTCTCGCCGCGCAGTTCAATGAGGAGATGACTGTTGTGCAGGTTGGCATGGGCGACCTCTGGCCGCTCTCGGAGCGTAGCCAGCATCTGCTCGGTGAAGCCATCTCCCACGATCTCTGCCTGGGGGCCTCCCGTCCTCGCCCGCAGTTCATCGGGAGCACCAACCGTCACGAGTTTGCCCTGGCGAATCACGGCGACCTGAGCACAGAGCTTTTCGGCCTCGGTCAGATTGTGGGTGTTGAGGAAGACTGTCACTCCTTCCCGCGCGACCAGGCTGGCCAGGTCATCGCGCAAAGCCGCAGCCGCCAGCGGATCAAATCCGGCAGTTGGCTCGTCCAGGAAGACGAGTGGCGGGTGGTGCAAGAGCGCGCGGGCGACCGCGAGTTTCTGTTTCATACCTCGGCTCCACGTGCTCACCTGATCGCGGCGGCGCTCCCAGAGATCCAGGTGGGTAAGCAGTTCTTTGATGCGGGCCTGGCGCGCGGGCGCAGGCATCCGGTAGATGCGTCCGTACAGGTCGAGGTTGTCCTGGGCACTCATGCGCTCGTAGAGTCCCGCAAATTCCAGCAGCGCCCCACTGCGGGCGCGGATGGCCTCGGCCTGGGTGCGCGTATCAAAGCCCAGGACTCTGGCTTGTCCCTGCGTTGGTTCCAGCAGGCCCAGTAGCAGGTGGATGGTGGTGGTTTTGCCCGCTCCATTTGGTCCCAGAAAGCCAAAGACGATCCCGGCAGGTACCTCCAGTGAGAGATCATCAACGGCTTTGACTGTACCAAAAAAGCAGGAAAGGTGTTCGGTGCGAATAATTGGTTCTGGCATAACGCTCCTTTCAGCGTATAATACAGCTCGTTCCTTACGGGTTACCCGGTCGAACAGCGTTACCAGAGAGCGGGAATTGGGGTCACGACATTTTTCCCTCCCACGTATCCCCGTTCAGCGAGGGCTGGCTACTCATGTTCCCCACTACGAGGCCAGGGAAGCCCCCATGGACGATGTTTTGAGCGAGCAACGGAAACCTCGCCACATCCTCCGCGCTCGGGGCTGCAGGACGACGACGTCTCCTCAGCACCGAGCGCGTCTTTCGCTGAAATCCTGGACGCACGCGGGAAAAACTGTTGTGACCCCTATGTGATCCGTGAGGATCATTGTGCCCGTGTTCCCTTCGAAGAAGCCATGGTCAGAAGCGGTCTTGTCAGGCAGTTCCTCGTGTCGCCATGTGCGCATAGAAACAAAAAGCTCCCGGAATGCGCGTCCGATCACACGCAGATTGGCTCCTGTCGCTCGCCCACCCCGGCGAGGCAGATGGCGAACCCCAACTTCTCTGAGGGTGTATTGGAGACTTTGAGCCTGTAGAGCAGCTCGGCGTTGATCATCGCTCCACGTGTTTCAAGCGGGTGGTGCTGGAGAAAATCGGTGCGCAGGAGTTTGAACGCGTAGTCGATATCGCGCACGCGCACGCCCAGGGCCAGCCTGACCACGAGCTTCCAGCCTCAGGCATTGAGCTTGCGCATCCAGGTATCCTGGCACTTCACGCGATACCCAATCACCGCATCGTACTCATCTATCAGGGAGAGGAAGTGCTTCAGCTCGCGTATATCAAACTGGCCATCAGAATCCATAAAGAATGTCAGCTCTTTGGTGGTAGCGGCAAAACCATCGGCCAGTGTCGCACCATAACCCTGATTGCGTTGGTGCGTGAGGACACGAATACGCTTGTCCAGCTTCTGTAGGGCAGAGAGGACGGCTCCGGTGCGATCCGTGCTGCCATCATTGACCACGATCACCTCAACGTCCCTGGTCAGGTTCGCCAGTTCGTGCGTGACCTGCTCGACGGTCGAGGCAATGGCTTGTTCTTCGTTATAGGCCGGGAGAACGACCGAGAGACTGTGTGTGGTGAACGATGCACCTACAGGGGGCAGCTTCGACGAATGGATAGGCGTGGGCATTGTAGGCACATCTGGCAGGCTGCTTTTCCTCCCGTGTTGAAAAAAAGCTTCGAGTACATGCTGTTTCTCGTGAGATGACTGCACAAAGACCCACAGGCGCATACCCAGGTACGAGACCAGAATCGTGCCCCCGATGGCAGCCACTTTGGAGCTATTCGTCCAGAGTGTCGGGTTGAGATGCGCAGGATGCAGGATGTTCCCCATGAACCACAGGAGAAGGTCGTTGCAGACAATCGCGGCCAGTGTCACCAGGATAAAGCGCGCTCCTTCACGCGCGTTGGGCCGTCCTGTGCGTTGGAATGTCCAATATCTGTTGAAGACGAAGCTATTGAGCGCGCCAAAGGCGTAGGCAATGGTATTGGCGAGCAACAGCCTGGCAGTGCCCTGCCCTGGCCAGAGCCAGAGCAGGCAATTGAGCACGAGGAGATCGATGGTGGTATTCAAGCAACCAACCAGCCCGAAACGCACGAATTGCCAGATTGTCCTGTTCCGTGTTTTTCGTTTGGAGGCGACATGTACCTGTATATTGCTTGTTTCGCCCGGCAAAGGTGTGGGCGTTGGTAATTCTAGAGTTGGCATAACGTGCAAAGGCTCTCTTTCTCTCATTGGCTCAAAGAATGTTCTGCTTTTCATGATTTTTGCCGAGACCGTGCGGCCTCATCCCAATCCTGCCTGGCCTCAATCGTAATGCTTCGTCTGTGCCCAGAGCACCGCGAATGGTACCTTCACCTTCGGCTGCCGCAAGATGAGGATAGGAGCCTGATTCTCAAAGTCCACACATGCAGCGCAGGAAGTTCTGGCGACCCGCGTCACCGAACTGAACCCCTGTGCAGCGTCCTGGGGAGCAATATTGATCGTGATGACGACCTGGCCGCTACACCCTTGCGGTCCCCAGAGATAGAAGGCGTTGTGTCCGCTGATCGGCGGGGGCAGATGATAGTGCCCACCAAATTGCACGAGTGCCCCAGCCTCGCCATAATTGGAGGTGAAGATGCAGGCCACCCGCTGCTCATCCGGTGGCAGGCGGTGATACACCTGAGCAATCAACGCGACCTGTTCCTGCCAGCCAAAGCGATCCGCCAGGGATTGTGGCAAGCCGTAGACATCGCCTGCCTCCTGCTGCGCCCCTGAGCTGCTACTTGGGCCATAGATATGTGCATAGAGGGTGGGTGGCAACACCGGCATCACCGCGGGGGCCAGCAACACGCCACTCAAGGTCAGCACCACGGCATAGGCCGCGACCCATCTGGGCCAGCGCAGCCGCCACTGTCCGAGCAGCATCGCCCCACCGGCAAACAACGGTGGGTAGGCTGGTGCCAGAAAATAGGATTTCCCCTGAATTGCGATAAAGAGCACGAAGAGGATGAGGTATGCCCACCCGAAGGCCCGATAACGCGCCCCGCGTTTGGAGAAGAAGTACCACAGTCCTGCCCCCCACAAGAGCACCGAGAGGGGATTCATGACGAGGATCTGGTTGATCAGGAAATCAAGCGGCGACCCACCGGCACTATGATTGTGGGAATAGCCCGCCCAATACTGGATCGATGCCCAGCCACTCTCGGCATTCCAGAGCAGAAAGGGCAAGAAGAGCGCGAAGGCGATCAGGCCTCCAAACAGCGTCCAGCGAGTGAACAGCAGGCGGCGTTGTGGGGAAAGCAAGAGTCCGACGACCAGCGCGAACCCCCAGAAGAGGATGGTCTCCTTCGTCAATAATCCCAGGCCAGCCACCAGACCGAACCAGAGCCATCGTCGGGGCTGGTCGTCGCGCAGCAGGACGATGAGGATGGCGGCGGCTAGTGCCCACCAGAATTCATCGAAGACATCATAGGTGTAGATTGAGCCGGTTCCCAGCAGGACGAGGGCCGTCGCCGATCCCAGGGCAGCCAGTCCCTGCACCCACCCCGTGCCACCGAGGAGCCGGGCCATCAGTCCTGTCAGGATGATTGTCCCGGCACAGACCAGGGCCGAGATCACATGGATGGCCCATAAGGCATTGCCGGTGAGCAAGCGCGGAATCAGCGTGATCCAGGGAACCAGGGGCGGGACATCCACATAGCCAAAGGCGGGATGCTGGCTCATGGCCAGCACATAGAGTTCATCGCGGAAGTACCCGTAGTTGTCGCCAACCAGGACATGAGTCAGGAACGAGATGCCAGCGATGATCAGCACGGCGAGAGCGAGGTCGGCGCGGCGAAGCAGGGTGGTAATGTCGGCACGCAGGGATGAAGCAGTGGGCATGGTTAACACTTGTGACGATTGAGAAACGCCTGTCAGCATGAGTCTCATGAGAAAAGATCCTTTCGCGAAAAACCATCAAGCCACTGCTCGACGCAGCAGCAGATACGAGGGAAGCCCGGGAGAGTGCCATCAAGGGAAGCAGCCCTGTGTTTCTTTCCCCTTGCGGTTCTCGTCAGAAAGACGAGAAGTACTCCGTTTTGCCGGATGGACAGCACTGGTGAGAGATCCATCTTCCCTGTGCTGAGTATAGCCTGCCAGAGCAGGACGACACCAGTCCCATAGGTCACGAATCAGGGACCTATTTCTGGTGCCTCTCTGCTAGAACCTGTGTAGGTCTGTCGAGAAGACCTATGACCAGCGTCATAGGTCTTTCAAGCACACCCATGACTGCAGACACTGGCGAGCGAGAAGGGAAGTCGGGTATACTACGGAAAACACGCGCATCTCTCACCGTTGGGGGCACACCCATGATAGGCAAGCAAGGGAAAATCATCCAAACACCATCCATCCCAGTAGCGGGCTGGTACCAGCGGTGGGCCCCCTGGGTCGCCTCTGGTTTCGCCTGCGCTGGCTATCTCTCCGGGGTCTTGACGACGCCGCATCTCACTCTGCTCAGCTTGCTTCTGCTCACGGGGACCTATGCTGCCTGGCTCGTGATCTATCATCTCGGAGTACAACGGCTCAAGGTCCGCTCCCATCCAGGCTGGTTGCTAGCCCTGTTCTGCTTGGCCTGCGCCTCCCCATTCATCCCCGAGCCTCCCACGAACTACGATTGGCTCCTGCTGCTGCCGGTCATCACGACTGGCCTGATGACGGCGATTAAACCAAGATATATCGGTCTGCTGCTGGCATGCGTCCTGTGTCTGAGTTCCTACCTCGCGCTCCGCCGCATCATCCCGAACTGGGATGATGTTAGCGGCCAGGTGACCCTCCCACTCTCGTTTCTCTCCACCTATGGATACGTGGCGATCATCCGCGAACTCGCGGCAGCCCACGCGGCGAAGGAGGTCTCCAACGCCAAGCTCACAGCGGCCCACACGCGCCTGCAGGAGTATAGTGCTCAGGTGGAGGAACTTTCGGCCATCCGCGAGCGCAACCGCATCGCTCGTGAGATCCACGACACGCTGGGTCACGCCCTGACGCTCCTCTCGGTCCAGCTGGAAACGGCCACCCAGCTCGAAGCACGCGGCGATCCCCGTCTGCACGAGGAACTGCTGCAGGCACGACAGGTGACGAAAGCCTGCCTGAGGGACGTCCGTCACTCCGTCGAGGCACTTCGACCTGACGAAACCTCCGCAGGAACACTTCAGGAGCAACTGCTCAAGCTGGTGGCGGCATGTGAAACCACCAGCCCCGAGACCCGGATCACGCTCGATCTGGAAGAGGCGACACACCCGCTGAACCCAGAAGTGTGCCTGACGCTCTACCGCTGTGCGCAGGAGGCACTGACCAATAGTCGTAAGTATGCGCACGCCACCAAGGTGCTGCTGCGCCTCTCCACGAGCGGTGGAGAGGCGGGACAGGTGGAACTGACGGTGCTGGACAACGGCCAGGGGTGCGAGTCCTCGCACAAGCAAATAGTGTCTGGCTTCGGCCTGCGGGGCATGCGTGAGCGCGTCGCGCTGCTGGATGGGACACTTCAGGCTGGCCCCCAACCTGGGCACGGCTGGCGCGTCGAAGTGGTGCTCCCTCTCATACCACGGGGGCAAGCGGAGGACAGCACCACGGGAGCACGCGAAAGCAGAGAGAAGGTCTAGTTATGGCAGATCGTCTCCGTGTGCTGATTGTGGATGACCAGCGCCTGCTGTGCGAGGGCTTTCGCAAGCTGATTGAGCTGGAGCCGGACCTGGAGGTGGTCGGCATGGCTGGGGATGGCGAGGAAGCGCTGGCCATGGTTGAACGCCTCTCGACCCAGCGTTCGGCTCCCGATGTGGTGCTGATGGATGTGCGCATGCCGCGTCTGGATGGCATTCGCGCGACGCGTGCCATCATCGAGCGCTGGCCCGAGATCCGCGTGGTCATCCTGACGACCTTCGATGATCGAGAATTGATCCAGGCTGGTCTGCAAGCGGGAGCGCTGGGCTATGTGCTCAAAGACATCACCGCCGAGCAGCTCGCCATGACCATTCGCGTGGTCGCCCAGGGGCAGGTCCTCCTGCATCCCGATGTTGCCCACAAAGTCCTTGCCTCCTTCTCTTCTGCACCCATCGAGCCCGCCATGATCGCTCCCACCACTCCTGCCTTCGTTGGCGAGAGCGACCGGACGCAGTTGACCGAGCGCGAGCGGGAGATACTGGTCTTGCTGGCGCGAGGGGCTTCCAATCGCGAGATTAGCGAGACCCTCTACATCGCCGGCGGCACCGTCAAGAACCACCTCAGCAACATCCTGGGCAAGATGGGGGTGCGCGACCGGACGCAGGCGGCCCTCAAAGCCAGAGAACTTGGCTTGCTGTAGAGAAGCACTGGTTGCATGGCGAGCTTTCCACATGAGCATGCACTTCTCACCTTTCGATACGCTGACCCCAAATGGCCCATTTTTGTACGAATCCTTGTACTATCCCTAGAACTCCTCGAACCACCCAATGCCACTGGAGATCGTGGAGCGCATGTGCTTGACCTGAGCATCGAACTCAGTCAGTTGCTCACGCGTGCGCTCCGCATCGCCGTAGATGTGCCGGTGATTCACCTGGCGCTCGAACGGCTGCCGCTCCTCACCCTCGTCGTCCTGTTTCTGCCTCCGTGGCTGGCGCGCCTGCTCTACCGCTTGCTGTAACTCCTGTAATATGCGGTGATCCGGTGCCAGGAAGTCTCGCGCCTGCTCTATCGCCGCTTCCGCTGCCTGCAAGCGTTCGAGCAGCCGCTTGCGACGGATAGCGAGAAAGGTCGCCACGATGTGGTCGCGGTGCTTGTGGTCCTGGTAGGTGTCCCACAGGAACGCCTTGAGCGCGTTCTCTTCCTGGCTGATCTGTGCGCCTGGCTCGTCGAGCTGCTTTAGCTCACCAAGCACTCCTTGCAGGTGGTCGATCTGTTCTTTCAATAGCAGTCGGTAATTAGAGGTAACGCTAAGATCCGTGCGAAAAGAGGCAATAGCGCACTTCTGTTCTAGAAAATAGCCTGATAAAGTTTATTTGATGCAGGGTTCGAGGAGCGACAAAGGATATTTCGTGCAAATCTCTTCAGCAGCCCTCACTTTCTACCATACCCACTAAACGGTCTTGGGAAAGCGGTTTATGGTCCTATTGCTCATTTTCGCACGGATCTTAGAGTTATCTCATGCTGAGTCAATTCTCTTCCTCAGGAGATGGATACCCACAATGCAGGAACCAGCCGAGAGCATCTTGAGTCGTAATGCTGGGCAACGCCTGGATGATCGCCTTCTGGAGTGCCTCACGGGTGCGAGCACTGACCCGTCGCAAGATGGTCTTGAGCTTGGAAAACGCTTCTTCAATCGGCGAGAAATCAGGCGAGTAGGCAGGCAGGAACAAGAGGTGGCAGCCTTTGGCTTCGATGGCTTGCTTCACGCGATGCCCTTGGTGAATCGAGAGATTATCCAGGATCACGATTTGGCCAGGGCGCAGGCTGGGAGCCAGGATTTGTTCGATATATGCCTCAAAGACGGCAGCATCCGCCGATCCATCCAGCAGGAATGCTTCTCCCATACCTTGCAGAGACAACGACGCGATCAAAGTCAGGTTCGCCCCGTAGTTGCGCGGAACCTTGCCGATGGCGCGCTCGCCTCGAGGCGCGTAGGCATACAGCGGAGTCATGGCGATATGAGATCCCGTCTCATCCACGACCACCAGATCCTGGATGGGCAACTGATGCGCTTGCTCTCGCCAGGCGGCGCGAGTCGCTTCATTTTGCTCGCTGGCTCTTAATGTCTTTTTTTTCGTGTCCAGCCCAGAGACATCCTGGCGCGACTGATGGAGGCCGTGCTGACTTTGAGGCCATAAGTGGTCTCGAACATCTGGCAATGCTCTTCTCGCCTCGCATCGGGGTGAGCTTCGAGCTGCGCGAGCAAGTAGGCCTGCAACACGGCTCCTTTTTTGGCAGGCCGACCTAGGATCGCTTTTGGCTCGATATGGCCCGTCTCTCGTCGAAGTTTGAGGTAGCGTTTGATCGTGGCCACCGAGACCGCAAAGGTCTTTGCGACCTCAGCCTGGCTGTGTCCGGCATCAATAGCTCTCAGCACTCGTTGCCGCAAATCTTGGGAATACGCTTTCATGCTTCCAGTTTATCACCGCTCAACCCTTTTGTACAGCGCTCTAGTGATCGGGCCGGATATCTGAACACAAGCTGCTAGTCTCTTTGCAACAACCGTTTCTGCAATCCTCTGAGCGGCTTCTCTTGAATCGATGGTGGTGTGGACTTCAATGTAATCTATCATACATTTACTTTTTCCTACAATTGAAATAGTTTCGTGAGAGCCTTTATCCTTGTCTCATTAGGCCAGAGAGTACGCATAGCTTCGTTGTAACGCAAGTTTGAGCCTAATTTTTGCACTGCGGTTGCTGCAAGTTCGGCTCTTTGAGGGACTACCAATGTTGGAATTGCCTTATTTATCTCTTCGAATCACGCCCATGCTTCTCTAGGTTGGTCAAGATGAAGATGCATCAACCCTTCAAAATTGGTGATTGTGAAGTGGTTAAAGTGAGTATATGCAACATAGATATCATCTTCTGGTGTCTTTGATTGTACTTTCGTCCTTACTCTACTACAGTTTATTGACAGGGTCTGACGCCACTTCATTGGCAATGCATCTGCAATGGGAAGACCAGTTAACCGCAGGCTCATCTTCTCCGATTGAAGATGCGTCGCTGGTTCGACTTCCGCATGCACAGCTCGTTTTTTCGCTCCCGAACTGTGTTCACACAGACTTCACTGTTCCTTCCAAGGTGGAACGCGGCCCTGTGCAGCAAGCATCGAGTCATATCCAGGTTGGGCAAAGAGCTCATGGAGTTGACGTCGACGCACACCCATGTTGCCTCCATCGTACAGGGGGAAGACGAGGGCGTCACGCAGCAGACGTTCGAGTGGAGTTTTCTTGGTATAACTTTCCACACCGACCAAGCGCATGGCATCGTAGACGACCTGCACGGCGAGTTCCGAGCAATAGACCTTCGTCATGACTGCCAACTCTTGCCCACGTCCCCCTGTTTGCTCAAGGTAATGGCAAGACTTCCACGTCAGGTAGCGTGCCGCCTCAATTCGCATCTTGATGTCGGCAAGCATGTAGCCGACGTTCTGGTGTTCGATGATCGGTCCCGAACCCAGGCGTCGCTCGGATTTCGCAAAGTCCAAGGCATATTCAAAGGCACGACGCATCACGCCAACACAGGCCGCCCCGATGAGGGCTGCTGTCCAGGAGAACGCGCCCGCGACAATCTCACGTCCCTGACCCTGGCGACCGATGAAATGGTTGGCAGGGACGCGCACGTCCTCAAAGTGAACGCGAGGGGTCATGACCCCACGATGCCCCAGTTTGTCGTACGCCTCGATGACCCGTACGCCAGCAGCGTCGCCCGGCACCATGATCACCGCCAGCGACTCGCGTGCCCCCTTGGTCGGGTCGGTACGGCACACGACCGAGTAGACATGGGCTCCCTTGCCCTCCCAGCCGGTCCCGTTGGTGGTGTAGTGTTTTTGCCCCGTGACGATCCAGGTGTCCCCATCGCGACGGGCGAAGGTCTGCACCCCCGCTTCAGCATCGTCGGAGTCGAAGTTGGCCCCGCCAGCCACCTCGGTAAAGGCGAAGGAAGCGAGCAACGCCCCAGCCTCGTCATCAACGAAGGGCTGGAGAAAAAGCTTCCGCTGGGCCGCATCACCGAATTGAATGACGGGCTGCAGTCCCAGTCCACTGCCCAGCAGCGTCGTGGGGACATTGACATCTATGCGTGCCAACTCCTCGGCGGCAATGGCAAAATCCACGAGTCCGAAACCGAGGCCGCCATCGGTCACGGGAATGAACGCCTTGGTGAACCCCGCCTTCGCCATCTCGCCGAAAGCTGCCCGCGTGGAATAAAACGCCTCGGCTGGATCAGCAATCACATCGAGTTGCGCTGCGATGGGAGCCAGCACTCCCTCTGCAAAAGCACGAGCATTGGCCTGGAGTTGGAGTTGTTCTGGGCTGAGGGTGAAGTCAATAGCCATGGTTGATTCCCTTTCTCTTCGTGTTCTCAACAATGCTGCAGTGATAAAGGACAACTACAAAAGGTACTTCTAGGAACTCAACACCTCATATTCGTGAGGAGCGCACGATGAAACCGACAGAAAAATAGCGAGAGAGTGTACTTCAAGTATACATAACAGCACAGGGTGAGTCAAGCGCATAGTCCCTCGTTCCCTCGTGTGAGCGAACTCTTCCCTCAGTTGCCAGTCACTCCTGTTGCCGAAGTGAGGCAACCACAGCTTTATAGAGCAAGTTGTACCTGCGTTGTGCTCTGCTCACAGAAAACAAGGACACACGCACACGTCGCCTTCACATGCCAGGACGAGCATTTCCGTGCGAAATTGGCAGTGGGGAAGCCCTTCCTACTTTACCTGCGTACACTCATGAGTGGCGTGAGACCCTGATTGAGTGATGAAAACAGAAATCTCTTGTGAAGTTTGTCTTTTCAAGGCTCCCGTTTCCAATTAGGTACCGAAAAAGGTACTCCTCTTCAAGCTTGTGGAGCTTCTGACCTTAAACATGTACGTACTCTTATACCTGCCAAAAGATGCCAAGCAGTCTTTCATAGCTAGCTTCTTTTCTCCTGGTACTTCACCAATCTCAAGTAGACACATAGTTCTTTGCAAGAAACGAGCTATCGTGTTCATCTACAGCTCATCTGGCTCATCATCGTCGGGATTGGGTACAGATGGTATTCCTTGTGGAAGAGAAGAAGATATCTGCTCAGATGGTTTCTGTGGAACAGGTGTGTCCGGTGTTTCTGAGCCTGTTGGAACGTGCTTCTGTTTTTTGGTTTTCTGCTGAGAGGGTGGGCGTGATGTCCGTCCCGTTCGAGGCTTGCTCTGCGAAGTATCCGCAACTGGTGGTGTCTCTGGGAAGGAGGCATCTGGTTTCTGCTGTGCCTGACTCTGCGCTTTCTGCTGCTGCTTACGCTGCTTTTCCTCTTCTACCATGTCACGCTGAACGTGTTCCTGATGTTGTATTTCTGCCCATCCTTCTTGGACTTGCTCAAGCGTAATCGGCACCTGTGCGCTCTGGACCTGCTGCGTGCGACCACGATAAATCCAGTATGCTTGTCCGGTGGCTTGCTGAAGTACCGCGTTTTCGGGGACGCGCCAATCCCAACGAGGCCGTGTGAAGGTTCTTATTTCTCCTTCTGCATCTTCAGACCAGGACGTATCAATGCGAAGCCGTTTCCCCGCTCGCTTGGAAACAGGAAAGGGGTCACTACAGGCGTGCAGAATGTAGGTAGAGCATGCATCTAAAATGCGGTCAGCATATTCGCGCGGTCCAAGACCGGTATATCCTTGTGACGAGATTATTAAACTTCCGCCAAATGATCGCGCTTGCTCGAAGAGCACACTTGTCTCTTCCCGCATTCGTAGTGCGTTGAACTCGTCAATGATGAGTAGCGTTTGTGTTCCTGGACGACGACGTTCCGCAAGGTAATGCATGAAGTCATAGATCAAGAATCGACCAAGTCGCGGGGCCTCATTGCGGAGGGCAAACCCGCGCACACGCAGGTAGACAGCATCGGCATCGGCGTAGTCGAGTGTTCCATCGAGTAGCCCAGCCATTGCCGAGAAGAATACCTGGTAGCGCATCTCTACCTGTTCAAGGAGCTTCTTGTTCAAGTTCAGTACACGCTGGTACTGAAGTGGGTCCCGCTGATACATCGCTTTCAATCGGTCAAAGCGGAGATTTGCTAGGAAGTGAGCACTTGACCGTGGCGTCGTTGGTGCATGCAAAGCCAGATACAATGCGTTGGAGGCCACGTCTCCATAATAGGCTGACTCAGAGTAGTCAATCACCGAGAGCAAGCGGTTCTTGAGTTCAGCCGGGCTTCCTTGCCATCCATTATAGTAGAGCGAAGGAAAGACCTTCACCGTATCAGCACCGGCAGCATGCATGGTCGCCACAAAACGCGCGGCGTTATCCTGTCCCTGCTCCTCGTCCCGTTTGGTCTCCCCTTTGGCATCCAGGTACACCACTTGCAACTGATACACCTTCTTGGCACCGTATGCGGTACGAAACAAGGTTTCCGTTTTTCCTGAGCCAGAAGACCCCAACGCAACGGCGTGATGGCGTAAGGCGGCAAGAGGATAGCAGAAAACTTTGTTGCGATTGCGCTTCCAAGCGAGATCACCCATAGCCCTACTCCTGTTCTTCATCATCAATAGGAACACCAATGACCATAAGCCCATCTGCCGCATCAGGCAAGCGTTCGGGTCTGCGTGCGAGCTTCAAGGCACGCTCTTGCGCGTGTGTCACACGGCGTTGGCGAGAACGCTCATTCTCGTTAAGTCTTTGTGGAGATGATCCGCCCTGTACCTTCAACGACAGAGCCTGCCAGAAGCCGACGAGCGGAAGAGCAACCAACACGCGAATCCAGACAGGCCACGTCTCAGCCCAGAGCTGTCTCACGTTCCACTCGGCAAAATTCAATTGATGGTGCTTCACGTTCTGGATGTAATCAGCCAGTTCGCGCAGTAGCAGAGTTTGCAGACCATGCTGCCACAGGTAGGAGAAGGCAAGCGCACCTGGGAAGAGCAGGACGAACCAGAACACAAAGTTCCAAGAGTACTTCGACGTATACCGATGGCTCACAAAGCCTATGAGCAATGTGGGCAACGCTGCAAGAATCAGCATAATTGCGAGAAAGCCACTGGCGAGCGGCAACATCCAGCCAAACTCTGCCTCTCTTGCCGGGGGATGTTTATGATATGCCATACTCGTCTCCATAGTCCGTGAGGCTGTAGAGCCTGAATGGTTTGCGCATCTCTTCCGAAAAATCGGCAAGCTTTGCCTCAAGATTGCGTTTTGTTGCCGTTGTCGCGAAGTACCAGACGGATTTATATGATACGGCCAACTCTCGCAGATCATCTAGTAACTCGGCATTGGTCTTGGACGTGCGCTCAATTTCTAGTGCTGTGACCTTGCCATTTGTTCTATTGGTCAACACAGCATCAGGAACGTGAGGTTGATTTTCACCCTTCATCGGGGAGCCAGCTTCTCTTCTGATGTGTCGCTCGGATTCCCAGCTATCTGCTGGTCGCTTCTCTTCGATGGATAAACGGACTTGATTGATATAGTACAGATGAACAAGCCGAATACTCGATGGAGCACCATCACCATACTTGAAAGAGAGCTGCACAGTTCGTAATCCCTCGCGAGTCAGCCATATCCACAGTTTATCTCCATGCAAGATCGTCTTCTTTTCAATCAAACCGAGGGCCAGCCATTTGTTCATCAATTCGTAGGTACGGTCGAGTGAAAGACGATCTGCATTGGGCTTGAGTTTGTAGCGGTCCTGTTGCGGCGTATGACGAAAGAGCAACCGTTGTAATTGATCGAAACGAATAGCGTACTGCATGCCAATCCAGGTCAAGCAAGCAATATCGCGTGGAGTTACTTGATACGTTGGTTCGCCAGAGAGTGTAGGCATCGTGTGAAAACCTCCAAAGATGAAACCACACCAAAGCATGGTTTTACAAGAAACGGATAATGGAGAACACGTCCTCTCAGAGGTGCAGCATTGTCAAGAATAGAACACAAAAGAGTGTTTGTTCTTCTCGTTCATCATTTTTTCTCTCCTTGCTTGGCATTCCAAACGGGAAAGGAAAAAGTGGAAGAGAGGCTTGTATGAAGCCGACGGAGAGAAGTACAGGCTACCCAACGAGGTACCGAAAGACAAAAAGCGGTTATGTGTGAGAGCAAAAGGGGTTTACAAACGTTTCATGACAAGCGTATCCATTGAGAGAAGAGAAGGCAAAAATAAAAGCACCATTGAGAGAGATCTCAACAGTGCCTTTTTTACGCAATTCAGCATGACGATTGTGCAACTTCAGGAGCGTTCTCTGAGGGAGTTGCCTCTGTATTCTCTTGGGTATTCGTAATGAGCGTGGTCAGCTCTGTACGGGCGTTCTCCAAGAAGTGACGGAGTTGAGCTTGTTTCTCAGTATTTCCGTAACTCGTGCGTGCTGTAATGGCAAAGAGCCGTGCAACTTCAAGTGCGGTGCTACGAAGCACCTGCTGTTCTGGCGAGGGCTGCTGGAAATGCCTACGGAAGTCGCGGCGAGAGCCTCCTCGATGCCCAAACTCAGGGCGTCCATGTCCTCGAAACGAGCGGGGACCGTTCCACTCGCGTTGCTCAAATTGTGGTCCAAAATGTCTGTGGTTCATCATTGTGTTCTTTCCTTCTTCCTTTGACATAACGATATATCGTTATCTGCTAGTATCAACAATACGGTATATCGTTAGTATTCCGAACATGGGGAAAATGATAAAAAAAGGAATGGTGAGAGATATCCACACGCTCTCCACAGGATTCATGAGTTCTACACAGCGCTCTCCACATTTTTGCGCGAAAAGTGGTGGAGAACTGGATTGTCAACAGAGGTTCCGTTCAGGTACACTTGTTCTATTGAGTCTTCTCACGATCTGCTGGTCGGTCTTTCCTATTTCATCCCAGGTGCATCCAGGGGATATTCCTCTTTCTGGATGTCCAGACTGTTTTTCGTCTCTTTAAGATCTAGCACTCATGAGAGGAAGGTTCTATGCCTGTTTCATCACCACTTGCTCCCAAAAGCGTGTTGCGCCATCGTCCCATTCATTCCGCGAAGACCACGAAGCCAATACCCACAGTCACACGAGCCTCGCGTCTAGTTCAGCACACAAAAAAGGTGGTTCCGTCGAGACCATGTTCACCACAGAAAACACCTGGAACGAGAGACCGCTCACGCCTCAATCTGGTCTCGCTTGGGATTGGCATGATCGTTGCAATCCTTGCGGTCATGCTTGGGCAGCTTCTTATTGGTTGGTTCAATACCACCTGGGATGATCTCCACTATGGTTATCCTCGTACCTATCAGACCGATGCGTTTGTCGGGCTTGAGGTAGGACATACGCCCTCACATTTTATTGTGCTGAATTTGCATGGACGTATTGAAATTCTTGAACAACCTGGAAGTGATCCAACCAAGACAAAAATCTATCTTGGACCACAAATCACTGGACCTGGAGCGGATAGAGTGCCTGTAACACTTCTGTTTGTCGATCTCCACCATACTCATCATCCCGATATGGTGGTGCAGTTTCAAGGGACACAAGTGGTGTTTCAGAATGTGCATGGGACGTTTCAGCCTGCACAATCATGAAGATACTGAGAACGAGTGTGGGAAAGTGATTTATGGTTTTTGTGACTTAGCTATTCTTGTTGAGTAGAGCAAAGGCGCGAATTTTACAATGCGAAACGCGCCTAGTTGCTTCTACTATTTGGTCTTACTTACCAAATGTACTGATTGCCATTATTAAAAGGGCAATTGGTGAACCTGTACTTACAAATGCGGGATTTTTAGTTGCATAACTGATGAGGAGCGAAACAAAAAAGAGTATTACTCCTGATATAGCTAAGAACCAGCGCATTTTATCCTTATTGCTCATGTATGTTTTTCGAGTCCTTCGAGCGTAACGACGAGTGTTAGGTTTTGATCTGTTTGCTTTTTGGGGTAAATCATTCTCAATGTCCATAATAGGCTCTCCTCTACATTTGCATTACAGGAAATCGTCTTTCAGGTAGTTTCCTTTTCTCTTTTCCTGTGCTTTGATACCATCTTTCCAAAGCATTAAAGTCAATATCACTTAGTGGGAAACCAATGAGATAGGCAATGAATAAAGCCGTGTACTTAACTGCTTGGACAGAGCCATTGATGCGACCATCAACAACAATCACTCCTTGCCAGAGAGAGTCTTGCGTTTGCCAAGGAAGTGTATTCATACGTCGAATGGTCTCTTCTAGTGAGAGGTCCTTTTGTATTTCTAATGCTTTTGCTAAAACTGATATCACCACAAGCTGACCTGTAGGCTTGAGGCAAAAATCTCGGCTTCGAAGAGTTGGAATATCCTCTGGCTTACCATGTATAGCTTGTGAGAACGGAGTAAATTGGTCGAATAGCTGTTTCCATACTGCTGCAATCTCCTCATAGCGTTTGTCCACGTCTTTGACTGTGCTATTTGATGATAGTGAGTCAAGTGCTTGATCGAGTATCTTTGAAGAATCATATAGTACGCTGAGTGTACTAAATTGTATTGATCTATTTGTTAATGTATTGGATTTTTGGCTGATGAGAGATTCGGGGATGACACCCGTGTTTTGCAGGTCCTTGCCCATAAGACTAGCTACATACTTTGTATTTACATCATTCACGGAAGTACGAATGTTCTCTCCTCTTTTAATACTGTGAGCAGATTTGCGGAAGCGGATGAAAAGTTCCCTACATTCAGCAAATGAGGACACTGGTAAGAGAAGAACAGGGATGAACTCATTGCCCAAAGCAGTTTTTTGCTTTCCAGTAAGACGGGAAAGTGCTATGTATATTGCTAGAATGCGATTCATTCCATCTAAGGGTATCCATTCTTTGGAATCAGCATGAAAATCAAGGTGTCCCACGCTGATAGCTCCATAACCTTGTTCTTCAGAGAATTGCTCAGTAGGTACAAATGATGGATTGGAAAGAGTGGCGAAGGTGAAAACACCCATCGTTGTAAGCCTATTGCCAAGGGGATACATTTGGATAAAGTTAGCCATTTCCTCGATAGCCTTGTGATTTTCATTTACAGTGGATAATGCACGAAGTTCTTTATACTTTTCCCGTGTAAAGAACGCCTGACACCTTTCCTGAACTGAAGAAATGGTAACAAAGCTAACATAATGATCCTGGCCACCTGATTGATATTTTTGCGCGAGCATTTCTTACCTCCTTAGTAGTTTCCTGTGTGTTATGGTCATTTAAAATGTATGGCCATAACACACAGGATTATACAGAAATATTCTATACTTGTCAACTACAATATTTTTGCTCCTCCTTTGGACCATTTCATTTCTATTTGTTGTTATCTAAGGCTTGAATAAAGCCTTTATCATTGCCTTCATTGTTTATACATCTTGCCATGTTCCCCCGAACACGATACACTGATTGAACAGAACAAGCATAGTAAGGGATGGGGAATCATGAGCGAGACTGCATTTCGCAATTACCTGCATAAAATTGAGAAAGCCTACCAAACTGGTAACGCTACGGAACATACTTACCGTTCAGCACTTCAAGAACTTGTTGAGACACTCTCACCAAGGATCACCGCAACCAACGAACCAAAGCGTGTGAAATGTGGCGCACCAGATTTCATCATTACTAATAAACACACTCCACTCGGCTATATTGAGACAAAGGATATTGGTGTCTCCCTTGACCAAACAGAGCGTACTGACCAGATGAAGCGGTATCTCGGGGGCCTAGGAAATCTTATCTTGACCGACTATACAGAGTTTAGGTGGTATGTGGGAGGGCAACATCGACTTACCGCACGTCTCACGAAAGCTGGTGGCAAGAACAAGTGGCTTCCTGAACCTGATGGCATAGAGCAGGTTAACAAGCTCTTTCAAGGCTTCTTGATAACGCAGACGCCAACCGTGAGCAATCCAAAAGAACTTGCAACTCGCATGGCAACACTTGCACAACTTATCCGCAATGCGATTAACGGAGCCTTTCAAAGTGAGGATGGTGCTGGTTCGTTGCATACACAAATGCTAGGCTTTCAACAGGTACTGCTTCCAGACCTCGACTCCGAACAGTTTGCAGATATGTACGCTCAAACCATCTGCTATGGCATGTTTGCAGCTCGCTGTAACACGAAATCAAATACACACTTTACTCGCGAACATGCGGCCTATGATATTGCGAAAACGAATCCATTCTTACGTAAGATGTTTGGGTATATTGCAGGGCCTGACCTTGATGAGCGTGTTGTGTGGGCCGTAGATGACTTAGCGGAAGTGTTAAACCGCTCTGATATGGAGACTATTCTACGAGACTTTAGCTCCCGTACACGTCAAGAAGACCCCGTTGTGCATTTCTACGAGACGTTCTTAGCAGCATATGACCCAAAGATGCGTGAGGCTCGTGGTGTCTACTATACGCCGGAGCCAGTAGTGTCCTATATCGTGCGAAGTGTCGATTACATCCTCAAAAATGATTTTGGACTTGAAGACGGTCTTGCTGACTCAAGTATGTTGAAGGCAACGAGTTCAGATGGCAAGTATAGTTTAGAGTCACACAAAGTACAGATACTTGACCCTGCAACAGGGACAGGAACATTCTTATATAGCATCATTAACCATATTTATGGGACGTTCAAGGATAATAAAGGGATGTGGTCAAGTTACGTCTCACAACACCTGCTACCACGCTTATTTGCGTTTGAGTTGCTTATGGCCCCATATACGGTTGCACATATGAAACTAGGTTTACTTCTTGCTGAAACGGGATATGACTTTAAAAGTAATGAGCGTTTGGGTGTATATCTCACAAATACATTAGAAGAGGGATTTGAGGGCGGGAGATTGCCTTTTGCTGAATGGCTGGTAGAGGAAGCAATGGCAGCAGGCAGCGTGAAGTATGATGCACCTGTCATGGTGGTGATGGGGAATCCACCTTATTCTGGACATTCTGCGAACAATGGGAAATGGATTAAAGAGCTATTGCATCGTAAGAACGGCAGTTATTTTGAAGTTGATGGTAAACCACTAGGTGAGCGCAACCCCAAGTGGCTTAATGATGATTACGTCAAGTTTATCCGATTTGCACAATGGCGTATTGAGCAAACAGGCTATGGTATTTTAGCCTTTATCACGAATCATGGTTACTTGGACAATCCTACATTTAGAGGTATGCGTCAAAGTCTGATGCAGACCTTTGATGATATCTACGTCCTTGATCTGCACGGTAACGCCAAAAAGAAAGAACGCTCGCCCGATGGAAGTAGTGACAAAAACGTTTTCGATATCCAGCAAGGTGTCGCTATTGGTATCTTCATCAAGAAAGAACACAAGCCCAGTATGTCCAAGTTAGCAGCCGTGCATCATGCCCACTTATGGGGAGAACGCGAAGTATTTGAGAAAGTTGGGCAAACACATGAGCTTGTAGATGGCAAATATTATTGGTTAGCCGAACATGATATTGTTACAACTGAGTGGACGCGGGTTGAACCTCAATCACCAGCCTATTTGTTTCTACCACAAGATGAAGTTCTAAAAAGTGAGTATGAGCGGAACTGGCAGATCACAGAAGTAATGCAGATTAATGGATGGGGTGTTGCGACTAGAAAAGACTACTTACTTGTTGATTTTTCAGAAGAAGTGATAGTAAAGCGTTTTCGAGATATCCGTGCTCTAAGTACAAATGATGCTGTAGAAAAATACGGTATAAAAGAGTCTCCTTTCTGGAATTTTGCCGTAGCGAAAAAACAACTTTCTCCTGAGACAGAAAAACATGTTAGATCAGTTTTATTTAGACCATTTGACCTTCGATTCATGTACTACGAAAAATGTATGATTGAACGTGGCGATCATCGCTTTGATTTGATGTCTAATATGTTTCAGGAAAACTTGTCATTAATTACTGTAAGAAGGTCAGAGATATCTGGAGTTCCAAGTCATTTCTATTGTAGTGATAAGGTATCTGTACTTCATTCCACATCTGCAAAAGAAGGAAATTTCATTTTTCCTTTATATCTTTATCCTAACCCTCAAAAAGCTACCCTTTTCGATGTAGAAAAGCCATCAACAGCACCAGGTGGACGACGGCCTAACCTGTCAGCAGCATTCACAACAGCATTGTCAGAAAAACTGACGCAGCACTTTGTACTAGATGGCAGGGGCGACCTGCAAGAGACGTTTGGGCCGGAGGATGTATTTTCTTATATGTACGCTGTCTTCCATGCCCCGACATACCGTGCTCGCTATAGTGAGTTTCTCAAGATTGACTTCCCACGTCTCCCTCTTACGTCAAATGTTGATCTTTTTCGTGAACTATGTCGATTAGGTGACAAACTCGTTGGTTTACATCTCTTAGAAAAGAATATACGAATAACAACTACATATCCAGAGTCAGGGAACAATGTTGTAGAAAAAGTAGACTACACAGTACCTGTGGATAATCCTGAACAGGGACGAGTGTGGATTAACAAGACACAATACTTTGATAATGTTCTCCCTGAAGCGTGGGAATTTCACGTTGGTGGCTATCAAGTCTGTCACAAATGGCTCAAAGACCGCAAAGGTCGAGCACTCTCATTCGATGACATCAAGCACTACCAACGGATAGTTGCAGCATTACAAGAAACCATCCACTTGATGGAAGAGATTGATGAGGCAATTGAGATGGCTGGAGGATGGCCTCTTGTGTAGAGTAGTAAGTCATTACTTTATTGAAGTAAAGCAGCTGGTCTGAGAGAAGAAATAGCTATGCTTCTGTCGTATAGCTGCTAGAACTTCATTAACATGTGAAAGGGTATAGTTGATTGGAAATAATTAGAACCGATAATGGCTTATTCTATAGGTCTGCTTATGAGAGTGAAGCAGCTCTTGAAAAATCCATACTTGAAGTACAAAACGAACTATTCGGGAATAACAGGATATATTTGGACATAAAGAAAAAGATAGGAGTCAAAGGGGGTTTAAACAATATTCCCGATGGCTATTTGATAGACTTGAATGGTCAAAAACCTCGTCTCTATGTTGTCGAAAACGAACTGGCTGCACACGATCCGCTTCGACATATTGCTGTTCAGATATTGCAATTTTCTTTGTCTTTTGAGGCCGAGCCAAGGAAAGTAAGAACTATTTTGTTTGAAGCACTGCAAAGTCAAGGAGATGCAAAAGGACGTTGTGAAGAGTATGCATCTCATCACGGTTTTCGTAACCTTGACCATATGCTTGAGTACTTAGTTGTTGAGACTCCATTTGCAGCACTTGTAATCATTGACGAAATTCCCGATAACCTTGAGAAAATTCTCCTTACTCGCTTTAAGTTTGGGGTAGAAGTTCTAGAACTTGCATGTTACGCGTGTGAGGATGGCAGAAAGTATTATCGTTTTGAACCATTTCTGGCAGATGTCAATGCTGACCTCCGTGAAGCAGTCCCAAATGAAAAACAAGAAGAAACCATTACACAAGATGATATTGATACCATCGTTGTTCCTGCTCGCGAAGAGGGCCTTCAAGATACCTTCCTGAGTGAAAATCGTTGGTATGCAATAAGAATACATGGTACGATGAGACCACAGATAAAGTACATTGCAGCGTACCAGGTTGCTCCACAATCTGCAATTACATATATCGCACCTGTAAGTTCCATTGAACCTTGGGGTGAAACAAATAAATTTATTGTCAACTTTGCGGAGCCAGCAAGAAAAATCGGCCCAATTCCTTTAGCCAAAAAGGGGAGAGTAAAAGCACCGCAGAATATACGCTATACCAATTATGAACGCTTGCAGCACGCACAGTCATTAGATGATATTTGGGGGCAAAATGAAACGAAAGAGCCTCATGTAGTTGATGCTAACCTCCCATGAGTCGGGGACAACTACGTTGTTTACAACGATTTTGTGTAACAAATATACTAGAGATACCAACAGGGGATACTTACCCACAACCTAGGGTACGTATTGTTGCACTCGTCGCTTGCGGAAAAATGAGCCATCAGAGCGAATAAGAGCACTGAGCAAGATTGGTATACTTTTCTCGGAGATCTCCTACGACACGTGCAGGAGACCATCATGTGAGAGGAGAGAATCATGCTCATTGTGAACGACGACCACCTCTGCCGAGCGGGGGTGAAAAGCCTAGACGAACCATGTCCCTACTGCTCAAAGGCGCTTGCCGAGTATCCATTGATCATGAGTGATGAGAGTGAGCAGACCGTCTATCATGCCGCCTGCGCACTTCAGATCGCGACCGAGATCCTGGTTGATTGTTTCACCTTCTTCAGTCCACCAGCTCCCTACACCCGTCTGTTTACGCTCACCGCATCAGCATCTCCCCTGAACCGAGAAGGAGGGGGCTATGCACTCAACGGATCTTGAAGAGATCAAGGCCGCTCTGTGGGAACAAGCGTCTCATCCCTGTACACAAGTGAAGTGGGGAATGGCGCAAGTGATGGCGGTGAGATCCCGCAAGGGGCAACTGCTGGTCCTGCTTCGAGGGCGGGAGCGTTGGTATCTTGTGGCAGCGGTGACCATCGAAAGGCCAAGGCTGTGCCCAACTGGTGCGTGCGACCTCGAAGACGGAACCTTGATGAACACAGGGGAAGAAAGCGAGAACCAACAATTAAGAGCAGATGGAAGGCATGGGGCACACGCGTCCTCTCTGATGGATGACATCGACTCTTGTGAG
>JAABUQ010002453.1_pt1 | contig 36727 bp, 31 predicted proteins | sample 5560001 | NCBI WGS metagenome assembly JAABUQ01 (sample SAMN10711888, study PRJNA513371) | rock metagenome | isolation source: Antarctica rocks | place: Antarctica: Victoria Land, Finger Mt nord | collected 2015-12-18 | reverse complement strand
CCCGCGCACTGATCGGATTCAGGTGAGCATCGACCTGCGCATCATCTGTCGACTCGAACTGCCGCACGTGAAACCAATACAGCAGTCCCGCAACAGCCAACACGAGTAAGATGAGAAAGAAAATAACAAACGCTTTCCGCCGGCCGCGAGACGTATCAGATGGTGTAACGCCGACTGCCGGAGGCGTGGCGGACCCGGTTGCAGCGCGCGCGTTCGCGCTCGCAGTCTCGCGAGACTCTTCCTCGGTTATCATGGGCAGCTTCCTTTCAGCAAATTGGGGAGCTCCGTTTCTGCTTCTCCGGTCGCGCGCGCTAAACTCAGCGTCGCCAAATCAAAAGAGAAGAGACTCGAAATGTAATCACTCTCAGCGCTTGCGACCTGTTCTTGGGCCTGCACAACTTCCACAGTGGTTGCTACACCGGCTGCAAACCGGTCCCGGGATTCTGCAAGTGTCTCCTGGGCATAGCCCCGATTCGACTCCGCTAGCCGGACCTGTCCGATTGCAGTTTGCAGCTCAATCACGGCGTTGCGTACTTCCTGCTCGACTCGCGCCCGCTGATCCGCCAGCTCTGCGCGCCGCTGATCCAACGTAGCTTCCGCTTGCTGAATGTCTCCTCTGGTACGGCCTCCCTGCCAGATCGGAACATTCACTGCGCCAGTAATTGCAAACACCCCATGCGTGCTCGTCGGATTCGGCCCGAGCACGCCATAATCCCCATTCAGCGTTACCGATGGCAGACGCTCCGCATGGGCAGCCGAAAGGGCCTGCTCGGCTGCCCGCACCTGCGCTTCAGCCGACTGCAAATCAGCTCGCCTCCGTTTCGCCTGAGCGATGGCCGCCGCTGCTTCAGGAACGCTCGTGTCGCGGAAACTGAGCGGCTCGGAGAGAACCAGCTCGCGATCCTGCGCAAGGCCAATAACTCGTGCGAGCGTGATGATTTGCTTTCGCGCGTCTGCTTCGAGCGAGCTCAATCGCTGCTGTTGCGTCTGCAATTCAACGAGCGATCGCATGACGTCGATCTTCGAATTTGTTCCTGCACTTTTCCTCGTGACAGCCTGGTCGTATACTGCCTTCGCATTGTTCACCTGGGCGCGTTGCGAATCGACGCGCGCCGCTGCTGCGATGGTTTGGAGATAGGTTCCGCCGACTGCCAGCACCACCAACTCCCGCGTGTCCCTCGCAGACAATACAGATGCGCGCTCGCCCTCTTTACTCGCCTTCCAGTTGCGTCGTCCGACCGGATCATAAATCGATTGGCTGAGCGCACCCTGCAGTTGCGAGTAACTGAACGGGCCGACGACCGAGGGAATCGAGAAATTCGTTCCCGGCGGCAATTTGAATTGAAAGCCATAAGCGGCCAAATTCACCTGCGTCACCGTTTCGGTCGCGTTGGCCGAGATGGTCGGCAGGAGCGCACTCAAGGCCTGGATTCGTTCCGCCCGGGAAGCACGCACGGAATTGTTCGCCGAGACCGCCCCGAGGTTTGCAGCCAGCCCTAGTTTCAGAGCTTCGGCCAACGTTAAATGAACCGGCCCCGTGCCCGCCACCGATGGCACGCTGCCCGCGAAGTTTCCGCTTACCTGCACCGAACTACTCACCGTAGCCACTCCGCCGGCAGCCGCCGATTGCTGCGCTTCCACCGAACCGGCTTGATTGCCACGGCCCGAAGCGGGTAAAGGTGTAGCCCTGTTCGAACCAGCAGCCCCCGTTCCCATAGTTGCTGTCTGGGCGGCCAGCGGAGCACCACTCAGTACGAACCAGAGAGAAGCCGCTAAGACTATCTGTGAGTTTCTGCGCATCGCAAACTAGTTACATACATACGTGTACCATATTGCGTACACCCGTGTATATAATTGTAAGTAATGTTGGCACGAACTCCCGCTGGGGATGAGCGAACCTCCACCCCGAATAAACACCAGCAGAAGACGGAGGCAACCAAGAAGAAGCTGTTCAAGTCCGCTCTGCGGGTGTTTTCGCGCGACGGCTTCGAAGCCGCCCGCATCGAGGAAATAGCTGCTGACGCCGGATATACGCGCGGTGCTTTCTATGCCCACTTCCAGTCGAAGGAGGATCTCTTCTTTGCACTCTTGGAAGAACAATCCCAACGGCATATGGAGAAGATCCGCCGGGTTCTCGATAGTTGTTCCACCAATGAAGAGCGCCTCGAAGCCCTTCGCGAGTACTACGTCCATCGCGCCACGGATCGCGAGTGGTCCATCCTGATCCTGGAATTCAAGCTGTATGCGCTGCGCCATCCCAAGCTGCGGGCGAAACTGGCCGGCATGTACCGCAGCATCAGAATGAAGATGAAGTGGCAGGGTGCTGAGCAAATTTGGCCGGCGAAGTTGCAATGTGCGCCCGAAACAGCGGAAGTCCGAAAGCTGGCTCTCCAATCGATCCTCAACGGCCTGGTCCTGGAACGAGCTTATGACCCGACCAACATCTCTGAAAAGCAAATGTCCTCCCTCCTGCGTCGTCTGTTCGATTTCCTCGCCGACGCCTAGGCACCCCGCCGCCGGTCGGATATCATTCTCCAGGACCCGCGGAGCGCATGCAAAAATCAATCGGCGACAACATCTTTCCGAAAGAAATGAGTCTCGAGAACGGCTTGGCGCTTCTCAAGAGAGCCGGTTTCGACGGTGTGGAGTTGTGGCTCGGTGAGCGGGACTGGTTCAAGATGGGCGTCAACGATTCCGGCTTGCGCACGCTCGAGCGCCAAATCAGCGACGCCGGACTCAAAGTTTCTGACGTCGCCAACTCGCTCGACTGGGATGAGAACGTCTCGTCGCGCGATCCAGCGAAACGGCAGGCCGCTTTCCGGCATATCGAACGCCAGATCGAAGCCGCCCAAATCTTCGGCTGCGATGCGATCCTCATCGTCGCTGGTCTGGTCACAAGCGAGGCCCCGTACAACGAGGTCTACAACCGCTCGGTCGAGTCCCTGAAGAAGTTGGGCGAGACCGCGGCAAAAGCAAAAGTTAAGATCGGCGTCGAAAACTGCTGTTCCGAGCAGAAGTTTCTTTTGAGCCCGCGCGAGTTCAACACCTTTCTGAACGACGTGAATAATCCGTGGGTCGGCATCCATCTCGACGTGGGCAACATCCACGACACGGGATTCGCCGAGCAGTGGATTGAAGTCCTCGGCCCCAGAATCACGCGCGTTCATCTCAAGGACGTGATGAAGCATCGCGGCCGCTGCGGAGATCAAAGCGTCTACACGAATATTTTTCTCGGCGATAACGACTGGCGTGCGATCCACGATTCACTCGCTAAGGTTCACTACGACGGTTGGCTGATCGCTGAGATGGAAGCGCGCTATCGCTATGCTGCCGATCAGCAGATCTACGATACGTCCGCGGCCATGAGCAGGCTGATTTCCGGAAAGCTGTGACGATCGTGCGAACCCGGCGTCAGCTGTTGCAAAAGGCCCTTGCCACTGCAGCAGCTTCGCAACTGCTATTTGGAGCAGCCCCCGAGTCAGCGGCAACTTATCACCTGATCGCAGGCGAAGATCTCTTGTCGCGCGAGTCGGCCGCCGGCTATCTTGCCGTCTTCGAGAAACATGCGTTCTCCCCGGCACCGCTCAATGCCGCCGGCATGATCGTTTCTACATCCATCGCCGGCGCTTCTCCTGCGCGCTTCCATGCACTTCGCTCCTGTGTAGAGAAAGGCGCCTCGCTCATTCTGGAAAATGGCGCTTACTGTGATCCACCGCGCGGCTTGCTTGCCGGGTTGTTCGGTATCCACCTAGCGAAGACGCCGCACACAGGAAGCGAAATGTACCTGCGCTACTCTTGGCCGATCCCAGCGCTCGTGAGGACATTCGGACGCCCCACTCCTCTCAAATGCGAACCGCACGAGGCCATCGCGCATTTTGAAGGCAAGCCAATCGCACTCAAGAAGAATGTCGGCGTCGGCGTGGTCGTATTTCTGGGCAGCATGTTGGGGCCGCACTTGCGGGCGGAGGACCGCGAGGCCACCGAACTCGCCTCGCTCCTGCTGCGCCTCAAATCCTGAGGAAAAGCTTCCGCCGGTACATCCACAGCAGAATTATCCAGTAAGTAAACAGCACCATCGCACCCAATACTAGCGGATACAATCCATCGCCAAGAACGTGAAAAATGCGGTCTCCGAGATTGATTCGATAAGTGCTATAGATAAACTCCTCAAACAGGTGCGCGATCAGGTAAGCGGCAATCGAATTCATTCCGACGACTACCAGCGGAAACGCCCATTTGCGATGACGCTTCGCATCGATGACCCAGCTGAACGCTGCCAGGAATAGAAAGCACAGGCCTCCGCTAAACAACGTCCAGCTCGGAGTCCAGATCCGCTTCACGATCGGACAGATGCCGGCGAAATGCAGCAGCAGGCCAGCCGCTATCCCAATCAGCCCGGCTATCACAAAGCGCTTGAGCGGCAGAACAGGCGCGTACGTCTTAAACCAGCGGCCCGCTACTAAACCCAGGATCATCGTCCCGAGTGTAGGAATAAAACTGAGCGTCAGATATCCGCCGTCATTCGCCACGAACGGCTGCTTGCGAGGGAATAAATTGAGGAAGCGCTGATCGAAAGCAGCACCCAGATTACTGTTCTTATTCCAGTGCGCGGCAAATCCGGTAAAGTTGTGCTGCCAGTGCGGAGGCACGCCCACCGCATCGTAATTGAACCCCGGCCCTGGCAGCGGATACAGAGCCCAGGCGAGCCAGTAAGCCGCCACGATGGCTCCGAACGCAGTCCACTGCCAGCGCGCCGACCGAAACCCGAGCAAAAACAGGAGCGGGTAACCGAGTCCGATCTGGGTAAGCGTGTCTTCGAAGGTAAAATTTGTCTGCGTGCTGTGAGTCGATCTCAGAAAAATGCCCAGGACAACGAGCAGCAGCGATCTCCAGAGAGCGTGCACGAACATTCGCCCGAATGTGCCGCCTTTCTTCAGCCGGCTCGCAATCGAATAAGGCAGCGCCACGCCGACAAGAAAAGAAAACGAGGGCTGAATCATGTCGTGCAACGAGCATCCCGACCACTCCACATGGCTTTGATTAAAGCCCAAAATGTGCCAGAACCAATTACCCGGATACGCCTGTGCCACCTTCGCCAGACTCAGCACTTCGGCCATCATCAGCACCATCACGAACCCACGATAAGCATCAACCGCAACGTTCCGGCTAACAGTAACCGAAGCAGCTGTTGGCGCGACCGGAGCAATAATGTCGACGTCCGAATTCTGGTCTTCCTTGGTAAGCGTCTTATCCATATAAGTCCCGTTATTGTGCAGTTGTCTTAGAGCGAACCTTCTCGTACTCTGCCAACTGCTGCTTGGCATCCGAGGGCCGGTGAGCTTGTGAATACAGACGCGCGAGCGCGTAATGATACTCCGGCTTGCGGGGATTCAGAGCAATGGCACGCCGCAGGCTCCCAATCGCCAGATCAGTCTGCCCAAGCCCGCGATACGCCTTCGATAATTCATCGAACTCCTGGTCCCAGCTATCGTCAATCCGGATTGCCTCAAGCAGCAATCTCTTAGACTGCTCGAACTTGTTCTGCAGGTTCCAATAACTCGCGTAATCAATCAACGGCCAGGCCGATGGCTTACTCTGTTGCGCATTGAGCCGCAGACCTTCTTCGAAATCGCGAACAGCTTTTTCATTCTCACCGACCGCTGCATACGCCAACCCCAAATTGTGGTGCACCTTCACAAACGAAGGATTCAGCGCTGCGGCCTGTTCCAGTTCCTGCACAGCTTTTGTATAAGAGCCTTCATCATAGTAGATGCGGCCGAGTTCGTAATAACACTCCGCTGACTTCGGATCGTGAGCAATCGCTTTCTGCAACTCTGCTTCCGCCAGGTCTCTTCGCCCGAGAATGTTCAGATCATACGCGAGCACCTTGTGCGCTTCCGCAAACCCATCATTCAGCACAAGCGATTTCGAAAGAGCAGTTAGCGATTCGTGTATCCGGTGGAGCCGGAAGTCGACGTACCCCAGTTGGTACAGCGCTTGCCACGACTCAGGATGAACTTTTGTGTACGCTTCAAGTGAGCTTTGTGCACCCGCATACTGGCCCGCCTTGATGAGCGATTCGAACCCTGCGATCGCGCTATCTTCACTAGAATCCGCGCCGAAGAGACCTAACGAAAAAATCAAAAGCGTCCCGCAGAACGCAAACACTCTGCCCGGCAACCACGACTTACCCCAAGCCCGGCCCGTCAATTTTCCTTCCGGCTGTTTGCCGGAGCCAGTTCCCACTTCACTTTGTCATCCGATTCCGCCCGCAAGCGGCTCGCAGTCGCTAATTCGGCTCTCGCCCGTTCTGTTTCTTTGAGCGATGTTAGCACCAATCCCAGCTGGTAATGCGCTTTCTGAGAGGCCGGGTCTGCTTCGACAGCTTTTTCCAACTCCCGTTTCGCATCCGGCAAACGACCATCCGAACGGTAGGCCATTCCCAACGCAACATGAGCGCGCCAGTGATCCGGCTGCCGGCTCACCACCGTAGTGAACAGCTCGATACTCTTTGCGACGTCGCTTTCCTGTTGCGCGATCAGGCCCAGATAGTAATACGACTCCACTTGCTCGGGCGCCAGCGCAACACTCTTCTCCAGCCAGGTCTTCGCGCGATCATTCTGGTTCGCAAGAAAATAGGTCGTCCCTAGCGCGTAACTAAATTGCGGGTTTGCCGGATCCGCTTTCAACAAGCCTTCGTAAATTTGAATGGCGGAGGGAAGATCGTGGTCTGCAATCCGCGCCGAGGCCAACGAGTACCGTGCCTGCGGATTGTCCGGCTCGAGCTGAACCGCTTTTGCGAGATTTGCGTTCGCATCTTTGATCAAGTCCATCTGCAGGCACAGCGCCCCGACCGCATACAACACACCGGGATCGTCAGGCCGCCGTTTCTTGGCCTCGAGCAACAAAGCGAGAGCGCCTTCGGTATTTCCTTGCAGATTTATCAGTCGTGCGAGCGTGAGGCGAGTCCCAGGCAATCCCGGATCAAGCGCCAGAGCTCGCTCAAGGTATTTGCCCGCTTCGGCCAGGTGCTCCTGCTGAAACTCAATGCTGCCTAGCAAGCTGTAGTCGAGTGCCGACCCGTGGCTTCTAACTGCGCTCAGAAGAACGTTACGGGCCCCGTTTACTGACCCGGACTGATACAAACTAAAAGCTTTGGTAAAGGCCTGATCTTGAGACCAGGCCGGTACAACAACGATCGCCGCGAGTGCGCACGCCCAGCCAGTTCTAGAATGTAATTTTCGTGTAAAGCTGCACAGCTCTCGGAAGATTGCATTGAGCCCTGACAGATCCGAAGGCCGCTCCGTCGCTGAGATTGGTGTCTGGGTCGCACCACTGATGCCTGTTAAGTAAGTTAGCGGCATTCGCGCCTAATCTCCATTTCACCCGTTCCCGGAATACCGGGAAATCTTTGAACAGCGAGATGCTCTCATTGTAATTCGCCCAGCCCCGCAGCACGGAATCCACTCTGCCGTTGTTGCCGAGAGTATTTGGAGCAGGACGCAAGAACGCACTAGATGTAAGATAGCGACTGCTGGCGATGTCGAAATTAGAACTATTCGTATTCAGATATCCGCTTGCGCCCGCGACGCGGTCCGGCAGTTCTCCCGTGTTAAACAGCACCCCGGAATATTGGTTTGCACCGTAATAGATTCCAAGTGGCCGGCCACCCTCATAACGCAAGCTCCCAGCGAATTGCCACCCTCCGAGAATCCAGTTTGTCACCCCACCGCGATTCAGGAATGTTCTGCCGGGGCCAAACGGTAGCGAATAGTAAAAAGTGACCGTCACGATATGGGGCACATCGTCGACCGAGAGGGCTTTTGTCGGCAGAAACGTACTGACCGGTGCAGATCCGCCGAAGCCACTCGTCAAACCTGATTCAGCCCCGTTATTCATCAGTCTCGACCACACGTACCCTACTGTGAACTGAAGGCCTTCGCTGAATCGCTTGTTGATGTTGACCTGCAGCGAATTGTAAGTGCTCCAGCCGTTTGCTCCGTTGAACTGAGGAACCGACTGATATTGCGGATACGGCCGCAGCGCCTGCGCAACCGTCCCTGTGAAGCCCGCATAAGGAGCAGGAAAACCATTCGCGGCAAGAGTGCCTACTTGGGCCGTCAGCTGACTAAGCGGATACTTCTGCAGAATAAGTGGATTATTCTGGTTCAGATCACTCATGTCACTCGGCGAAATCAGGCGCGTCCCATGATTCGCCACATAAGCCGCATCCACCATCAAACTGTTAGTGATCTGGCGCTGCACCGAAAACGTCCAATTTTGATACCGCGGAAGCAACACGCCCTTTGGATTCATGTAGAGGACGTTCGTTCCGTTCTCGAGTGTCGAACTAATCTGCGGCGGAAGTTTCACTGCACTTTGCGGGAAACCACTGTCGAGCGCAAATGCCGCCTGCCGTCCATTTGTCAAATCCGTCACGGACGGATTGGTGCTGAAACCATAATTCGAGTTTGCCTGGAAACCGTTCATTGTCACCGGCGCGTAATAGATGCCATACCCGCCGCGCAGCACGGTCTTATCATTCGCGCGATACGCAAAGCCGAAACGCGGACCGTACGTATCGGCCTGCAAATCTTCGAACGTTGTCCCATGACCGTTCAAACCCGCGAACGCGAGAGCTCCCAGCCGGCCGCCCGCGCCTGGATTGGGCAAGCTTGGGTCAAACGACGAGAACTGGTTGTGCCTCTCCGTCCGCGGATACTGCAGATCGAACCGGAACCCGAAGCTCAATGTCAGCTTATCGGTTACTTTCCAATCGTCATTCACCCAGGGCGCAAAGTAAGGCCGGCGATAGTCAGAGAAGGAAGGAATGCTGAAGCCCGCATTATTAACTTGGCCCAGCAGGAAGGAAGCATAGGGATCGCCCGTTCCCGAGATCGGAGCTCCAACAGAATTAAATGCTCCCGTTGTAGCGGCATGAAAATTGTATAAACCGGCATCGCCGATGTAACTTCCGGTAAACCAGCGCTCCCATCGGAACTCAAACCCGGCTTTGATAGTGTGCTTCCCGATCAGCTTGGTCGTATCATCCAGGAATTGCCACCGGTCCGTTCCCTGAAGCCCTCCCGTGTTATTTACGCCAAATTCCCGGTATCGTTCGTCGAAAGTTATTCTGGGAAAGCCACCGAGATCCGCGTACGGAATTCCAGTAATACCCACCTTCGAAGCCCAACCTTTATCAACGATAGTAGGAAACGTGTCCGGCAGCACCCAGCGATCATACGATGCTACAAAATGGGTAAAGAAACTGGGGCTAATCACATCGGTCAGCTGCGCATGCGCGGTATGCGTCGAAATATCCTGCATGCGCGGGTGCCCAATAGGGCCGCCGCAGCCGCCAATGTTGTTGCAGTCGAGCTCTCTCGGACGATCGTCGTAGTTGTATGTCAGCGTGAAGCGAATGTTATCGGTGATGTTGTGATCGATCCGGGTCAGGATCGTTCTCGCATTCAAGAAGCTTTGCGCAGGCCCTAACAGGTAATTGTTTTGAAGCTGCGAATTGAACGGCGCAGGAAGGTACGACTGGATATTCTGCGCTACTTTGCTCATCTGCGACACCGGTATTATGTTGCCGGCGTAAGGCGTTCTCACAGTAACCCCGGATGGACCACCGCACGTCGAAGCGTCCCGGCTGGAACTCGGATCAAAGATTTGCCCGCCAAAAATCTTGTTGCCGCACCCGTCCGTGCCGATCTGCTGACCCGTCAGGTACTCCGAAAAATCCCCGGTTCGCAACCGATTGCTAGCTACCGTATCGAGCCCGCTACCCGCGCCTGCGTTCGTGTACTTAAACTGGTCGAAGTTGAAAAAGAAAAATGTCTTCTTCTTGCCGTTATAAATCTTAGGAATAAAAATAGGGCCGCCCAAAGCAAACCCATACTGATTCTGCCGGACCGGTGGACGAATCGGAGCAATTTCACCGCGCGCCTGCAACTTGTCGTTGTCGAAATATTCGTAAACCTGCCCGTGGTACTCAGAAGTTCCGCTCTTGGTCGTGTACTCCACGAAGCCGCCGCTCGTATGGCCGTACTGCGCGCTGAATGTGTTCGTAATAATGCGCGCTTCTTGGATCGATTCGTAGGGTGCCGAGCGCTCCTGCGTGCCGTTGTGTCCGCTCACTTCGCCATACGATGCGCCATCCAGGAAATTCTCGAAGTCGCTTCTCTGCCCTCCATTGATCCGTGCGCCGAATGCGCTGCCGGGGTAAATGTTGCCCTGTGTAGGCGCCACAAAAGTGGGGAACGTGTAAAGCTGCGCTTCCGGCACGCGATTCTCGCCCGACAAGACAGCCGGTAGCGACGCGTAAAACCGCTGGTCAACAGAAGCCGACACCTGCGGATTGTCGGTGTTCAGCTGCTGCACTTCCGCGTTCACCTCGACCGATTGCTGAACGTTGCCTACCTGCAGCACGACATCCTGCCGGAACGTTTGGCCCGATGCCAGGTTGATACCCGCCGCGTGGAACGGCTTAAATCCCTGCACCCCAACCGAGACTTCGTAGCTTCCGATGACTAAAGGCGGCGTGCTGTAGTTCCCCTCTGAAGTCGTCTTCAGCGTTGTCACAACCCCCGTGCCGGTTTCTTTCACCTGTACCTCAGTACCGCCAACAGGCGCACCCTGTGGGTCAGTTACCAAGCCAGTAATGATTCCTCGATCTGCTTGCGCAAACAGCTTGGCGGAAACCAACAAGGTTAATAAGACAACGTGTTTGATCTTCATGGACACCGCGAAACTCCTGTCAGGGTGGAGACTCGTCTCAACTGAAAGACGTATCACCATGTATATTATCTGAGTTTCCGCGTATTGTCGTCGCAAAGCAAGCCTATTGTCCGTATTTAACCGTTACCGGTTCTTCACTCCCATGCAGGTTCCAAGCCCTTCCTGGTGGGCTCTACCTGCTCAAGTAAAAGTACTTGCGTATGAGACAAGAGCGCGGGCCTGTGATAGTCGACCGCTCTGCTGACGCTAGGTTCACCCGTTCCGAACTTCGTCCACCTTTTGCCGGAACTGTCGCGCGCGCTCGGCAATGACGTCGTACTTGCCGGACGCAACCGTATCGGCATCCACCAATTCATTTCCTACGCCCACCGCAGAGCATCCAGCATGCAAAAAATCCGCCAACGTGCTAAGACTCACCCCGCCCGTCGGGACAAACTCGATCTGCGGAAACGGTCCTCGAAGCGCCTTGATGTACTTCGCGCCACCGAGCGCGCTGCACGGAAACACTTTGATCGCGTCCGCCCCCGCCTCCCACGCTGTCACAATTTCGGTCGGCGTCAAGGCGCCTGGGAAAATCGCCTTCGAGTACCGTTTGGCGAACTCAACCGTTCTCAAATTCAGACTAGGCGTAACAAAAAATTCCGCGCCCGCGTTTAGGCACGATCGAGCCGTCTCGGGGTCGAGCACCGTTCCAGCCCCTAGCAGAATCCTGTCTCCGAACCGTTTCGCGACTTCCTCGAGCGCCCGCACCGCGCCTTGCACCGTCATCGTGATCTCGGCGCACGATATGCCGCCCTCCGAGATCGCTTCCACTGCCCGGATCGCCGACTCCGCATCCGCTGTACGGATAATTGGAACCACCGCAATCTGCTTGATTCGCCTGACCGCTTCTGAACTATTCATGTTGGAACTTAGAGTAGCCGCTACCAGTTTGTGATCGAACCATCCGGCCGGAAATACGTCTGCGCGCGACTGGTCACCGGTTGCGTAATCTCAGTCACCAGCTTCAATTGCTTCATGTCCAATTCCACGCCGAGTCCGGGCCGGCTGTTTGGAAATAGCTTTCCGTCTTTGAAATCCAGGCACACCGGCAAGTGCGGCAGCGTCTTGCCTTGAAAGTTGTATTCCATCAGCAACGGACCCGAAAACGTACCAAGCGAGTTCACCAGCGCAGCCGTAGCAATCGGCCCGGTAAAGTGCGGCACGATCCCCACGAAATGCGTTTCACAAAGCGCCGCAACCTTCATCATCTCAGTGATTCCACCAACGTTCGGAAGCGTCGCGCGGACGTAATCGATGCTGTGATTCTCCACAAGCTTGTTAAAGTCCCAGCGATTTCCCCACTCTTCGCCTGCCGCGAGCGGCACATCCACCTTTTGCCGCAGTATCGGCAGATCTTCCGCAAACGCTTCGGCGCGCACCGCGTCCTCTACAAAAAATGGCGCTAGATCTTTGATCAAATCGCAGCCTCTCACCGCCTCTGACAGATCAAATCGCTGGTGAAAATCGACCGCCCAGTCTCCATTCGTGCCCACACCGTCGCGCGCCTGGACGCAATCTCTATACAGCTGATTTAATCGCTCGTGGGTGTTGTACGTCGTGTTCGCAGGCGCGTCCGCAGCTCCCATCCGGAACGCACGATATCCCGCGGCGATCGTCAGCTGCGCCCGCTCTTTGATGCTCATCCCCGGCTGAATGCCCGGTATGGTGCCCCCTGTGTTGTAGCACTCGCAATAGTTCCTCACCATGCCGCCAACCAGCTGATGAACCGGCACGCCCTGCACTTTACCTTTGATATCCCATAACGCGAGATCCAACGCGCCGAGCGCGTCTTCCTTCTCCCTGCCCGGCGGATAGAAAAACGCCCGTGACATATCTTGCCAAAGCCGCTCGATGAATTGCGGGTCCCGGCCGATTAGCCGCCCAGCGCATTGCTCGAGCATCTCCTTTGATCCGCCCTCGCCGATCCCGGTGATCCCGGCATCGGTCTCGATCGTGATCACGTGATCGCTCTGGTTGAACAGCGGGTTCGGCTCAGGCGGCGTGTACGCTCGCACACGCGTAATCTTCATCGCGGGAATCGCACGATAGGCGAGCGAAGTTCGCGCGAGACCCAGGCTTGCCGCTGAGCCCACAGCTTTGAGGATCGTTCTGCGAGTGATCACAATGGAAATTCCACAGTATATCTTTCGCGTTCGATAAGCTAAACGGATCTTGTCTGATCTCGTCTCTTCTCGCCTAGTCGCCAGCTTCGGCGAAATCATGCTGCGACTTTCACCACCCGGTTTTGAGCGCTTCCTCCAATCGCCTCAGCTCGTCGCCACCTGGGGCGGCGGCGAAGCCAATGTTGCCGTTTCGATCGCGCAGTTGGGTGGGCAAAGCCGCTACATCACCGTTCTGCCCGATGCGAATCCGCTCGCAGACTCGTGCATCGGCGAACTGCAACGCTTCGGCGTCGAGACTCAGCACATCGTACGGGGCCCCGGCCGGCTCGGACTCTACTTCGTCGAAGCCGGTGCGAACCAGCGTGCTTCGAAAGTCGTCTACGACCGTGCCGGCAGCGCCATCGCAATCGCAAAAACCGGAGCCATCGACTGGCATCACGCCCTCGCTAACGCATCCTGGTTCCATATCACCGGCATCACGCCTGCCCTCAGCGAATCGGCCGCTGAGCTCGCGATCGAATCCCTGCGAACTGCCAAAGAGTTGGGACAAAGCACTTCCATCGACTTGAACTTCCGTAAGAATCTCTGGAAATGGGGCCGCCCTCCCTACGAGGTCATGCCGGATCTCATGAAGTACGCTGATGTCTGCATCGCCAACGAAGAGGATTGTCAGAAGTGCCTCGGCATCGACATTGGCCTCGACGTCGAAGGAGGTTCACTGAATCACGAGAACTATCGGCAGCTAGCCGGAAAAGTGCTGGAGCAGTATCCGCAACTCCAGAAAATCGCGATCACTTTGCGCGAATCGAAAAGCGCGTCCCATAACGGCTGGTCCGCCTGCCTGCATAACCGGAAGGAGTTTCTGGTAAGCCGCAATTATGAGATCACTCACATCGTCGATCGCGTCGGTGGCGGAGATAGTTTTGCGGCCGGCTTGATCTACGGCTCCCTTCACCTCTCGTCTGACCGCGACGCCCTCGAATTCGCCGTCGCAGCCTCTGCTTTGAAGCATTCGATTCCAGGCGACTTCAGCCGCTTCAGTGCGGACGAAGTAACCACGCTCGCAAAAGGCGGCGGATCAGGGCGGATCGTCCGGTAGATTCATGCCCCTCAACCCCGTATCCAATCGCCTTCGCTGGCTCCTCATCTTCTGGATCTTTGTCATAAGCGCGATCGCCTACCTCGACCGCGTAAACATCTCTATCGCCGGACGAGCCATCGCCACCGAGTTCCACTTGAGCGACGTTCAGCTCGGCGGAGTGTTCAGCGCCTTCGTTCTCGGATATGCCGCCGGTCAAGCGCCTGCGGGCTGGCTCGCGGACCGCGTCGGACCCCGTCTCATTCTGCTGCTCGGAGCTCTCTGGTGGGCCGTCTTCACCACGCTCATTACCGTGTTGTCGCCTGGCCTGAGTTCTTTGTTTTGGCTGCTATTGATAATTCGCTTCAGCCTCGGTGCCGGTGAAGCCGTCGTGTATCCCGCCTCAAACTGCGTCGTTGCCGCCTGGATTCCCTCCAACGAACGCGGCATCGCGAATGGGCTGATCTTTTCCGGCGTCGGCTTCGGCTCCGGCATTACTCCCCCGCTCATCACCTACCTCATGGTCCATTACGGCTGGCGCTCCTCATTTTGGTGTAGCTCTGTGCTCGGGCTCATTGCAGGTTGTATCTGGTATTACATCGCTCGCAACACACCGCGGGAGCATCCCTGGCTGTCTCCCCGAGAGCGCCAGGTGATCGATGCCGGTATGGTGAACGAGTCAGCCGACGGCAAACTCTCGCATCTCTCCTGGAAATCAATCCTCACCAACCGCGACATCCTGATCATCACCTTCAGCTACTTCACTTATGGATACGCCGCATACATCTTCTTTAGCTGGTTCTTCATTTATCTCAATGAAGTTCGCCATTTGAACTTGCGACAAAGTTCGCTCTACACCACTTTGCCGTTTCTCGCCATGACGGCCGGTTCTCTGCTGGGTGGCTGGATCAGCGACCGGCTGACGAAAACTTATGGCAAACGGGTTGGCCGCTGCGGCGTGGCTGCATTCGGAATTGCGCTCGCTGCGGTTTTCATCGCCCTCGGAACACAGGTTCAGAGCGCTCAACTCGCGAGCCTCGTTCTTGCAGGTGGTGCTGGCGCGCTGTATCTTTCGCAAAGTTCATTCTGGTCGACCACGGCAGATATCGGCGGTTCTTCGGCCGGTTCCGTCTCCGGGTTCATGAACGCGGGCGGCCAGCTCGGCGGAGCGCTTACCGTTTCTCTTACACCCGCGATTGCCCATCACTCCGGCTGGACCGCCTCTTTCCTCGTAGCTGCTGGTCTTTGCGCATGCGGGGCAGTGGCGTGGTTGCTCGTCAGGCCAGAGGAGTCGACCCAAAACACAGGCCTCGTCCGCTAACTTTTGTGCTCGGGATGATCACACCCGCCGAACAGCGCGACGTACGTGTTGCCCTGATACTGCATCTCCTGATGAATGCCAATAGCCGACGAATAATACCCGTTGATCGTCATCTGCTTCAGCGTCCGGAAGAAAAGATCGAGAACCGTTTGTGGATCGTGCTCCTGTTGCGAAGCCGCTTCGAGCCACGCTTCCGCACTGCTCTGCTTTAACTCGGACGCCACGAGCCGGATCGCGTTTCGCCAGTCTTCCTGCACATAACTTGGACTCTCCGAAATCATCAGATCGGCAAATTCCACTACTCGCGCCTCGTGCGCTCCGGGGGAATGATCGTCGGACGGTATGATCTTCTCCATCAACGTATCCACCAGCGCCGCTTCTTCGGGCGTAAAGAAAACAAATTGGTACGGCCCCTTCTGCTTGGGTATCGCTGTAGGCGTCCCGCAATTGCGCGCCATCCGCCAGCGCAGACTTCGCCAGAAACGTGGCCGGCAGCAGCTGCAACAGCCCTCGCCGGCCAATTCCTTTCTCCTCGATCTCCATCACAACGCCCCCGCGCTGCGCTGCTGTTTGATGTAATCGGCGGCGCGTAAATTGAGCGCCATAATCGTCAGCGTCGGATTCTTCTCGCTCGATGTTGTAAACGCGCTTCCATCTGTAACAAACAAATTCTTCACATCATGGGACTGACAGTAGCTGTTCAATACAGATGTTCTCGGATCGTTGCCCATGCGAACCGTCCCGACTTCATGACTCGCAAATCCACCCGGTCTCTCGCCCATCCGCTTCGTCACCTCGCCGCCAAGCTGCCCGCACAACACATCCACCGTGTTCCGCATCTCGCGATACACGGCTCGGTCCTGATCCGAGTATTCAAAATGCAGCACAGCGCTCGGAATCCCAAACGCATCGGTACGCTTGGGATCGACCGTGATCCGATTCTCAGCCCGCGCCATCACTTTACCGAAACCGCCCAGCATCAGATAACCCGGCTGCATCTCGCGCACTCTGCGTTTGAAAGCCGCGCCATAACCCTTGGTCGCATACGCCTGAAACGGGAACATGAAGTTGCTGAAGTTGACTTGAAAATCGTATGCGCCTTCAGGACTCTTCGTCTGATAACGCGGAATAAACGCGTGGTCGAGACATCCGTCGATATTCTTCGGAGGACCACCCTCTAGCTCGCGCAGATACACGTTCACGCTATCTCCAATATGGCCGCTCAGATATCTGCCAACAGCCCCGCTAGAGTTCGCGAGGCCCGTCGTGAACCGCTGCGAACGCGAGTTCAGCAGCAGCCTCGCGCTTTCCACGGTCGCACAGCAAACCACCACGATCTTCGCCCGTATCTCCTCCTCCTTACGCGTGAGGCGATCGACAATTGAAACACCCCGCGCGAGCCCGTTCGAGTCAACCAGTATTTCCCGCGCTAGTAAGTTCTGGCGCAAGGTCAAATTGCCGGTCTTCCTCGCCTTGGGGAGCATGCTACCTGGTGTCGAGAAGATCGCCGACACATCGCATCCGTCCATGCAGTGGCCGCAGTAATGGCACGGCGGCCGGTTATCGTACGGCTTTGTCAAAAGGGCTTTGCGCACCGGGATCACCGGTATCCCCACTTTCGCCGCTTGCTTTTTTAAAATCTGCTCCGAGCAGCGAAACGCAGGCGGCGGCATCGAGTACTTCCCCGCCGGCAATATATCGAGCCCGTCATCCTGCCCGCAAACTCCGATCATCGCCTCCACGCGGTCGTAATACGGCGCGAGTTCGTCGTAGCTGATCGGCCAGTCTTCTTCGATCCCGTTCAGAGTTCGTTCCCGCAAATCGGACGCCGCGTACCGCAGCACCACTGCGTTCCAGTGCAGCGTTCTCCCGCCCAGCACGCGAATCCGGTCAACCGATACCGGCTCGGTGGACTCCGACCGGAATCCGCCACTCAGGTCGCTAGGGTAGAAGAGTTCTTGCTTCTCTGCCTTGTAGCCCCGGTACCTTAATTCGTACGGCCAGCAGTGCGATCGGAACTGATGCGGCGCTACTTCCTGCCCTGCCTCGAGCAGCATGACTTTGGCTCCGCCCTCGCACAGTTCTTTCGCCATCACGCCGCCGGCCGCGCCGGAGCCGATTACACAAACGTCATAAACCGGCTGAGGCAATCGTCACTTCGCTTTCCCGGCTGCTATGCCTGCCCGCGCTTCAGAAACTCCACGCCCCGCCAGGCAATCTCCTCCGGGCTGCTTGCGAGGTCGCGCCAGATCGCTGCTGCCGCCGAAATATCTCCCGACGTAAAACCAAAGCTCTCGATCGTCTGCCATCCGTCATACTGAATAGCTGCAATCGCCTCGAACACACCCTTCCAGTCCACGTGGCCCGTACCGGGTGTCCCGCGGTCGTTCTCACATGTATGAACGTGCTTTAAAAACGGCCTCGCCGCCCGCAGCGAACCAGCCACATCCTTCTCTTCGATGTTCGCGTGAAACGTATCCCACAGAATGCCTACACGCGGGTGGTTCACTTGTCCACAGAGCGCGACTGCATCTTCCGTTGTGTTCAGAAAGTAAGTCTCAAAGCGGTTCAGCGGTTCTATGCAAAGATCCACCTCGTACTCGTCCAGCACCGGTCCGAGCTGCTCGTAACCCGCGACCGCCCGTTTCCATTCCTCGTCCGTGCGCCTGCGTCCCGGCAAATATCCGACCGGTGAGTAAAGAGGTCCGGCAATCAATTTTGCCCCAGCCTCCGCCGTCAACTGAATACACGTAGACAGGTGCGCGATCGCGCGTTCCCGCACCGCCGCATCGCCCGAAATGAGACTCAACCCCGCAGGCAGAACAGAGCACACCGTTGCTTCCAGACCGTTGTCTGCTAACCTACGCCGGATCGCCCCCGCCTCAAACTGCTCGGGATGGATCAGCGTCACCTCCACTCCATCGAAACCATGCTCCTTCACTTCAGGTAGCAGGCCGAAGTCTTTTGAGCCGAAGTTGCTCGTCCACAAGAACGTGTTCACGCCAAATTTCATAGGGATTCAGATTCGTTTGCCGAAAGCAGGATACTATCAAAAGCTGCTCACCTAGTGATTAAGTTGCCTATAATGCAGCCATGCCGAGCCTGGCGGGGAAAACGTTATTCATCACGGGAGCGAGTCTTGGCATTGGCCTCGCGATCGCACTGCGCGCCGCGCGCGATGGAGCAAACATAGTGGTTGCCGCGAAAACCGTCGAGCCTCACCCTAAACTTCCCGGCACCATCTACACAGCAGCGGACGAGATCGAGGCTGCTGGCGGCCATGCTCTCCCCCTCGTTCTCGATCTGCGATATGAAGATCAGATCGCGCACGCCCTCACCGAGGCCGTGCGCTGCTTCGGCGGCATCGATATTCTCGTCAACAACGCCAGCGCTATCAGCCTCACTTCGACGCTCGACACATCAGCCAGACGCTTCGACCTCATGATGAGCGTAAATGTACGAGGCACGTTCCTGACTTCTCAGCTTTGCCTGCCGCACCTCATGCGAGCCCGCGCTCCGCACATCCTCATGCTGGCCCCTCCCATTTCGCTTCAGCCAAAATGGCTCGCTCCCCATCTGGCCTACACCATCGCCAAATACGGCATGAGCTTATGTGTTTTGGGCATGGCGGAAGAATTCCGCCATGCCCTCTGGCCGCGTACTGCAATCGCGACCGCTGCTTTGAACCTGATCCCTGACGCAGACCCGACCCACGCTCGCAAACCCGAGATTGTCGCCGATGCCGCGTGGCATATCCTCACCAGTAATCAGCCGTCACCTTCAGGTAAATTCTTCATCGACGAAGAAGTTCTCACGGCTGCGGGCATTATCGACTTCTCGGACTACGGTATCTCTCCCGCCGCTCCCCTGCAACACCGATTTCTTTATCGACTAGCTGTCCGCCCGCGTGCGCGGCTATTGAACGATATTCCTGCCCAGATGAAACGCCGGTCCGATCGAAAGGCGAACGGTATTTCGCGAACTCTTGAGAATGTCGGTGAACAGATCGTTATGAACGAAGTCCGCTTGCAAGCGCAAGCTCGCATGCTTGAAGAAGTTAAAGTCCGCTCCTCCGCCGAAACCGTAAAACGCCTGCCAGTCGGTCTTCTTCCCTGAAGGCGCGAGCTGCTTCACGATCGCCGTCGTAATCGCATCGCCAGGATGCGGAGTCGCGACTTCGTAAATAGCGCCAATCGACGGCCTCACAAATAGGGTCACTCGTTGGAAATGCCGGTACTCTAGCTGCGGCCCTAAGGCAAATGTCTGTGTAGTTGCCGCGGTCGAAACCGCTACCTGATAACCCGCCGGAATCACGCCCGCTGCCTCTAGCGCGGCGAGCTGTCCTGCAATCTGCGTCTGCAGAGCGGGTTTCAAAAGATCTGGCGTCAGCGTGAAATCCCCTTGAGAGACCGAGTAATCGAAGCCGATCGCCAGCCAGCTTCTCGCGTTCACGCCGGCCTGCAGGTGATATCCGCGCTGCTGCAGTTTTGCGCTGGGGCTGTCGAGCCACGCGAAGCCGTTGTAAAGGTCGAAGCGGCCCACGTAATCCTGCTGGCAAAAAGCGCACTGCGGAAGCAGAATGGAGCAGATGGAAAGTAGAAAGCGGACTGGCTTGGTCATGTTCTCTGTTTGATCTTATTGCATATCCGGCCGTTCGTTGTGCCATACGATGGGCGCCTCCGCGGCGGACCATGCGGGAACCAAATGCTCATAATGCGCTTCAAGCACTGTTCGCTTCAGCTTAAGCGTGGGCGTCAGAAATCCGTTCGCGGCAGACCACGCCTCGTTCGTCGCAACCATAAACTGCAAGCGCTCATGTGGCGCAAGCTTCAGATTTACGGTATTCAGCCGATCTTTCAGCGATCGCTCGATCATACCCCTGCCCTGCCGTGTGCTGGCCGTCTTCTGTGCTTCGGCCGAGAGCACCACAATCGCGAAGGGAGATGCCAACCCCGAACCCATCACCAGGCAAGAGTCTATCGCTTCGTGAGACCCCAGCATCATCTCAATCGCCGAAGGCAGAACGTACTTCCCCTTGCTTGTTTTGAATTGCTCTTTCAGGCGTCCTTTTAACTTGAGCCAGCCTTCATCTACCTCGCCCAGATCCCCGGTTCGGATGAATCCATCCGCAGTCACGACGGCTTCGGTCGCATCTGGATCACCGAAGTAACCCAGCATATTCATCGGGCTCTTCACCAGCACTTCCTGGTTGTCATCGAGCTTGGTCTCTACTCCCGGTGCCTGGCAGCCCACCCATCCCGGCCGCCTTCGACCGCGTGGCGCCGTATGTGTGATGCCCGTCTCGGTCGTTCCATAGCCCTCTACTAAGGGCAAACCCAATCTGCGAAACCACAACAACAACTCCTGTGAGATGGGAGCCGAACCCGACGCCGCGAACCGAACCGCCTGTAACCCTAGCTGTCTAAGTATCCGTTTCCGGACAAAGTAGCCAACGAGCGGAATCCTGAGCAGTCGCTCGAGTCTCTGTTGCGTAATCCTGGCGAGAATGCCTGCTTGAAATTTCAGATATAGCCGCGGAACCGAAAAGAACACAGTCGGCCTGGCCCGCTTCAGGTCTCGCAAGAAAGTCGAAGCGTCCTCGCAAAAGAAAATCCTCCACCCGTTGTAGATAGCGGCGGTCTCTGTCAGCGCACGCTCCGCAATGTGCGCCAGTGGCAGATAGGAAAGCACGCGTTGCCTGCGCCGGTCTCCCGTCACTTGCGTCACCGCTTTTGCGAAGTACGGAAACGCTGCGAAGCGATGCATCGCGCCTCGCGGAGGGCCCATGGTGCCTGAGGTGTAAATGATCGTCGCAACATCGTCGGCTGGCCGCATCTGAGTTGTTCTAATCGGATCGTTCTCCGCCACGATCTGCTCCCATTCAAGAGCCGCGCACTGAGGAGCCGTTGGAAACCGAATGCACGTCACCCCAGGCGGGATCGCTTGCGAAACGAGCGCTGCCGTATCTACGGGCCCGATAAAACAAGCCACCGGACCGCAGTGTTCCATCAAGCGAAGTGCGGCCTCGACCGGCAACGATGTATAAATCGGAACCGTGACATGGCCGCTCATCCAAATCGCAAGTTCAGCCAGCACCCACCAGGCGCAATTCTTCGAGAGAATAACGATCGGCGATTCCGCGGGCCAGTTCTGCGCTTCAAGGTAAGCGGCCATCCGGCGAGCCTCGTTCATTGCATCGGACCAGCGCCAATGCCGAACCGCGCCGTGTACAGGTTGCGTAAGAAAGATCTGCCGTCCGCGCGTCTTTTCCCAAAAGTAGGCGCGTCCAAGTGGCAATTCCTCCGTCGGAATCGCAAGTGCCGATTCCAAACGAGAGCGGGCAATCGCCGGCGCTTCCTCCGGCTGCCGTACCACTTGAGCGACGTTTGAACTTCTATCCATTGAGCTATTCATCGCGCCGCTTCAGTTCGCGAATCGGAGCCTGCGAATGCACCTCTTGCGTTTTTCTTACCGGTGAGTAAGATATCAAGAGGACATGTCAGTGTCAATAGCCAACCGGGAAGCTGCCGCCCTCTCGGCCAAAGCGGTTCGGGAAAAACACCTGCACGTTCATCTCCAAGCCTTTGTCGACAGGAGACGTGATCCAAGCAACAAAAAAGAAGCGGTCCTACACATTGCTGTACGTATGTTTTTGGAACGTGGTTTCTGGAGAACTTCGCTCAACGACGTCGCGCAGCAACTCAACATCACCAAACCCGCGCTCTATCACTACTTCCAGAACAAAGAAGAGATTTATCTGGAGTGTTACCGGCGCGGCATTTCGCTGATCCAAACCAACCTCGACCGGCTACAAGCCTATAACGGCTCTGGGCTCGAGAAGGTCATCGGTTTCATTTACTCCTATGCCGTCCTGATCGCAACCGACTTTGGCCGCTGCGTTGTCCGGCAGGACGATCGCGAGCTCTCTCCCCACGCGCGCTCCGAAGTGCGCGCCTATAAGCGAGAAGTCGACCATTGTCTTCGCCTCTTCCTGGAAAAGGGCATCAAAGACGGGACTATCCGCCCCTGCGAACCGAAACTAGCCGCCTTCTCGATTGCCGGAGCTATTAACTCGCTCGCTCTCTGGTTCGAACCGGGCGGCGACTTGAGCGCCGAACAGGTGGCCGCCGCCTTTGCCCGAACCTTGACCGACGGCCTGGCAAATCGCCGCAAAAGTAAATGGCAGCTGCCCGGCTTCATCAAAGACCGATCTTTGCTCGTCACCGCCCCGCCGTCTCAATTTGCGCAAACTAGCCAAGCGAGGATCCCGTATGATCGCCGAACGAGTTGACTCAAAACTTTCAAAAGAATCTAATTCACCAGCCGCGTCCAGGCGATCTGAAACGTACCTGATCCGCAAAGCTGCCGTCCTTGGGGCCGGCAACATGGGTTCGCGAATTGCAGCTCATCTTGCCAATTCCGGCATTTCTGTCGTGCTGCTCGATATCGTTCCTGAAGACGCGCCCACCGGAGACAAAAAGGCGCGCAACCGGATCGTGAGCGCCGCGCTCGATGCTCTGAAAATTGCCAAGCCGGCTGCCTTCTACGAATCCCAAGCGGCGCGATTGATCAGTCCCGGCAATTTCGAAGACGATCTGGAACTGCTCCGCGATTGCGACTGGATCATTGAAGCAGTTGCGGAAAATCTCGAAATCAAGCGAGAGCTGCTCGCGAAGGTTGCGCCTTATCGCCGCCGTGACGCCGTGGTTACGACCAACACGAGTGGCCTGCCCGTCGCTCAGATCGACGCGCATATGGACGATGAGTTTCGCCGCCACTGGTTCGGCACTCACTTCTTTAACCCGCCGCGCTACATGCGCTTGCTAGAAATCATCCCCGGGCCCGATACCGATCCGTCCGCTCTTGACGCAATCAGCCGGTTCGGCGACAAGCGTCTCGGCAAGACTGTCGTCCTTGCGAAAGACACACCGAACTTCATCGGGAACCGCATCGGCATCTTTGCCCTGATGAACACGATCCGCGTCATGCAGGCAATGGATCTCACGATCGAGCAAGTAGACGCTCTGACCGGCGCCGTACTTGGTTGGCCCAAAACCGGAACGTTCCGCTTGAGCGATATGGTCGGGATCGACGTTCTGGCCCACGTCGCCCAAAATTTCTTTGATCGCGTCACGGATGAACGCCCGGATCTGGCGCTGCCCAATTTCGTCAAGACGATGCTCGCGAACAAATGGCTGGGCGACAAAACCAGGCAGGGATTCTACCGCAAAGCGAAAGGGCAATCCGGCGAAGAAGAGCGTCTCGGATTAGATTGGAAGACGCTAGAGTACCGGCCTTCGGAACGCGCTAAATTCCCGGCGATCGACATGGCGAAAAACGCCGAGTCCATCCAGGAGCGCCTCCCCATGCTTCTGGGCGGAGATCCGAAAAAGGACAAGGCAGCTGCTTTCTATTGGCAGATTCTGCCTGACCTTTGGAATTACTCGACGCATCGCCTTGGCGAAATCGCGGACAATATCGTCAGCATCGATCGCGCGATGAAGACCGGCTTCAATTGGGAGATGGGCCCCTTCGAGCTCTGGGATGCCGCGGGCGTCAAGACTACGGCCGAAAAAATGATCGCTGCGGGCGTTACTCTCGCACCCGCCGTTACAAAGCTCCTCGATACCGGAAACACGAGCTGGTATCGTCGCGATGCATCCGGCATCTCTTATTTTGATGTTGCCTCCGGCGAGTACCGGCCCGTAGAAGTTCCCGAGGGCACGGCTTCCCTCGCCTCCCTCGTCCGCTCGAAGGGAGTGGTCAAGAAGAATGCCGGCGCATCACTGATCGATCTGGGCGACGGTGTAGCAGCCATCGAGTTTCACACCAAGATGAACGCGATCGGCAACGACATCCTGACGCTTGTCACGCAAACTCTCAAGCCGGGCAGCGAAGCGGTCCGCAACTTCAACGCCTTCGTGATCGCAAATGATGGTGAGAATTTCTCGGCCGGCGCCAACCTCCTGCCGCTTCTGCTCGCCATCCAAGAACAGGAGTGGGACGATATCGACGTCATCATTCGCGCATTCCAGAACATGACTCAGGCGATCAAGTTCTGCCCGCGTCCGGTCGTCTCAGCACCCTTCAACATGTGTCTGGGCGGCGGAGCCGAGGTCGTCATGCACAGTGTCTCCCGGCAGGCGCACGCCGAACTCTACATCGGCCTCGTCGAAACCGGCGTCGGCTTACTTCCTGCAGGCGGCGGCTGTAAAGAGATGCTCCTCCGTTCCGTCGACGCTGCCGCACCCGCGCAAGATGGCGGCCCGAGCGATTCGGTCGAATTGCTCGATAGCGTCCGCCGGCACTTCGAAATGATCGCGATGGCGAAAGTCTCGACTTCTGCTTCGGAAGCACGTTCGATGGGCTTTCTTACGTCCGCTGATGGCATCACTTTCAATCGCGATCGTCTGCTCAGCGATGCCAAGGCTCGCGCTCTTGAGTTAGCCAGCGCCGGCTATGCCGCTCCCCTGCCGCGTACCGATATCCCCGCGCCCGGCGAAAACGTCCTCGCGACTCTCCGCATGGCAGTCCGCCTCATGCGCGAAGGCGAATACATCAGTGATCACGATGTGAAAGTCGCAAACTCGGTAGCCTACGTCCTCTGCGGAGGAAAGCTCACTCCAGGCACTCCAGTCAGCGAGCAGTACCTGCTCGATCTGGAACGCGAGGCTTTCTTATCTCTATGTGGCGAGAAAAAAACAGCCGAGCGCATCGCCCACACACTCAAAACCGGAAAGCCCCTGAGGAACTAAACACCATGCGTAACGCTGTCATCGTGAGTGCCGTGCGCACTGCAGTCGGAAAGGCTCCCAAAGGATCTCTTCGACACACCAGGCCGGACGATCTCGGAGCAGTCGCCATTCGAGGCGCTCTCGATCGCGTGCCTCAACTCAACCCCGCAGAAATCGAAGATGTCATCCTTGGCTGCGCCATGCCTGAAGCGGAACAGGGCATGAATGTTGCTCGTATCTCTTCCCTGCGCGCCGGCCTGCCGATTGAATCTGCAGCCATGACCGTGAACCGGTTCTGCGCCTCCGGGTTGCAGACCATCGCACTCGCTGCGGAACGCATTCGCAGCGGAAGCGCCGACGTGATCGTCGCTGGTGGCACGGAGTCCATGTCCATGGTCCCCCGGGGCGGAAACAAAATCTCCATCAATCCCTGGCTCGAAGAGAATCATCCCGGCTCCTACACCTCCATGGGCCTCACTGCCGAGAGAGTTGCCCGCCACTACGGCATCAATCGCGAAGAGGCCGATCAGTTCGCGCTTCGCAGTCATCAACGTGCGCTCGCCGCTCAGAAAGACGGCAGGTTCGACGACGAAATTGTTTCCGTCCCCGTCGCCTTCACCACGCCCGGCGGAAACGCAAAGCCCCACCGCACCGAGCACGAGTTTCGCACCGATGAGGGACCGCGCTCGGACACCTCACTCGAAGCGCTCGCCAAATTGAAGCCGGCTTTTCACGCCAAAGGCGTTGTTACTGCGGGCAACTCGTCGCAAACTTCAGATGGCGCCGCCGCCGCCGTCGTCCTTTCAGAAGAGCGAGCGAATGCGCTTGGCTTGAAGCCGCTCGCGCGCTTCGTTTCTTTTGCCTACGCCGGTTGCGCGCCCGAAGAGATGGGTGTCGGCCCCATCTATACAATTCCCAAAGCTCTGAAACTCGCGGGCTTGCAACTCGAAGACATCGACCTGATCGAGCTGAACGAAGCCTTCGCCGCTCAGTCTCTCGCCGTAATAAAAATCCTCGGCTTAGACAAGTCCAAATTGAACGTCAACGGCGGAGCCATTGCGCTCGGTCATCCGCTCGGCTGCACTGGAGCGAAACTCACTGCAACGCTCTTGCGCGAAATGCAGCGTCGCCAGGCGCGCTACGGCATGGTAACCATGTGCGTCGGCGGCGGCATGGGCGCAGCTGGAATTTTTGAACTCGCATCCTGATCTATCGCGTCTCAGAAAAGGGGAACTCAATATGCTGGCGGTCGGCAATCCACCCAAAGTAAAAGTCGCCAAAGGCGGCAGCTTCCTGATCGAAGATCTTACGGCTGAAGACGTCTTCACGCCGGAAGACTTCTCGGAAGAACAGATCCACATTGCAAAAACCGCAACCGATTTTTCGACAAACGAGGTGCTTCCCGCCGCGGCCGCGATCGAAGCCAAGAACTTCGACGTCACCAAAAGCCTGCTGCGAAAAGCAGGCGAGCTCGGGCTGCTCGCGGTCGACATACCGGAAGCCTATGGCGGCCTCGAAATGGAGAAAGTCACATCTGCGCTTGTGGCCGAGTCACTGAGCAAGAACGGCAGCTTTTCGGTGACCTTCGGAGCGCACTCCGGAATCGGCACGCTCCCGATTGTCTGGTACGGCACCGAGGAGCAGAAGAAGAAATATCTTCCTAAACTCGCAACCGGCGAGTGGGTCGGCGCCTACGCGCTCTCGGAAGCGTCGTCCGGGTCCGATGCCATGAACATCCGCACGCGCGCGTCACTCACCGCCGACGGCATGCACTACATTCTGAATGGCGAAAAAATGTGGATCAGCAACTGCGGCTTCGCTGATCTCTTCACCGTCTTCGCCAAAATCGACGGCGACAAATTCTCCGCGTTTCTAATCGAGCGCACCGCCCCCGGACTGTCGATCGGCGCAGAAGAGCACAAGCTCGGCATCCGCGGCTCCTCCACCTGCCCGCTCATCCTCAACGATTGCAAAGTTCCTGTCGAGAGTCTCCTGGGTGAAGCCGGCAAAGGCCATCACATCGCCTTCAACATCCTCAACATCGGACGCTTCAAGCTCGGCGCAGCTTCCGTCGGTGCCGCGCGCACTTCGCTGCAGAATGGCATTCAGTACGCCAAAGAGCGCAAAGCATTCGGCAAGTCCATCGCTGAGTTCGGCCTGATTCAGGAGAAACTCGCTGAGTGCGCAACCGGCATTTACATAGGCGAGTCGCTCACTTATCGCACCATCGGTATGGTCGACGCAGCGCTCGCTGATGTCGACCACCATGCGGATGGAGCATCCCGTGAAAGTCAGAAGCGCATCGAGGAGTACGCCGTCGAATGCTCCATCCTGAAAGTCTGGGGCTCGGAAATGCTCGACATGGTCGTCGATCACGTCGTGCAGATTTTCGCGGGCTATGGCTACGTCGAAGAGTATCCGGCTGCGCCCGCCTACCGTGACGCTCGCATCAATCGCATCTTCGAAGGCACCAACGAGATCAATCGCCTCATCATCACAGGTTGGTTGATGAAACGCGCCCTCACCGGCCAGCTCGCCCTACTGCCCGTCATCAAGCGCATCATGGACGAGATCACCGAACCGCAACTTGCGACCAGCGATGCCGAAGGGCCACTTGCCGCCGAACGTCATCTGCTGGCCGTCGCGAAAAAACTGACCCTGTTTGCCGCAGGCGTCGCCTCACAGAAACACATGCAGGATCTTCAGGATCAGCAGGAAATCATGGGCGCGCTCGCCGATTGCATCACCGAAGTGTACGCTCTCGAATCCGGCCTTCTTCGCGCTGAGAAACTGCTCGCGCAAGCCGGCCAAGCCGCTGCCAAGAACGCGATCGCTATGACAAGACTCTACGCCGCGACTGCTATGCGGACAATCGAGTTATCCGCCAGAAAAGTTCTTGCTGCCGTTGCTGAGGGCGATATGCTGCGAACCCATATGGCGATCCTCCGCAGGCTCGCAAAGTACGAACCAGCAAACACCGTGGCGCTTGGCCGTGAAGTTGCCCGCCACGTGATCAACGCCGGCCGTTACGCACTGTAGCTTGCTGGGCCGCCAGACTTCCGGCGTCTGATGACTCTTCTAGCTGGTTCAGCTCAACTGCAAAACGCTCGCGCGTCTTCTCATCCCGCAGCCGGAATTCCGGCGGAATCGTTTTGAAATACGTCAGGAATTCTTTACGAACCTCCGGCGTCACAGTCTCGAACTGCTTCTTAGCAAGCTCATGCAACCACAAAGCGTATGTCTCATCCTGCAGCACATACACTCCCGGCTTAGCCGGTTCACCCAGGTCGTAATTAATGTTTGGAATCCGTAGAGCGCTCGCGCGCACCTCATCCACTTGCCCGTTGTATTGCGTTACCGACCGATCAAAGCTCTGCATGAACAGCTTCTCCACTTGCGGCGTGGGCATCCTGAAGCGCAGCGCCCGCAGAGGCCCGATCGGCGGCACGAACTTCAGCACTTCCGCAGCGAGCCGGTCGCCCATCGTCGGACGATCATACTCCTTGCCCCATTCGCGTTCATAGCTCGACCGGTTCATCAAATACACAAACTTCGTGCGCGTCATCCCGGGCTGCGCATGTTCGATGTCACGCTCGCGCTCGGCCCAGGCAACCCGTGTCGCCGCTGGAATGGTCTTACTCACTGCTCGCCGGTATGAGCCAATTGTCCGGTCGGTATCGGCAAACAGGTCCGCCAGCGCCAAGCCGTACGTCTTCCGGAACGCTCGATCGAGCAACGGCGCTGCTACTCCGAACCCGATAAAGCTATGGTAAGCCTCAGGCGCAAAGTTGCCCTTCGCCACCTCCAGCACGTCAAAACCGAACTCAGTCTTTAGATGAGCCGCCGGGTCTTGTTCATAAGTCACAACCGGCCCGAACTTGCGCGCGAGCTTCGGATACAACATCGCCTCGCCTGGATTCGTCGCGTACCGGTGGACATCGCTATCCGAAGAATAATGCGAAAGCGCTCCTAGCGCGAAAGCAAGTTCGTTCAAGTCTTGCGCTTCCTTCACCAACGCCACCACGAAATCGCCCGTTCTCACGTAGTGCGTCAGGTCGCTGAAATGCTTGCTTCCGTGTGGATAGTAACCAAGATCTTGAATAATCGCGCCACCGTGGGCATACGCATGGGCGGTCTTCAGTTCCTCAGGCTGCGCGTGCGGATACTTTGCGCGTAACAGAGGTTCAATCTTGGTTACCCAGGCAGCATCGATAATCGCCTCGTGCGAGAGAACGGAACACGCAGTACACGAGCCAGCGACTCCGGCTGCCGCTAACAGCACAACCAGGGCTGTAAAGACGAGCTTCCGCTTCGGCACCTAACCAGATGTGAGCTTCCGGCTAGGATCTTCTCAATCCGCTGCCCATCTGAAACTACTCGCTAGACCTGCTCCGGAACTATGTACGGACTGCGGTACGTACCCTTCAGTAACTCCGTCGCTTCCGAATCTCCGACGACAGATTCGCTCTGCGGGTCAAAATGAATCGTGCGTCCCAGGCGATACGATGCATTCGCCAAGTGCACCAAAGTCGCCGAGAGATGCCCTTCCAAAATCGGCGCATGCAAGTCTTCCTTCTTACGGCTTCGGACGCACTCAATGAAGTTGGCGAAGTGCTCGTTTGTGACTGGCGCGTGCTTCTGCGGCCCAGGCTCATCCTCTTCGCCCAGAAACGATTTGTACGCACTGTAATCGGAAATCGCCAGGTAGCCTTTCGACCCGTAATATAGATTCCCGATCGTAGAAGGTTTACCAGACGCCGGACCCAGCGACTCTTTCTGCTTCCCGGAAGAACTCTGCGCAGAAGTCTTCGCCAGACCCGCCTCCGGCACGCCGCCGCTCGAAAATTCAGGTGTCCCAATGCCCGCTTCGTGATTCGTCATCCAGCCGCGAACCTCGAAGTTCATCATCTTCGTCTTCGCATCGGGCGTCTTAAACTCATAGGCCACCGTCAAAACATTCGGCGTCTGCTGGTCATCGTCAAACAGAAAATGTCCGCCGATCGCCGTCACCTTCGTCGGTAGTGTCACCCCAAGGCCCCAGCGCGCCAGGTCCATTTCATGAATACCCTGGTTGCCCAGATCGCCATTCCCTGTGTCCCAGATCCAATGCCAGTTGTAGTGAAAACGGTTTTTCGTAAACGGCTTCAGCGGAGCCGGACCTGTCCAAAGATCGTAATGCACTCCGGGCGGCACCGGCTCCTGCGGCGCGCGCCCGATCGTGTTGCGCCACTTGTAACAGAGCCCCCGCGCCATGTAGACGTTCCCCAGCAGCCCGCCGCGCATGTGCCCCATCGCCTCGCGAATCGCTTCGCTCGAACGGCACTGGCTGCCATGCTCGCAAATCACCTTATATTTATCCACCGCCTTCACCAGCTGGCGGCCTTCCCACCAGTTATGCGAACACGGCTTCTCAATGTAAATGTCCTTGCCCGCTTGCGCCGCCCAGATGCCCATCAAAGAATGCCAGTGGTTCGGTGTGGCAATCGAAACCGCATCCACATTCTTGTCTTCTAGAAGCTTGCGGACATCCACGTAAGTCTTCGGCTTCGCAATGCCTAACTTCTCCGCGTCCGACAGCCGCTTCTGCAGCACGTTCTCGTCTATGTCGCAGAAGGAAGCAATCTCAACCCCCGAAAGAGACTGGTAGCCCTTCACGTGGTCCCAACCCCGCCCGCGCACGCCAATCACCGCCACACGCACCCGGTCATTCGCCCCGAGCACCCGTTTATCCGATGCCGCCGTCACGAGTCCCGCAGCTGCCGTCTTCAAAAAACTTCGCCGGCCCGTTTTGTCAACAGTCAATTCGGACATGTTCCTCCCGCGCCTTTCCTCTAAGCTCCAGATTACTCTCGTAGCGCCATCTTAAACCTTCTCGAGTACACTCACAAGCCCCTCCATTGATTCCACACTCGACGTATATATGTCGTGCTGCGCGTTCTTATAATGCGTCTCGAGCGACATCGTCCCCGAGTACTTCATCGCCTTCAGCGCCTTGAACTGCCCGATAAAATCGATCTCTCCAGCCCCAATCGGCTTCCAGTCTTTGCCCGCCGCATCTTTCAAATGAATATGGCTGATCCTGCTGTGATCGATCTGATCCCACGCTTTCGGAAACGGCTGTTCCCCCGCTTCGTAACAGTTCCCGGGATCCCAGTTGTGCATGAGTTGCCGGTCAGGTATCGCCCGGAACAGTTTCGCGGTCTCCGCGCCTGTCCCCGTGTTGCAGTCAAACTCGTTCTCGACGAGCAGCGTGATATCGTGCTGCTTGGCTACGGAAATTGCCTTGTGTAGCTCCTCCACGATCCTGTCGAAAATTGCACTAGGATCGGAGACTCGCTTGAACGTGAAAATACGCACCCGGTCTGTGCTTAGCATGTGCGCCGCATCGGCCGCGCGTTTCAGATCTTCCATCTGCCGGGCGTACGCGCCGTTTGCCGGATTCAAATCAGCCGCGTTATCTCCCGCCGGCTTTGTGCCCGGAAGCGCAATCTTGTAAACACCCGTATCGAGGACGGATAGCTTCACGCCCGCATCGTCAAGCTGCTTCTTCGTCTCTTTCAATTGCTGTGGCGTGGCGGCCGAATACACGTAGCGGCTCTTCCCGTCCAGTTTGAGATTGCGAATCTCCGCCCAGTGCAAATCGTATTTCGGATAGAAGCTGCTCAACACCCGGCTCAGATCCGGATCCACTTCGTCGGTGATAATTCCCAGCTTCCAGGGATAATCAAAGCTCTTCGCAAACGGCAGACACGCCGGCGCACTCAGAAGCATCGACGCCGCCAACCTGTTAAATCGTCTTCGGTTCAACTTCGTAAACTCCCTCATCAGATTACTCGACTTCCCGCGTGCAGCCTCTTCAAAACGTCAGCTTCATTCCGAGCTGCATCGTGCGCGCGCCGCCATCACCTCCCAGAGTGCTTGTTACGCGGCCGAAGTTCGCGCCGTTCGTTAAATTGTTCTGCGAAAGCGTGAAATGCGGCGTGTTCGTCACTCCGAACGCCTCGCCCCGCACTTCCAGATTGAATCGCTCGCGATAAGTGAACACCTTAAACAGCGAAAAGTCGAGATTGAAATATCCCGGCCCGCTGAACAGATTGCGTCCGCTGTTGCCGAACACTCCGTTGGCTGTCGGCTGCGCGAAACTCGACGTGCTGAACCAGGTGCCATTGCTCCCGATATTCTTGAGGATCTGCACCTGCGCAACCTGATCCGCGGTCTGCGTATTTCCGGGCGCATTCAGGCTGCCCGAGCTCGCTCCGATCGTCACAGGTAGCCCGCTCATCGCCGTTAAAATTCCGTTCACCCGCCAGTTGCCGAACACGTTCGACTTCCATCCTGAGCTGACCCATTTCTTACCCGGGCCGAACGGCAGCTCATACACGTAGCTCTGGACAAACGTGTGGGTCCGGTCAAAATCGTTGCGCGCGTAATTACGCCGCTGGTTGATGTAGAACGTCAGCCCGCCATCATCTCCGCTCTGAAATCCCATTCCCTTCCCGTACGTGTAGGAAGTTGTAATCAGCAATCCTTGCTGAAACTGGCGATTCAGTTTCACCTGCAGAGAGTTGTAGCTGTTAGAAAACGGAGCGAATAAAAGGCTGGTACTCGCCGTCCGTTTGAAAGGCCCATACTCCGGCAGCCCGGCGTTTCCTAAACCCGCCACCACCGCCGCGTTCAGGTTGTAATTCACCAGCGAAGCATCCACGCCGTGATTTCCCACATACGCCGCATCGAGCGTGAACTTAGCCGGAAGCGCCTGCTGAATCTAGAAGTTCCACGACTCCACATACGGATTCTTGAACTGCGTGTTAACAGTAAAATAGTTCGTGCTGACCGCCGGATTCGTGATGGTCCCATTCGCGGGAACTGGCGGCAGTGAGGCCGGTGGGAAACCGTTCTGCCAGCTCGCGACCGCCCCCCCGGCGCAATCAACGCAGGTCCATACGTCGCCACCTGCGGGTTGTATGCAACATTCTGCCTGACCGGGTAGTTATATGCGTAATTGTTATCGGGAAATGGCATGTAGCTAATCCCAAAGCCCGCTCGCAGCACAGTCGACTCCCTCAGCCGATACGCGATCCCGGCGCGCGGCGCGAAGTACTTATAGCGCGTCACCATCCCCAGATCGCTCGCATTCCCTCCCACGCCCGCCACCACCAGCGTGTTGTTCTGCGGGTTGTAGTTCGACAGTCCGCCCGGGAATTGCGGCGTGTACGGCGGATAAAATTCCCAGCGCAAACCCAGGTCCACCGTCAGCTTCGGCGTCACTACCCACTTGTCCTGTCCGAAAGCAAAGAACTGCCATCCGCGAATCGATGGGAACGTTGTGAAAAGATCGCGCCCCGCCGCATTTGGGACATCAAGGAGGAAGCTCGCGAGATCATTGAAATAACTCGTCTTCGATTCACTGCCGTTCGCGAGCTTGAGCGCAGTCTGGCCTTCACTGAATGTATACAGACCGCGCGGACTGAACGTCTGGCCTTGCAGCAGTGCATCCCGAATCAGCCGTAAATCTGCACCCCATTTCACGGTGTGGTTTCCCAGGATCCTGGTCCATGTGTTAACGAAGTCGATGTTGGCCTCGGCTCGATTCCACGGTGTGCTCGCGCTGTAGCCGATCGTCGGCTGCGTAAAGAACGAGTTGAAATTCACTCCCACAATCCCGCTCGTCAACTGATCGAGATTGACGCCGGGAATCCCGAGCGCGCTCGATGTCGCAGCTCCGTAATCCGCGGGCGTTGCGTCATTGTGGTAGTAGCCAACACCCGCGCGAAACTCCGCTACCAGCGTGGGCGAAAACACCCGGTCATAATTGATGCCGCCGCTCCACGAGCGTTGCAGACCCGTACCTTCAAATCCTGCGCTGCTGCCTCCAGGCCCTCCCGCAACGGCCCCAAACAAAGGCGCTTGAAAAGTCTGCGGCCGCTGATAACTCAGCCTGACACTCAGCCTGTCTTTCTCATCCGGCACGTAATCCACCTTCACGTCGAACGATGTCGTGTTCTTCTGAAACGGCAGCAGGGCGAAGTAATTGTTCGCGCCCGTCGCGCTGGCCACATTAGGAGCGGGCAGCAGAGCCAGCAGCTTAGCCGAGATCGGGTTGATCTGGCTCGGCAGTATCCGGTTACCCGAAAACTGCAGCCTTCCAGTACCGTCTGCATTGCCCGTCAGCGGATTGTAAATGGGGTTCGGTGAACCGCTTAGATCACCCGAAATTTGCGCCGCAGTCGGAATCGTCACCGTGTTCGATTGCGCCTCGTGATCCTCCACCCGGAGAAAATCTCCAAAGTAGAAAAGCTTGTCCTTCAGAATCGGTCCGCCCACGTTGCCGCCGAAATAGTTATAGCGGATCGCTCCCACTCGCGCGTCGAAGAAGTTGCGCGCGTTCAGCGCCGTATTCTGGAAAAATTCGTAAGCAGCGCCATGCACGCTGTTGGTGCCCGATTTCAAAATCACATTCGTCACCGCGCCCGCTGCCCGTCCCAACTCCGCTTCGAAATTACTGGTCGTCACGTCGACCGTCTGAATCGCCTCGAGCGGCGGAACCAGGTATTGCAACAGTCCCGTGCGCTCGTTATCGTCGATTCCTTCGATCTGATAATTGTTCCCCATCCGCAACTGCCCGTTGACCTCCGTCTGCAGCGAAGCCTGCGCATTGAAGAACGTCGAGTGTTGAAATGTCGCGCGCGTCGTCCCCGGAACAAGGTTCAGCAGGCTCTGGAAATTTCGATTCGTCCCCCACCGGCAGATTTGCTGTCTGCGCCGTCGAGATCTGGCTCGAAACATCCGCACGATCTGTCTGCAGCGCGGGCGGCGCAGCTGTCACCTCCACAGTCGAAGTCACATCCCCGGGCTGCAGTTGCACATCGACGCGTGTGCTCGTATTCACCGTGACCGCAAGGTTCGAATGCATATCTTTCTTGAACCCGGCGGCTTCGACCGTAACCGAGTAATTACCAGGCGCAATGTCAGCAAACGTGTAATTGCCGCTGGCGTTCGTGCTGTCCACGCGCGAATTGCCGGTATCCGTATTCGCGAGGGTCACTTTGGCGGATGGCACCACCGCGCCCGATGCATCAGTCACCGTGCCCAACAACGTGGCATTCACCGCCTGCGAACTAGCTGGCAAAGCAGTGAGTAGAAGTAGCGCGCACAAAGCGCTCCAAGTAACGATAGCTTTCATGGTCAACCTGTCGGCAAGTCCTGGAAATGTTAGGATCACGCTATCACATAATGGCCCCCTCTAGAGGCTCCGTTTCTCCGCATCCGCTTCCACTACTCTTATGACCAACTATCTCGATCTCACCGGCAAAGTAGCGCTCATTACCGGCGCATCTTCTGGCATCGGAGCTGCCGCTGCCCAGGTGTTTGCCGGACTGGGCGCAGCCGTCGCCCTCGGCTATCACCGCAACGAGTCCGGTGCGTTCACCGTTCGCGACGGCATCGCTGCTTCGTCCTCTAAAGTCACCGCGATTCAGGCCGACGTTGGCCAACCGGATGAAGCCCGCGCGCTCGTTTCCAAAACGCAGCAAGCGCTCGGACCAATCGACATCCTGGTGAACAACGCCGGCTCCCTAATCGAGCGCAAGCCGCTCGCCGAGATGACGGAAAAAACCTGGGACGAAGTCATCGACCTGAATCTCAAAAGCGCCTTCATCTGCTCGCAAGCCGTCGCTCCCTCCATGAAAGGGCGCGGCCAGGGTTCTATCATCAACATCGTGTCGATCGCCGGACGCAACGGTGGAGGTCCGGGAGCAGGCGCCTACGCCACCGCCAAGGGCGGGCTCATCACCTTGACCAAGGCATTCGCCAAAGAACTCGCGCCCCACAATGTTCGCGTGAACGGTGTATCGCCCGGCGTCATTGATACGCCCTTTCATGAGATCTTTCCACCCCTGAAATGATGGCCGGCTTTGTTCGCACGATTCCCCTCGGCCGCGTCGGCACGTCCCTCGAAGTCGCCGAGGTGATCGCCTTCCTCGCCTCCGAAGCGGCAAGTTACATCAGCGGCGAGACCATTGAAGTGAACGGTGGCCAGCTTATGCTCTGAGCCGTGGTGCCCGGGTCCTACCACGGTAAGGCAAATACCACAAACGAAAGTTGCTACTGATAATTGACAAAAATACCCAACTGAGGTTATGTTTGAGTTGCACGCAAATTCCTTCTGTCAATTGAACTTACTCGTACGGACCACCTTCCCATCTTAAGAAGCTCCTCGACTCCCCTCATTTGATCTTAGGTTTCCACTTGCACGAAAGAGAGAACTATGAAAGAAATCGGAACCGTAAAATGGTTCAATGCTTCCAAAGGCTTCGGCTTCATTGCACGCGAGAATGGCGAGGATGTGTTCGTCCACTTCTCAGCGATTGAGTCGACCGGATATCGCAGCCTGGATGAAGGCGCTCGTGTTTCATTTGTCGTGAAAAACGGCCCCAAAGGACTCCAGGCAGAGCAGGTTTCACTAGCCTAATCCCGAAATCCTGATCCCCTCAGAAGCTCGTTAGACTTTACTGACATCCCCAAGAGATTACCCGGTGCTGAAGCACGCCGAGTCGCGCTGCCTAAGCACCCGGTAATCTTTTGCTGTCTGCTCCTCGACTTTCACGCCTTTCCAGAACGCTACGCGATCTTTGATGTTCGCTGCTGCTTGCTTTGGCTGCGGGTAGAACCAGGCCGCGTTCTCATTTCT
>JAABUQ010002452.1_pt1 | contig 36733 bp, 32 predicted proteins | sample 5560001 | NCBI WGS metagenome assembly JAABUQ01 (sample SAMN10711888, study PRJNA513371) | rock metagenome | isolation source: Antarctica rocks | place: Antarctica: Victoria Land, Finger Mt nord | collected 2015-12-18 | reverse complement strand
CACGCCGGACCGCGAGGCGCCACCGGGTCCGCTGGCGCCCCAGGAGCACCGGGAGCACCAGGAGCACCAGGGGCTGCTGGAACGGCACGCGCGTACGGCTTAGTCACGAAAAACGGCACGCTGAACGCCGCGCGCAGCAGGAATGTGATCTCGGTCACCAAGCCAGCGAGTAGCTCCGGCGTGTACTGCATCGCTCTGGCAGGCTCAATCGACGCGGCGGCCGTCGAGTCCGTGGCAACGATTGACTACAACCCCAGCTCTGGGCCTCAGTCTGATCTCGCCGCCATCGCACAGATCTGGACGCACAACGCCATCTGCCCTGCCCAACAGCTCACCGTCCTCACCCGCAACATTCAAAGCACAAGCTCCGGCACCGCCGCCGCAGCTCCCGCCACCGACGAGAACTTCTTCTTCATCGTCCCCTGAGAACGCATCTCGCCGTCACCCCGCAGAGTCGAGCACGAGCGGCTCGAGTGTTGAGCTCTGCTCCGCGTGGCGACCGCGTTCGACCGTGAGACTGCTGGCCGCCTGATTCATCGGTTCCGAGCGGCGGCGACCGTCCGGGAAACGCAGCCAGCGCCTCAGTCTGCTCACCGAGCCCGCGAGGGCGGTACCCAACGAGCAGCAGCGAGGCGAGACGACGGTCGACGAGCCGGCACAGACCGTCGTTTGATCGAGCGCAGCCGTTCTGGGTAGGCCGACGCTTCGAGGCGACAAGCAACCGCGATTATCGTTGCCGGTCGGTGGGCGTGAAGAGTGTGCAAGCACCGAGCGCAACGCTAAGCGCGAGGCGTCGAGTGGCATTCGTCGTCGCACTCGCGCTGTCAGCTCCCGGCCTGTGGGCGTGCGGCGGGCAGTCGCTACCCGACGTCGCGCATGGCACGATCAGCGACTTGAACGCTGGCAACTATGCCCGCGTGTGCTCACTGGTTCTGGCGGCCGGCGCTTTTGACGCTCGACGGGAGCGCTGGGTGTCCCGGGACGCTGGGCGCCAAGTTCCGCGCCCTGCACGTGTCCGTCGCAGCTAACCACGACGTGACCCTCCGGCGTGGCTCCTTGGGCTCGTTCCAAGATCAGATCTTCACGCTGACAGGCCACCCAGATCCCAGCGCCCAGATCGAGGTCCAACGCAGGGTCTTCGCCCACAGCTCTGGCCATCTCACCGGAATCGACTTCATCGGAGTCGAAGGCCCGAAATACGGGTCAGTCATGAACGTACTGGCGCGTCCGTGCCCGGGCGTCTCGTACGCGGGCTTCACCCCGACAGCGGTGACGACTCTCCTCGATGCAGGTGAGTGGGCACGGGCCCGCCGGCTTGCTTTGAGGGTTTCGAGGTGCCCAGGCACCGGAACCACCGAGCACGAGGCACGCGCGCCCAAGCCTGCCGCTCGGCGCGGATAGCAAGCCCGATCCCGCTGATCGTTTAGCTAAGCGGTCTACACAGGCAATTCGTGGGTGTCGTCACCGTGCGCGACCGTCGTGAGGTTGACTGGACGCGACGACTCCGAGCTTCGCCCCTAACGGGCGGTATCTCGTGGCCACCGCCAGCACCCAGGAATCTGGCCTTGAGTTGCTGGATCCGCATAACCCGACCAAGTTCATCGACCTTGGCGCGGGTGACCTGCCGTTGTGGGGAAAACCCGGCATCGCCGAGGGAACAGACGTTGCCGGCGACCGGCGAAGTTTCGTGTCCCGAACCCTGTCCCGAACTCCCTAATCTGAGATGATCTCAGCGCACCTTGCGTCACCTGATGTGGCTTGGTATAGCAGAGAAGTCCTGCATTTGAGCGACTCTTAAGCCCTAGGTTGAAGGTTCGATTCCTTCACGGCCCATGGAAAATGTCGCCGAGAGGTCCGTCGTAGTGTGCGGCGGACAGGCTTCGTACGATGGCCCCTGGAAGGGTTGATCTTGCCGCAGCGGACTGCGCCGATCGTCAGTGCTAGCCCTGAAAACCGTCCTATGGCGCCGCCTAGCCTCGAAGCGCCGTTATCGGTGTGATGGTGACCGCGGTTCGGTCATGGGGGTGTGAAGGGTTGCGACGGAGTGGCTCGTTGAGGCGGACCCGGCCGTCTGGGTGCTGATTGATGGCGCCGGCGGCTGCGACGGTTGTTTTTGGGCAGGCGAAGCTGGCCTGGGTGCCGGAAGTCGCTCGTGAGGTTGTGGCCGCGGAGCGGCGGCGCTCAGCGGAGCGCCGGGATCGCGCGCAGGCGCTTGAATGCGGTGGCGAGCGTCTTTGACCAGGGCCAGTCGCGGTCAAGTTTGAGGCGGGTGCGTCGTCCGTGGCGCACGAGCTTGGCGGCGGTGTGCAGCAGCCGCTGACGAAGCCGTTTGGGTTCGGCTCGGGCGAGCTCGCCGGTCAGGCAGATCAGCTTGGTCCAGATGAGGAGGTCTTGGGCGATCAGCGAGAGTTCGAGCCAGGTCTGGTTGTGGGCGAAGCAGTGGTGCGGGAGGTTTCGCATGCCGGTGTCCTTGCCGGCCCGGATGCTGTCCTCGACCCGGGCGCGGCCGCGGTGACATAACTCCAGGCCGGCGATGTCGGTGGCGTCCTGGTCGGTGAGAAAGCAGGTGTGCCGGTAGCCGTGCTCGTCGAAGATCTGAAACTGCGCGCCGGGGTGCGGGCGCTCGCGCCGGCAGATCAGCCGGGATCCCTCAGGCCAAGCGGACAGCTGCAGGCGGTCGGTCAGCTCGGCGACCCAGGCACCGTCCCGGTCCTCACCGCCTGCGTTGATCGCCTGCACCCACGCGGTTTCTGGGAGGTCGAGGATCGCTTGGCGGACCGTCTCGGTCAGCTCGTAGCCGACTGAGAAGCGGATATTCGCGTCGCGGCAGTCGGCGCAGAACGCGTGCGTCTGACCGCCGGTGTCCGTCCTGACCAGGATCTCTCGATCAAGATCCTCAGCGGGCAACTGCGCGAGCGCGAGCCCAAGCACATCGAAGTGATCGGCGGCTGTGTTTGACCCGGCGTTCCCCGGTCTGAGGATCGCGGCGAGCGCTTCGCCGGTCTCGTCCAGCCAACAGCCGATCGGGTGAAACCCGTACCCGTGCTTGTAGTTGCCGGCCGCCCGCTCCTTGTCCGAGTGCGCGGTCATCAAGGTCGCGTCAATGTTCAGTGTGATCGTCTCCGGGCGAGCGCCCGCGTCCCAGACCCGCGCTCGCGCCTTCGCCCGGGCCGCGCGGATCTGGCCGAGCAGCCGCTGATCGACTGACTTGATCACCCGATGCGTGGTCGTCTCCGACGCGCGGGCACCGAACAGCCGCTCCTGGCCACGGTACGCGTCCACGTCGGTGACGCAGTCGCCGCCGTCTGCGAGCATCACCGCCAGATCCCGCAGCACCCGCCCCGGATCGTGCGCCGACCGCCGTTCCCGCGTCGCGGCCAACGCCTCCGACAGCCCGGCGGTCAGCCCGGTCCGGTCGGCCAACTCGACAAGCAGCGCAGCACCGGCATGCGAGACGAGACCGTCACCGTCCGCCGTGACTTCTACCGTTCCAACGCGAGTCGTAGCCATCACCTGCAAGGTGTCCTCCCCTGGTCGGTACTGCGAGCCTTGGAAACCCGCATCCTTCCGGCCAGGGAGGACGCCAAGCCGGTCCCGACTCAGCGCGCTATCGGCGGATCCGGGTTAACTCGCGGTGGTCGTGGACCCGGCCGTCGGGTGTTGCAGTTGCGCGGGCAGCTCTGTCCGCGAGCTGATGTCAAGTTTTCGGTAGGCGTGTATGAGGTGCGTCTCTACGGTCTTGACGGTCAAGAACAGGGTCTGGGCGATCTCTCGGTTGCGCAAGCCGCTGGCGGCCAGCTCGCTCACGCGCCGTTCGCTGGGAGTGAGTGACTCGATGCTCGTCGTGCCCAGCGGGCGCAGCTTCTCGCCGGTCGCGCCCAGTTCGCGGTGGGCGCGTCTGGCGATCGCCATCGCCCCTGCCCGCCGCGCGAGGGCAAGCGCTTCTCGCAGCGGCTCACGCGCGTGCGCTCGCTGGCCTGCACGCCTCAACGCGGCGCCGTAGTCGGTGAGTGCGCGCGTGTATTCAAGTCGCGCTGGTGAGCCGTGCGCAGTCGAGACCGCCTCGCGCATCAGCTCAAGACCCTGCTCGCCCGGCGTGAGCAAGGCTTTGACGCGTAGCGCGGTGGCGATTGCGCTTGGCGTGCCCCACACCCGCGCGAGCTCGCCCGCCGCGGCGACCCTGCGCAACGCGTCCTGTGGCCGCCCGGCGACGGCGAGGGCCAGGGCAACATCACAGGCGGGCAGGTAGAACGGATTTGACATGCCGGCGCGCTCGTAGGCGCGCTCAAGCTCCAGCAGATCGCCGAGTGCCTCGCGAGTCTTGTGCTGGGCCATGCGTAGTCGCGCTCGGCTTATGCGCAGTGGTGCTGACCAGTAGCTCTCGGCGAGCGCGCCGTCCCAGCCAGCAAGAGCCATCTCGCGCTCGGCCGCGTCAAGGTCGCCCCCTTCGATCAGCGCATCGAGTAGAACCGCGCCATAAACGGCCTGCAGGTAGCCTGCTCGCCGCGCGGCCTGTACCGCGCTGTGTGCCTCGGCGGTGGCCCGGGCCACTTCCCCTCGGGCCAAAGCCAGGTGCGCGCGTAGAAAGCAGGCCTGGGCGAGCGCGAAGGCCGACCCCCGAACGCTGCCCTCGTAAGCGAACGCGTCGATCCGATCATCGGCGAGGTCCAGCTGCTCGGTGCGGATGAGCACGAGGATCGCCTGGGCGGGTGGCGGCGAGTCGGCCTGCTCGACGAAGATCCGGCCGTCCGCGAGCGCCGAGCGCGCCATTTCACCGCAGTGGGCGGCCGAGTCTCCCAGGAAGGTGCCATACCAGCTCTGCAGCGCCAACCACAGTCGCTCAGCGGCCGTACCACTCACCACCGCGTCGCCGTGGCGCGCCATGCGCGTCCGGGCCCGCGCCGGAGACACCAGGCTGGAGGAGGCAACCAGCGCCTCAAGGTGCAGCGCGAGCTCCAGCTGGCCGTCCTCGCTGGCCACCCGCACCGCCCGGTCGACCAGCGGCACGACCTCCTGCGCGCGCCCGCAGACCAACAGCCACCTCGTCAGCTGCCAAGCCGACGCCAACAGCGTGCGCGAGTCGCCGCTGAGCTCAGCTACCAGGTCATGACCGATGTCCTGGACCAGCGTGCCGTCACTGGCACGCACCCCCGCGGTGACCAGGTCGCGCAGTATCGCCGGACGCGCCTGCTCTGGCGCGGGCTCGACCAATGCGCGGCGCAGGAGTCGCACGGCAACCTCCGGCGCCGCCCGGTCAAGAGCTCGCCGTGCGCCCCGACAGAGCAGCTCGACTACGTCCGCACGGCCTGCCGGCGTCGTCGCGAGTAGGTGCAAGGCCACACGCTCGGGGTCAGCGCCGGCTTCGGCTAGCAGACTCGCGACACGTGCGTGCGCGAGGTTCCGCTCGCTCGGTGCCAACCCCGCGCTCACAGCGTTGCGCACAAGCGGATGTACAAAACCCAAGCGCCGTCCTGGATCAAGAACACCGGCCGCGACCAGCTTATCGGCCGCCTCGCGGGCGACGGCGAGATCCAGGCCGGCGACCGTCGCAGCCAGGCGCAGATCACGATCATCACCCACGACAGCGACCGCCCGGGCCAGCCCGCGCTCCGCCTCAGACAGCCGACCCAGTCGCAGCGAAACCACCCGCCCGATCGCCAGCGGCGCCATGTCTCGCACCATCCCCGCCTCGCCATCACGACCGGCAATACCCCGCGAGGCGCACTCAGCGACCACCTCGCGCAGCATGAAAGGGTTGCCCGCCGTCACCTCGTGTGCGGCGGCGCACAAACCATCCTGCACGACGGCTCCCAGCTGCGATCGAATCAAGAGCGCGGTCGCGCTCGGGCTCAGCGCACGTGGACGCACAACACTGGCGTCCGCATCCAGGCTGACACGAGCCAGCAGCTCTTTCGATGCTCCGGGATCGGCCGGCCGCGCGGCCAAGACCACCAGGACGGCAAGGTCCTCAAGCCGGGGCAGGAGAAACTCAAGACAGCGCAACGAGGGTGCATCGGCCCAGTGCGCGTCATCCACGGCCAGCAGAAGTGGCCCGCGTTCTGCGAGGTTGGACACCAGCCAAAACAGTCCGTTCAGCGCTGCGAAGGAAGGGTCCACGGGCGTCGTGCTCCCAGCGTCCCCAGCGCCCTCATCATCGTCAAAGCCCAGAAGCCGCCCGGCGGGGCGCGCGGCGCCAGACAACAACTCGCTGCGCACCTCCGGCGCCACGGCGGCTAGGCCCGGCTCGAACAACTGGCGGACCACTGCGAACGGAAAGTCACGCTCAAACTCCGTCGCCCGCGCCCCCAATACCTGCATCCCAAGCCCAGACGCCTCAGCGCACAGCGCGCGGACCAGCACCGTCTTTCCGATCCCCGCCTCCCCCTCCACCAGCACCAGCCCACCAGACCCTCCGCGCACGTGATCCAGACGAACGCGGAGCTCGCCCAACTCCATCTCGCGCTCTAACAGTTCGCGTTGCACAACCGCCACTATGCGCTAACCCATCGCCCCGTGGTCCGGGTGCACTGCAACACGATCCAGCGCATCAGGCTGTGACTACCGATTGCGGCATGCCTGATCTGGCGCTGATCCATTGGGCACGGTACCCAATGAACCAGAAATCCGCTTGAAACCGTGCCCATTCGCGGGCTACCGCTGTTCGTCCCACTCGTAGATTTGTAAGGCAGCACCTCAGGATTCGCCTTTTCGCAGTCGCATCACGGGCTATGAGCAGCTGTTGGAATGGCTGAACCGCTTCGGGATCCTCGACGCGATCGCGGCCTCAAAGATGGTGCGCTCCATAACGACATTCTGGCCGCCCGACGCCCGCACTGGCAAGCAGCCGATCCAGTCTCGGCCCGACCCACGACCGCACGGCGACGGCAGCCGGTGTGCAGGCGCACATCCTGAGTGCCGGCGGTTTGCTGTCGTCGCACCGCGTGTCCGCCACCGTTCCGGTCACCGGGGCCACCCTCGGCCAAGCAAGCAGGCAGACGAAGACGCTCAGATCGTGTTCCCCAGGCGTGCACCCGTTGACGTGCACGCTGACCCACCTGCGCGTCGCGCCGGTCCTGCGCTTCGCGATGTCTGGCCAGGGGCGCATTATTGTCTCTCCGCATGGCCGCCCGCATGCGTCTTTACCAGGCGGCAGCCGTCCTCGCGAGCTGCGCGGTGGTTGCCATTGTGATACTGAGCGTGTCCGCCGGGGCGCCACCAAGGAGGGCATCCGGTCCGGCGGCCGGTCGTCCTGCGCCGGTTGGAGTGCACGGGACCCCGCCCTCGACCGCGGTTATGTCGGTCGCGCGCTCGGCCGGGCAGGCCAAGAACTCAGCAGGGGCGAGCGCGCTGATTGCCACAGAGGTGCCGGGGAAGGTCGGTACGCGCCCCGATACGCTGCCGGCCGCCTCGACGAGCAGCGGTGTGGCCCGGGGAGCTCCCTCAGACGCTCAGGTCCGCGCGGAACTGCGCCACGAACAGAAGCTCGGATCGGCGAGCGCTCCGTCCGGCGCGGCCACCACGTTCGGCGCGATCGGCGGCGGCAGGTGGGCCTTTCCGATCTCGCCGATATCGGTTGCCCTTCCTCCCGAAACCTGGTCGTTGGATCAGGGCGTCGATATAGCCACCGGCGGCGCGGCGTGCGGAAGCAGCGCAGTCGAGGTGGCCATCACCGACGGGACGATCGTGCAAGAGGGCATTTCGGGCTTTGGCGCCTACGCGCCCGTACTGCGCATCGACGCCGGCCGGTATCAGGGTTGGTATGTCTACTACGGTCACGCCGCGCCGGCACTGGTGCCCGTCGGCGCGCGCGTGACCGCGGGCCAGCCGATCGCCGAGGTGGGCTGCGGCGTCGTCGGACTGTCGTCGGGCCCGCATATCGAGATCGGCCTCACTCCCAAGGGAGGACGGCCCTGCTGCGCAGCCCCTGGCGAGACCTCGGGCATCGTTTCCTCGCTGATGAACGAGCTCTACGCTCGGTCTAGACCCTGAGCAGCCGTACTGCGCATGGATCGAGGCCTGACTCGACGGGGCGCCGGTAAAGGGCGGCGAGTGACACACGGCGGTGTGCTGCTCGTGCTGGCCTTTGCGATCGGGTTCGCCGGTTTCCTTGTGGTAACCCGGGGTTCTGGACGCTCCCTTAGCGCAGCCCGACCGCATGGGAGCGGACGCGCTGCTAACCGGTCGGCCACTCCGAGGCGGTCGGCCGCTCCGAGCCAGACGCCTCCGCGAAGCACACTGCCGAATGCAGTCGGACTGCGCGTGTTGCGGTTGGTCGACCGATCGCGGTCGATACTCCTACCCAACGGGCGACAGACGCCCCGTGTTGTGCTCACCTACGTCCGCTATCCGGCTCATGGACTTGGGTCGCCGGGCGACCAGAGGAACGCGCCTGCGTCGCGGGGGCCGTTTCCTCTCGTCGTGTTCGGGCACGGCTTCGCGGTAACGCCCAACATTTTTGGCACCCAGCTTCGTGCCTGGGCGCGCGCGGGGTTTGTCGTGGCGGCGCCGTTGTTCCCCCTCGGCAACGCCAATGCACCTGGGGGACCAAACGAGGCTGACATCGTCAATCAGCCACGGGATATGAGCCTCGTGATCTCGCGCCTGCTCACCGCCAGCGCCGATAGGCAGAACCCTCTTTCCGGCCTGATCGACGCAAAGCACATCGCCGTTGCCGGCCACTCCGACGGAGCGAACACGGCGCTCGCGGCCGCGTACGACCGCAGCTACCGTGATTCAAGGGTCACCGCCGCCGTGAGCCTTTCGGGGGCGCGCATCCCGGGCTCGGTGCCAGCGAGCTCATCCACGGGGCGAGCGGTTCCGCTCTTGGCCGTACAGGGAACCGCGGACACAATAAATCCGCCTGCACTCACCAGAGCCGTCTATGACCCGCTCAGGGGCCCTAGATTCCTGCTAACGCTGTTCGGGGCCGGTCACCTTGCCCCGTACATCCAGCAACCTGCGCAGGCCACGGTCGTCCGGCGCGTGGTGCTGGCCTTCTTGGCCCGTTATCTCAAGGGCGACTCCAAGGCCCGCAACCGGATGTTTGCGGTCGGCCGAGCGCCAGGTATCGCCACTCTCACGGGTGCCGGGTAACCAGACGCCATGCGACCACGGGCCGCGGATGTCAATGAGCAGGGGTTGCCCAGCTCATGGTCTGCGTCAGAGCGCCAACTCGCGTGCGCGCTCGCGCGTGAGGGGGCGCTTTCCCCAGCGGCTGCGTCGCGCGTAGTCCATGATGGTCGTGAAGTAGCTCGACAGCGCCGGCGCCGTGTAGCCCCGCGGTGTGAGGTACTCGCGGGCGCGCGCGTCAGCGAACCGGGCTTTGACGTCGAAGTAGGGAATGAACACTCGTCCCTCCTCGCCCTCGGTGCTCGTTTGGGCCGCGACGAGCTCGGGGGGCGGTTTGCCTAGGGCGACGCTGGCGAGCCCGATCAACTCGCCGACGGTCGACGCTTCCTCGCCAGCAACGAGGTGAATCGTCCCGCTCAGGCCTGCTCCCGCGGCGAGGCACGCGATCGCTTCAGCGACGTAATCGACGGGGACGATGTCGGCGATGCCGCTCGGGTCTGCCGGAAGGTCGCGAATCATTCCTCGCGCGAACGCCTGCAGGGGCCAATACACGACGTTGAATGCGGACGTCCAGCCGCTCGTGCTCTCTCCCACGACGATGCTCGGCCGCACGATCACAAGGGGCAGAGCGCGGGCGCCGATGCGTTTTTCCGTGAGGAACTTAGATTGCTCGTAGGTGTTGCGAAAGCGTTGCCCGAGATCTAGATCGCGCTCGTGGTACGGGCCCTCGTGAGATCCAGAGACGTACGCGGTCGACACGTGCACCACCTGCTCGAGGTTCCCGCTGCGCTCGATCTCCTCGGCCAGGTCAAGCACTTTGTCGGTGCCGGCTACGTTCGTGCGCACGGCTTCCTCGAACGGCAGGTCGAATCGGATCGAGGCTGCGCAGTGGACGACGGTCTCGGTGCCGGCGAGGATGTGGCCCCGATCAGCGGCCGACAGTCCAAGCCCGTCGGCGTTCAGGTCGCCTGGGATCGCTCGCACGCGGTCGTAGCCCTCCGGCACGACGTCGTACAGGCGCCGGATGGAGGTGTTCAGTCGTGCATTGGCTTCCCGCTGGTCGCGAGCGCGGATCAGCACGATCACGTCACGTCCCTGCTTTTCCACGAGCCGCGAAAGCACTTCGAGACCCAGGAAGCCTGTGCTGCCCGTGAGGAGCACGCCGCCTTTCACGAGAGCTGCGATCCCATGGCGTGGTATCCGCCATCGACGTGGATGATCTCGCCGGTCACGCCTCGTGACAGCGTGGAGAAGAGGTAGCACGCGGTGCCGGCGATGCTGCTGGGATCGCCTGCCTCCCAGCCCAGCGGAGCGGTCGCCTGCCAGTTGGCGGCGAGCTTCTCGAAGCCCTGAATGCCGCCCGCGGCGATCGTTTCGATTGGTCCTGCGGACACCAGGTTGACGCGCACGCCACGCGGCCCGAGGTCACGTGCGAGATAGCGCGAGATCGCCTCGAGGCCGGCTTTGGCGACACCCATCCAGTCGTAGGCGGGCCAGGCCACGCTCGCGTCGAAGTCGAGGCCCACCACGCTGCCGCCTTCCTCTGCGCGCTCCAGCAGCGGGAGCAGGCCGACGGTGAGATCGCGCAGCGAGACCGCACTGGTGTGAAACGCGGCCAGCGCGCTCTGGGTCGGCGCGCTGAGGAAGCTGCCGCCGAGCGCATCGGCGGGGGCGAAGGCAATCGCGTGCAGTAAGCCGTCGACCACGCCCCAACGGTCGTCGAGCTCGGCGGCCAGAGCCGTGAGGTCTTGGGCCCTGTTGACGTCGAGCTCGAGTACCTCGACGGGCCGCGCCAGCTGCCTGGCTGCGCGCTCGGTCATGCGCCGAGTACGGCCGAAGCCGGTGAGCAGAATCTCAGCTCCGGCCGCCTGGGCCTGGCGGGCGACCTCAAAGGCGATGGAGTCCCCTGTCACCACCCCGGTGACCAGCAGGCGCTTTCCGGCGAGCATCAAAAAGGGATCGGCACGAAGCCGTCAGCAGTCGGAGTGAAAGGATCTTCGAGGGGTTCTCGGTCGCGGCGCCAGAGCACCTCAACGCGCGCGCGGCACACGGTTCGCTCATCCTGGTTGAGGACCTTCCATGACATGCCCACATGGCCGGTCTGCTCGTCACATTCGCGCAGTTGCGCGAGCGTTACGAGCACGTGAATCGTGTCGCCGAGGCGCACGGGGCGCTTGAAGGTGACGTCGGCGACGCGGCGCAGCGCCTTTACCCGTTCCGGGTCGAAAGGCAAGAGACCGGCGGCAACGGCGATGATCAGCATGCCGTGCGCGATTCGCTCCCCGAAGACGCTGCTGGCAGCCCACTGGGCGTCGGTGTGCTGCGGATGCCAGTCGCCGGTCAACGCGGCGAATTCAACGACATCTGCCTCGGTGATCGTTCGCCCTCGAGAGGCAAACTCATCGCCCAGCGCCAGCTGCTCGAACGGCGCAGAGAAATTCATAGCGGGAGGTTTCCTGCAGGCCGGGCGGTCCGCGTGGCGGTCTCCATGCTGCTCAGCGCCGCGGCCAGCCGCACGCGGGTCTGCGACGGCGCGATGATCTCGTCGACGTGACCGTCCGCGACCGCGTTTCCTGCGTTTAGATGCTCCGTGGCGTAGCGCCTGCCGAGTAGCTCGCGTTCGCGCGCTGGGTGGTCGGCAGCCTCGATCGCGCGCCGGTTGATGATGCCGACAGCCTGCTGGGCGGCCATCACGCCGATCTCGGCGTTCGGCCACGCAAACACGAGATCGGCACCCAGATCCTTCGAGTTCATGGCAATGAAAGCCCCCCCGAAAGCCTTGCGCACGATCAGCGTGATGCGCGGTACCGTGGCCTCGCCGAACGCGTGAACGAGCTTGGCGCCGTGGCGGATGACGCCCGCCTGCTCTTGCCGTGTCCCGGGCAGGAAGCCGGGGGTGTCGACGAGCACAACGAGTGGCACGCCGAACAGGTTGCAGGTACGAACGAACCGTGCGGCCTTTGTGGCCGCGTCGGCGTCGAGGACGCCGCCGAGGTAGCGCGGTTGGTTGGCGACTATGCCCACCGCGCGGCCTTCCAGCCGAGCGAAGGCGCAGACGATGTTGCGTGCCCAGCGCGGGGAGATCTCGAGCAGGCGGCCGCCGTCCACGAGCAGGCTGGCGACATCCCGGGCGTCGTACACCTGACGGCCCTCAGCAGGGAGGGGCGTGTCGGGTGCGAAGGGCGGCGGCGGCACGGTGGGCCAGTGCGGCGCCGGCGCGCCGCTGTGCTGAGGAAGGAAGTCGAGCAGGTCGTGGACGAGCAGGGCCGCGTCGATCTCCGTCGGCGCGGTGAGCTGGCAGACGCCGTTGCGCTCGTGGACGACCGGACCGCCAAGCTCCTCGCCCGTCACCTTTTCGCCCATCACCTCGGCGACGACCCCGGGGCCCGTCAGAAACATCTTCGCGTCTGCGGCCATGATCAGGAAGTCTGTGAGCGCAGGTGCGTAGGAGCCTCCGCCTGCGCAGGTTCCACAGATGACGGAGATCTGCGGGATCACTCCCGAAAGGGCCACGTGCTCGCGGAAGATGCGCCCGTAACCGGCCAGCCCCTCCAGGCCCTCCTGCATCCGGGCGCCCGCGGACTCGATGAAGCCGATCACCGGGACGCGCGCCCTGCCTGCGAGCTGCAACACACGCACGACCGTGTCTGCGTGGGCGGCGCCGAGCGAGCCTGCCGCGAAGGCGCGGTCCTGCGCGTAGCAGAAGATCGGCCGGCCGTCGACGCGACCGCTGGCGCCGAGGATGCCGTCGCCTGCCTCTGCGCTGTCGCCCATTCGCCGGGAGCGAACCTGCGTGCGCAGGAGGTGAAGGGAGCCCGGATCGCAGAGCGCTTCGAGGCGCCCCAGCGCGCTGAGGCGCTCGTCGCGGCGTTCCACGAGGGCGAGGTTCATGCGGCCTCCAGCGCGAGCACGACGTTGTGGCCACCAAAGCCCAGCGAGTTCGAGATGCCCACCGCAGCCCGAGACTCAGGAACGGTGAGCGGCCGAGCGCAGCCAGGAACGTAGTCGAGGTCGAGACCTTCGTCCGGCTCCTCGAGTCCGAGTGTCGGGGCGACCGTCCGCTCGCGCAGGGTGAGGATCGTGGCGATCGCCTCCACGGCGCCGGCGGCGCCGAGCAGATGCCCGATCGCGGACTTGGTCGAAGAGATAGGAACGGTGTGGGCGCGCGCGCCGAGGGCGGTCTTGATCGCCAGGGTCTCGGCGCGGTCGTTCAGCGGGGTGGAGGTTCCGTGCGCGTTGACGTAGTCCACGCTGTCTGCCTCCAGCCCGCCGTCGCGTAAGGCGGCGCTGATCGCCGCAGCGGCGCCGGAGCCATCCGCTCGCGGCGCGGTGAGGTGGTGGGCGTCGCACGTTGCCCCGATGCCGCGCACAAGCGCCAGGATCTGGGCACCGCGGGCGCGAGCGCGGGCCGCGTCCTCGAGCACCAGCACGCCAGCGCCCTCCCCGAGGATGAACCCGTCGCGGCGCACATCGAACGGACGGCTTTCTCCGATCTTGGAAACAGCGTCCAATGCGGCAAAGGCAGCGCGCGCAAGCGGCGTCAGCGCAGCCTCGGAGCCGCCCGCAAGCATCGCGTCGGCGTCGCCGCACTGGATCGCGCGCGTCGCCGCAGCGATCGCGTTCGCGCCGGCCGCGCAGGCGGAGACGACACCGAAGACCGTTCCGCGCAGGTCGTGGCGCATGGCGATCGCGGCGGCGCCCGCATTGCTCATCATCAGCGGCACGGCGAGCGGCGCGACGCGGGCGGGGCCATGGTCGCGCAGGACCCCGAAGTTCTCCTCGAGCGTCGAGATACCGCCGATCCCGGTTCCGAGGATGCAGCCGATCCGCTCCGCCGCGTAGGGCGCCCCGTCGGTCCACCCTGCATCCTCGATCGCCTCGCACGCCGACACCAGGCCAAGCTGCGTGAAGCGATCGGCGCGGCGCGCCTCCTTGCGGGAGAGGAAATCGAGGGGGTCAAAGCCCGTGCACGGCGCCTCGCCATCGTAGATGGCGACCGCGCCGCCAGCCCAGCGGGCATGCAGCGCGCGTGCGCCCACACCGAGCGGTGTGACCGCGCCCATTCCGGTTACGGCAACCTCGCGCATGATCAGGCGCGCGCCGCGATCATGTCGAGGACGTCGCCCACGGTCTTGAGGTGCTCGACATCGCTGCTCTTGATCTTCACCGCGAACTCCTCCTCGACGATCTGCGCCAGCTCCGCCATGTCTAGCGAATCGACGTCCAACTCCTCGAAGCCAGCCTCGCGCGTGATCGCGGACCTTTCCGCCCCAAAGGTCTCGAGCGCCTCGAAGACGACCGTTTGGATGCGCGTCGTGTCTGTGGTTGAGGGCACGGTGTGGCTCCTTTCAGGCGGCCAGGCCGCCGTCGACATACAGGGTGGTTCCGGTGACATACGACGCCTCCTCGGAGGCGAGAAAGCGCACGCAGGCAGCGACCTCCTCGGGCCTCCCGGCACGGCGTGCCGGTACGGCCTGCCTGACGGCGTCCGGTACGTCCGTGGTCATGTCCGTTTCGATCAGGCCGGGCGCCACCGCGTTGACCGTCACGCCTCGGCGAGCGACCTCGCTCGCCACTGTCTTTGTGAAGCCGATCAGGCCGGCCTTGGAGGCGGCGTAGTTGGCTTGGCCGGCGCTGGCGCGCGGGCCGACCACGGAGGCAATGCTGACGACCCGGCCGTAACGGGCACGGACCATTCCTCGAAGCGCGCGGCGTGTGAGACGAAACGCCGCTGTCAGGTTCGTGTCAAGGACCAGATCCCACTCGGCGTCCTCAATCGACAGCGCCAGGTTGTCGGCCCGCACGCCAGCGCTGTTGACCAGGCACAGCACGGGACCCATCCGCTGCTCGATCGCGCTCCAGGGACCGTCGCAGAGCTGGGGGTCGGTGACATCACCCTGAAAGGAGGCTGCCGTGCCTCCGGCGGCTTGGATCTCGGTGACCGTTGCGTCCGCCGCATCGAGCCCTGAGCGATAGAGCACCGCGACGGCCCAGCCGTCCCGCGCCAACTGCTTGGCTGACGCCGCACCGATCCCTCGGCTGCCACCGCTCACCAGCGCGCAGGCGCACTGTGGACGAGGGCTCACACGCTTCCCCACTCGACGACGACGGCGCCCCAGTTGAAGCCCGCCCCGACTGCGCCGAGCAGGACGTGTGCGCCGCGTCGCAACTCGCCTCGCCGCACCGCTTCAGCGAGGGCCAGCGGGATGCTCGCGGCAGACGTGTTGCCGAGCTCGGCAATCACGTCAATGACGCGGTCGGCCGGCGCTCCGAGCGAGTCTGCCACCGCACTGAGAATCCGGCCGTTCGCCTGGTGAAAGACGAATAGGTCGACGTCGTCGAGCTCGAGTCCGGCTGCTGCTACCGCCGCCCGTGTGCTCGACGTCAACGCCGATACCGCGAGCCGGAAGGTCTCATGACCGTCCATCCGCACGATCCCCGACGAGCGATCGGCGCGGATGAATGACGCTGCCGCACCGTCGCACGCCAGGATTGCGGGACCAATTGCTCCCTCGGCTCCGGCCGCGATCACCACCGCTCCGGCACCGTCTCCGAACAGTGCGGCGGTCCGCTTGTCGCCGGGGTCCAGGTGAGAGGACAGGATCTCTGCCCCGATCACCAGAGCCGTGTCTGCCCGGCCTGCTTCGATGAGTCCCGCAGCCACCGTCAGAGCGCTGACGAAGCCGGTGCACGCGGCTCCTATGTCGATCGCCCCGGCGTTCACGGCACCGATCGCGTGGGCGACCTGCGGCGCAGCGTTGGGCGTCAGCTCATCCGCGGTCAGGGTCGCGACGAGAATGAGGTCAAGGTCCTGAGGCATCACGCTCGCCGCCCCAACCGCTGCCCGGCCGGCCCGGGCGGCAAGGTCGGACAAGCGGGCACCGGGCGACGCATGCCGGCGGCTGCGGATCCCGGTGCGTCGCTCGATCCAGGCGCCGTCCACGCCGATCGCCGGTGCGATCTCGGCGTTGGTGACGACGGTCTCGGGTATCGCCGAACCGAGCCCGATGATGCCGGCCGTGCGAACGGCGTGAGCGGTGGCGGAGCGGGTACCCGCGAGCGTCTTAGGCTGCGGCAACATGGTCCTGCGCAGCGAGGTTGCGCTTGACCAGCCGCTCGAGCACTCGGCCCGGGCCGATATCGACGAACCGGCTCGCACCGACCCCAACAAGTGCGTTCATGGTTTCTCGCCAACGCACGGGCGAGACCACAGCACGCGCCAGTTCCATCCTGATCGAGCTGAAGGGCTGGGCCGTGTAGCCGGAGATCACGGGGACGACGGGCGGGGACAGGGGAACGGCCTCGAGGGCGCGGCGGAATGGCTCCTCGGCGGGAGCCATGTCTGGTGAGTGAAACGCGCCGACGACGTCGAGCTCCAGCGCGCGCGCACCCGCGCTGCGTGCCTGCAGAACCACGCCTTCGATTCCGCTGCGCGAACCCGAAAGAATCCACTGCCCCGGGGCGTTGTCGTTCGCGACCACCACGCCGTTGCGTTGAGCGAGCGCGCTCGCCACCCCGGAATCGACGCCGAGCAGCGCCACCATGCCCGCTGGCGGAGCCCGGTGAACGGCCGACGCCATCAGGCGTCCGCGGAGGACCACGAGGTTCAGAGCGTCGTTGACATCGAGGGCTCCCGCCGCGGCGAGCGCGGAAAGCTCGCCGAGCGAATGCCCGGCCATCGCGCAAGCGCCGACGAGGCCCTCGGGGTACGCCATCCACCCGGCCATGCTGGCGAGGAAGATTGCGGGCTGAGCGAACTCGGTGCTACGCCCGGCGGCCTCGAAGGGGTCCGCTCCGAGCAGGGTGCGGGCGCGCTGTACGAGCACCGGACACACCTTCCGCGCCCGCTCGGCGGCCTCGGGCGTCAAACTGCCCTGGCCCGGGAAGAGGATCGCGGTTGCGCTCATTGCTCCTAGTCTTCGCCTGCGAAGCCCACAGATTTCGTGGCGGGGCACAGATCCCCGCCGACCGGGGGGTACCTGCCACCCGCATGGGGGGTCAGGCGAGGAGCCCGAGACGCTGGGCGCGCTGGACCGCCGCAGTGCGGTTGGGAACGTCGAGCTTGCGGTAGAGCGCGCTCGTGTGCTCCTTGATGGTGTGCGGCGAGAGGTGGAGCGAGAGTGCGACCTCGCGGTTGGTCGCGCCACTCGCTATCAGGTCCAGGACCTCGCGCTCACGCTCGGTCAGGTTGCCCGTACTCTGCTCTGGCTGCGGCGCAAAGACGGTCATTCCCTCGCCGATCACTCTGGCCGCCTGGACGATGTTGGCGCTCGGCCAGTCCTTTGAGACGAACCCCGAAGCGCCAGCCGCGCGCGCCGCGCTCATCGAGAGCCGGCCCGCGCCGGAGATGAACAACACACTGGGCGCGGGCGACTCACGCCGCACGCGCTTGCAGATTTCCGGACCAGACTCCTCACCCACGAACAGATCGATCAGGGCCACGTGCGGATCGAAGCGCCGGGTCAGTTCGAGTGCCTCTTCCCCGGTACGGGCGCCCAGGCAACGCTCCACCCACGGCTGCTGGGTGAAGAGCAGCCGAAAACCCCAGTGCACGACATCGTGGTCGTCAACCACGAGCACACGCAGCCGCCGCTGCGCCGGGGACTCAGCCGCAGTCATCGACGGGCACCACCAAGCGTACCTTCCACACCCCATTCTCGCGCTCGCCGAATTCGATGATCCCCCCCGCCTGCAGAGCCTCGAACGCCGCGAGCCTCAACCCCATCCCGGTTGATCCGTGGAGCGGCTCGAGTCCGTCATTAGCGATGTCGAGGACAAAAGCCCCGTCCTGGCGTCCGGCCCAGACCAGGACGCTGCTGGGCTTCGCGTGCTTGTGGGCGTTGCGGATCGATTCGATCAGGACCGACTGTGCGAGCGATTCCAGACGCGGCGGCACGGTGAGGTCCGACGACGGATCCACCCGTATCCGCAAGCCGCTGTGCTCAGTGCCCAGACGCTCCAGCTCTTCCGCCAGGGTCACCCCGGTGGGCCGAGGGGTCCGGCCCAGGGGCCGCTGCACCAGCTCTCGCAGATCGGTGAGCGCCAGCTGAATCTCACCTGCCGCGCGCCGCCGCGCCGCGGGCGGAAGCGGGCCACCGGAGTCCAGCGCTAACGAGACTCCGAACAGGCGCTGCACGAGCCCGTCGTGAACGTCTCGAGCAAGGTCTATCCGCTGCTGCAACTCGCGCGCCCGGTCGCCCTCAAACGTCGCGATGCTGGCCATCGCCGCCAGCGCCGCCGACTTGCCGAGGGACCACAGCAGGTCGCGCTCTCGATCGGACAGACCCCGCATCCCGGAGCGATCGCACAGGACAACCCCGATCCAGCGCCCCGAGGCGGACATCGGGATGCAGAACAGGCGACCCGTTCCGAGCAGCGACTTGTACTCCCCAGGGGGTAGCGCACGACCGTACGGTGGCACTGCGTCTATCACGCTGTCGGCCTCCAACGCCCGCCTGGCAATCGGCGCCGACTCGACTGACAGATGAATCTCCTCGAAGACAGACACGTCGAGGCCGTGCGCACCTGCCGCACGCACACGCCGAGCGGCCTCGTCGTACCGAAACAGGACGGCTCTTTCCATCGAGCCCAACCGGCAGATGACTTCGCAGAGCCGGCCATAGAAGCCGTCGCGAGTTGCTCCCGCGTCGGCCTCGCCCAGGACGTCAAGGAAGGCGTCCAACGCGCCTGCAGGTACGGGACGAAGGTCGGGCTCTGCGGTCATGACGCTGGGAGAGGTCCACCCACGGCATGGGGCGGCGATACGGCTTCCGCTCACTTTACCCCCCAACTGGGGGGGGTAGAGAGTGACGCAGACCCGACCGTTTGGCCCGTGGATCTTTGCGTGGCTGCGCTCAGGCGCGCGCGCGCACCTCGATCGTCCCCTCGCTCACGCGCACGTCATAGCCCGGCTGGGGATAGGTCGCGGGACCCTGGACGATTGCTCCATCGCTCAGGCGGAAGCGGCTCTGGTGCCATGGGCAGGTCACGCAGCCGTCGTCGAACGAGCCCTCGTGCAGCGGGCCACCGCGGTGGCAGCAGCGGTCGGCCAGGGCGAAGACCTGGCCGACCTGACGGGTGATCATGATCTCGACGCCCTCGACCTCGACCACCCGCGCCGCGCCCTCGGCCAGCGCGCCGTCGCTCTCGGCCGGGATCCACGAGCTCGGGCGGGTCTCAAAGACGGTCTGGTCGACGCCCAAGCCGCGCGCGTAGGAGAGATGACCCCCCAGCATGCCGCCCAGCCCGAGGGCGCCGCCACCAGCCAGGGCGAGCATGACGCCCCTGTGCTTGCGACCCCGGCGGCGGGCGACCAGCGAAGCGGTGTAGAGCGCGAGCGCAGCGGAGTTGGCCACCGCGTGGACACTGCCCACGCGGCGAGAGGCCGGATCGCCCACCGTCGAGTCAGCCCAGTCGGTCATCCCGCTGGCCGCGGTCGGCAACGCGGCGAGGATGCCCACGGCAAGCAGCTTCTCCACCGCCGGCTGGGCGCTGCGCCCGCCGACGATGTCCAGCAGCGTGGCGCTCGTCCAGGTACCGATGGGCACGTCGGTGAGCACAGGATGCAGCGCGTGGCCCAGCCATGTCCCGCTCAGGAGGTCCTTGACGGGCCCGGCGGGCACGGCGCCGCGGACGAGCGTGGCCACCCGCTCGGCCGGCCCGTCGAGCACACCGGCCTGCTCGATCCGGTTGAGGAACGCGTGTACAGCCGCCGGCGCGCCGGCACTCTCTGATGACGTCTGGGCCATTATCTCTCCTGGACGGGGGCATTCGTTGTGCGGCTACCCCGGGAAGGCAGCGGGCAGTCAATCTCGGGGGTGCTGGGCGCAAAGGGATCCGACACGGCCCCGGGCGGTGACTCGCGCACAACCCCATCAGCGTCTGCGACGATGGACGCGCGCGGGTCGTGTGGCGCGCTCGCCGCACACATCAGCCATGACCCCTCCCACGCTCATCCTTCACGTGGTGCCGCCCTCGCACCCCTGTCGCGCGGCCGAGGCGGCCCTGCGTCACAAGGGGCTTGCCTACGAGAAGATCGATCTGGTCCCCGGACCGCACGTGGATGAGATGCGGCGCATCTACGGTGAGGGGAACTCCACCGTGCCCGGTCTGCTCGTCGACGGAGAGCCGGTACACGGCTCGCGTGCGATCTTTGCGCGCCTGGAGGAGCTTGTCCCCGATCCCACCCTGTACCCGTCGGCCATGGGCGACGCCGTGCGGGACGCCGAGCGTTGGGGTGACGAGGAGCTCCAGGATCTCGGCCGTCGCCTGCCGTGGGCCGCAATGCACTTCCGACCCGAGGCGCTGGGCACGTTCAGCGAGGGCGGTCGGCCGCTGGACGGCCCGGGCACCGACTTCGCCATGAAGTTCGTGCACTCGTCGTGGACCTACCACGGCATCACGGCCGCCAGGCTGCACGAGGATCTCGCCTCGCTGCCGGCCAAGCTTGACCACATCGACAGCCTGGCGCAGCGGGGGCTGATCGGCGGCGAGCAGGCCACAGCGGCCGATCTGCAGATAGCGAGCACCCTGCGCGTTCTCATGACCGTCGGCGACCTGGCTCCGCTGCTCGAGGGGCGGGCCGCCGAGATCGCCCTGCGCTGGTTCCCGGAGTACCCGGGTCATATCCCGGCCGGCGCCTACCCCGCCGGTTGGGTCCCAGCGCGCCACGCGTAGCGCAGCGAGCGGCGCGGCGCGGCGCGGCAGCGGCGATCCTGGACCCAGCGGCTGGAGCGCGCCCCGCCGTGTGACAAGCGAGCCTCACGCGAGGTCAGCTTTTGGTCGATAAGGCAATCAGGACGGCCCACGGCCGGGCCCATCGCCATGCCTGAACACGGCAAACCACCTCCTGCTACCCCCGAGACCCGCGGGGCGCTCGACCCCCAAGCGGCACGACGCTTCCTGCGCGAGGCCTTCCTCGGCCCGCAGGGAGACTCCTACGCGACCCTGAACATGGCCAACGCTCGCCTCATGGGCGGTGCCCTGTGGGCGATCGGGGTCGGCTTTGCCCTGGTCCTGCTTCCCGTGGCGCCCCCCACGGTCGCGCTCGGTGGGGTCGGCTGGGTGGTGGCCGGCGCCCTGATCGCGGCGGCGGCGCTGGTCGCGTGGCGACGCCTGGACCCGCGACGCACCACGACCCCCGACCAGATGCACTCCGCCGGCTACGGGGGCCTGGTCATTGCGGCCGGGCTGGAATGGCTGGCGGGGGGCCGGGCATCGCCCTACCACCAGCTCTTCGTGCTGTCGGTGCTCTTTGCGGTGGCCGTGCACAGTCGCCGGCGTGCCGCCGTGTTTCTGCTCTTCCTGGCTCTCGCGGTCATGCTCCCGGCGCTCTACGGGCGCGTGGACGCGCCCATGCTCGTGGACATGGTCATGCAGCTGCTGATGCTGGTCGTCCTGGGCGGCCTGACGCGCCTGCTGGTGATGATCGTGCGCGTTCAGCGCGGCTCCCTGAACGCGGCGCTCGCCGACGCCGAGGGTCGAGCTCGCCGCGACGCCCTGACCGGGCTGGGAAACCGCCGCGCCTTCGAGGAGACGCTGGAGGTGGAGATCGCGCGGGCCCGCCGAGGCGGATGGCCTCTCACGGTGATCCTGGGCGACGTCAACGACTTCAAGGCGGTCAATGACCGCTCCGGACACCTCGTCGGCGACGCGTGCCTACGGCTCGTGGCCGAGGCGCTGCTCGGCGAGGCCCGCCAGGGCGACCTTTGCTATCGCTGGGGTGGAGACGAGTTCGCCGTGCTTCTGCCCCAGAGCGACCTGGCCACTGGCCAGACCGTGCAGGGGCGGATCTGTGCCACCCTGAGCCAGGCTTCCTCGCCCGGGCCACTGAGCATCAGCTGCGGCACGGCCGAGCTCAGGACCGGGCAGTCCGCCGAGGGGCTCGTCCAGGCCGCCGACCAAGCACTGCTGCGCGCCAAGGCCAGGCGCGACCGCAGCCGGGACGCTGCTCCGTTCGCGCTACCGGCCCGCGACTGACCGACCTATAGAATCGGCGCCGTGGCCGCCGTCAAGCTTCATCGCTGCTCGTGGACGTTCCTGCACACCGACATGGACGCATGCTGGAAGGTGCAGCGCGCGCTCGACGAGCAGGGGATCGACTATGAGGTCGTCAAGCACGGCTTCGGCAAGGGCCAGCGACCCGAGGTTCAGCAGCTGAGCGGACAGAAGCGGCTGCCGGTCATCGAGCTCGCCGATGGGACCGTGTACCGCGCCGAGTCAGACGACATGGCCGCGCGCGTGCGCAGCGGCGATCTCACCGCACCGGCGCACTAGCACCCAGGCGTCATCGAGACGACCCGCGTGAACGGGCCTGCGCGTCCGTTGGCGCTCCGCGCGCCAAGTGCGAAGGCCACCAGTTGTAGCGACCGACGAGCACGACGACGGACGGGATGAGCAGCGTGCGCACCAGGAACGTATCGAGCAGGATGCCCGCGGCGAGGCCCAGGCCGATCTGTCGGGCCTGACCGGAGCCGGCCACGGTGAGCACGGCGAACGTGCCGGCGAGGACCAGGCCGGCGGAGGTCACCGTGCCACCCGTGGCGGCAATGGCCCGACGCACCGCCTCGCGCAGCGGCCAGTGCTCGGCTTCCTCGCGTATGCGCGTCATGACGAGGATGTTGTAGTCCGAGCCAAGGGCCATGAGAAACACGAACAGAAAGAAGGGCAGCACGAAGTTCAGCCCCGCCTGACCGCCGAGGCCCATGAAGATGACCACGGCAAGCCCAAAGGCGGCAAGGTAGGACAGGCCGACGCTGGCGATCAGGTACAGCGGCGCCACCAGGCTGCGCAATAGCACGGCCAGAAGCAGGGCGATGACGACCAGGACGACCGGAACGACTCGCTGCAGATCGCTGGAGGAGACACGGGACACGTCGTAGGCCACGGGCGCCTCGCCCGCGACACCACTGTCGGCCGCGCCGATGTTCGCCGCCGTGGACGCGACGGCCCGGCGGACAGCGGGCACGGCTCTGACGGCCGCGGCGTTTCCGGGGTCACCGGCGCGCAGGCTCGCGTAGAACTGGATCGTACGTCCGTCGGCGCTGACGAATTGAGCTGTGGCACGGTAGGCGGCATAGGCCGCCGGCGGCACTCCCGGCGGGGGCGAGCCGCGCAGCATCTGCGGCGGGCCCAGACGGCCGTGGAGGGCAGACAGCGCCGCCGGCTGCAGGCCGCCTGCACCCCGATCCACGGCTCCGGTGACCGTCGCGAACGGGCCCGCCGCTGCGAGCTCGCGGCCGGCGCGAGCCAGGACGCCCGGTTCGCTCCACGCCGAGGTACGCAGGCGGAAGAGCACGTTCGTGGGGTTGGTGAAGGCCGGCGGGTAGTGGGCCTGCAGAAGGGTCCCTCCGGCGGCCGAGTCACTACCGGACACCGTCTGCTCGCTGCCAAAACCGGAGGCCCGGTAACCGAGCGCCGCGAGTGAGAGCGCGACGAACAGAGCAACTCCTATGACGAGCGTGAGCGCCGGACGCCCGACCACGCGTGCAGCCACGTGCCCCCAGGCGCCGCCGTACTGGCGGCCCGGCTCCGGGCGCCGGGGCCAGAAGGCGGCGCTCCCGAAGACGGCAAGCAGGGCGGGAAGCAGCGTCAACCCGGCGAGTAGCACCATGGTCACGCCGATGGCCAAGCCCGGACCGAGACCCCGGTAGAAGCCGAACTTAGCCAGCAGCAGGCTGAGCAGCGCGAGCACGACGCACGCGGCTGAAAAGGTGATCGTCTCCCCCACCCGCGAGAGCGAGTGGGTGACCGCGGCCCGTCCGCTGGCGCCCTGCGCGATCTCCTCGCGCACGCGGAAGATGAGAAACAGGCCGTAATCGGTGCCCGCTCCGAGCATGATCACCGTGAGCAGGATGGACAGGAGTCCGGAGACCTGCACGCCCGCCTTGGAGGCCTCAGCTATCAGCGGACCGGCCACGATCAGCGCCAGGCCGGCCGGCACCAGGGTGACGAGTGGCGCGAGCAGGGCGCGAAAGACGACGAGCAGTAGGGCGATGATGAACACGATGGAGAGCAGGCTGGTGAGCCCGCGTGTGCGCCTGTCCTGCTTGCTTGGCCTGGTCAGACGCGCTGGCCAGCTGCCCTGCGAAGTGAACCCCCAGTCCCGAAGGGGGGCGCACGGACGCGAGCCTTGACCGCAGGCCGTTGAACAGCTGATCGGCGTTACCGCCGAAGGCCTTGGCGCTGTCGCGCAACTCCACCAGGGCACGACGCGCGTGCCCGTCGCGCGACACAGCTTGGTCGCGCACGTCGAGCACATCGCCGCTGTGCGCGACGGCGGTCTCGGCGCGATCGATCGCCGCTTGGTCGCCCGAGCTCAGCGGGCGGGCGCTTCGTCCCGCGACCAGCAGCGTGCTCGCCGTGTTCTTCGCCTGGAAGGGAACGGCCAGATCCGCGGCCCGGAGGCTGGGGGTACCGGCAGGCAGGAAGGAACCGCTCTGGGACTTCTCGCTGCTGCTCAGCGAGGGCAGTACCGCCGGCACCACAATGACCAGGACCACCCAGAGGGCGATGATCGCCCAACGCCAGCGCACCGTGAAGGAGGCCAGCGCGGCGAAGGCGCGGTCCACCGCCCCGCGGGGAGGCGGTGGGCTCCAGGCGGGGGGGCCGGCGGACGCGTCGGGGGAAGGGCGTGCGGGAGGGCCGTGCGTGACGGTGTCAGACATGCAACCTCAAGGTGATTGGCGGGGAAGCCGACACTCGGAGGGAGGGGCTGGCGCCATTGTGACGGGGAGACCTGCTCGGCGTCCGGCGACCCGGCGAGACAGATAACCACCTTTTTCGGGTCTGCTAACTTCGAGTAATGGTCGGTATAACTCCACACAGGCTGGGCCGGCAGGTCCCCCGCGCGGGGAGGGCCCGACTGCGGAGACGCTCGGCGCCGTGAGCGTCGAGGAGGCACGCGCCGCGGCCTCGCCGACCGCCACGGCGGCACTCGAGGGCGAGCTGCTGACCGCCGAGGACAGTGCCCGCTCGCATGACCGCTCGCGCGTGTACCGGGCGCGCCTGGGAGGGCGCCGCCGTCACCTGCTCTGGCTGCTGGTGGGCCCCGGGATCCTCGCCATGCTGGGTGAGAACGACGGCCCGAGCATGATCTCCTACGCGGCCGACGGAGCCACCTATGGCATCGGCTTCTTCCTGCCGTTCATCATCGCGCTGTTCGGCGTGAGCTATGTCTGTCAGGAGATGTGCATGCGCGTCGGGGCCGTCACCCACCGCGGGTACGGCGAGCTCGTGCTGCAGCGCTACGGGCGCGCCTGGGGGTGGTTCGGCGCCGGCGACCTGGTGCTCACCAACCTGGTCACCCTTATCTCGGAGTTCGTCGCCATCCGCGTGGGGCTGTCGTGGTTCGGGTTCGGCGCGCCCTGGGCCGTGGGCACCGGACTGTTCTTCGTGCTCGCCACGATCAGCGGTGGACGCTACTGGCGGTGGGAGCGGGTGGTGCTGACCCTGGCCGCCTTCAACGGCCTGTTCCTGGTGGCCGCCGTGCTGGTCAAGCCTCCCCTCGGGCAGATAGGGCACGCCCTGGTCCACCTGGGCCCCTTCCCCGGCGGCAGCTTCAACCACCTGCTGCTGCTGCTTGCCTCCACCATCGGGGCCACGGTCACGCCATGGATGATCTTCTTCCAGCAGAGCGCTTCGGCCGACAAGGGCATGACGCCCAGCGACGTGGCTCACGGGCGCCTGGATACGGCGATCGGCGCCGGCCTGGCCGCCCTGTTCGGCTGCGGAGCGCTGGTCGCCGGAGCGGCTCTTTCCGGCATGCAGGGCGGCGCGGTGCAGGGCCTGGCCGGCGCCGGCTTCCCGGCGGCTCTGGCGCACGTGTCGGGCGACGCGGTAGGTTCGGTGTTCGCGCTCGGTCTGATCGAAGCCGGCGCGGTGGCCATTCTCACCATCTCGGCGAGCACCGCCTACGCGGCGGGGGAATGCATCGGCGTCTCGCACAGCTTCAACAGCACGCCGCGTCAGGCCGCCGTGTTCTACGGCGCCAACGTCGGCGTGGCCCTGATCGCCGCGGCGATCATCCTGATCCCCGGCGCTCCGCTGCTGTCGATCGCTCTGAACGCCAACGTCCTGGCTACCGTGCTGCTGCCCGTGGCGCTCGTGCTCATGGTCATGCTCGCCAACGATCGGGCCCTCATGGGCCGCTGGGCCAATCGGCGTTCGACCAACGTCATCGGCGTCGCCGTCATCGCCTTCGTGGGGCTGTGCGCCACCGCCTATGGCGTCGACTCCTTCCTGCAGGCGGTCCACGTGATTCCCGGAGGCTAGATGACCCGCGATCGCGACCATGTCACCGAGGAGCGCCCAGGCGACCGTCCTCCCCTCAGGGAGGATCCGGGTATCGGTCCGCCGGACGGCGAAGACGAGCTGATCGCCTTTCTCGAGCGCGACCAGCTGGTCAGCGACACCTCGCGGCCACTGCCCCGGGCCTCGGTCGGGCACGCCGCCCAGGTCGCGCTGTGGTCGTTGCGGGTGTTCGTGACGGTCGTCGGAGCGATGGTCGTGTATACGTTCTTCTCGCAGCTTTCCTGATCGCCGCCTCACGGCCCCGGCGACAGGCATCATGTTCGGCCGAATGACCGAGCCGCCGACGGACGGGACGTCTGAGCCCGACAGCACGCTGACCGCGGCGGCGACGCTGCCCGCCCTGGACCAGCAGGGGCTGGCCGCGCTGCGTGCGGTGGGCCGCGAGTGGCAAGACGGCGCACCCGACCTTCCCGCCTGGGAACACGCGCTGCCCGTAGATCCCCGGCTCAGCTACGAGGCTGACGACACCCGCGGGGGCAGCCGCTTCGTGGCGATCGTGGGTCAGGGCGCTCCGGGCGCCGGAAGCGTCGAGGCCCACGCCGCGGTCCCTGAGCACTCCTCGGCCGCCATGCGACTGGGCGATCGGGTGCGCCACGTGCTGGTCGGACCGGCTCTGCGCAGCACCGCGGTGGCCGAGGAGCGCATGCGCAAGCTCGTGGCGCTCTCGGTGCTCTCCTCCGACGCGCTGTCCTCGGTGGCCTACGGACCGGAGGCCATGCTGGCCGTGCTGGTGGTGGCCGGAAGCTCGCAACTGAAGCTCTCCCTACCGATCGCCGCGGCCATCGTCCTGCTCATGCTCTCGGTCGGCCTCGGCTACCGCCAGGTGATTCGCGCCTATCCCCACGGGGGCGGCTCCTACGTGGTGGCCGCTGAGAACTTCGGTTCGTTCGCCGGTCTGATGGCCGGGGCCGGACTGATCCTCGACTACACGCTCACCGTCGCGGTGTCGGTTGCCTCGGGCGTGGCCGCCGTGACCTCGGCGCTGCCGTCGCTGAGTGCCGAGACCGTACCCATCGGGCTCGCGGTGATCGTGCTCCTGGTCCTCGGCAACCTGCGCGGCGTACGGGCGGCGGGGGCGGTGTTCGCGGGTCCCACCTACCTGTTCGTGATCGCCATCGCGATGATCGTCGTGGTGGGGCTCCTCAAGGCGAGCGGTCATTCCTTTCACGCCGTTGCGCCGGCGACGGTGCACGCCACTCAGGGCGTCGGCGTGCTGCTCGTGCTGCGGGCCTTCTCCTCAGGCGCGACGGCCATGACGGGGATCGAGGCCATATCCAACTCGGTCCCCGCCTTCCAGCCGCCCGAGGCCGAGAACGCGCGGCGGACGCTGTCGGTGATGATCGTCCTGCTCATCATCCTGTTCGCGGGCACCGTGGTGCTCGCTCACCTAGACGGCGCGGCGCCCAGATCCAGCGAGACGGTCCTCTCCCAGCTGGCCCACCGCAGCGTCGGGGGCGGGGTGCTGTACGCCTTCGTGCAGATCGCCACGGCGCTCGTCCTGCTGCTGGCCGCCAACGCCGCCTTCAACGGCTTTCCGCGCCTGCTCTTCTACATGGCCCGCGCGTTCCTGCGCATGGGCGACCGGCTCGCCTTCACCCACGGCATCGTCGTGCTCGCCGTGATCGCCGCTGCCCTGTTTGCGGGCTTCGGTGGAAAGACCGACGCGCTGATCCCGCTGTACGCCGTGGGTGTGTTTCTCGCCTTCACGCTCTCCCAGAGCGGCATGGTGGTGCATTGGTGGCGCCACCGCGACGGGCACTGGCGCCGGGCCGCCGCGGTCAACGGGCTGGGGGCCGTGCTCTCCGCCGCGGTGCTCCTGATCACCGCCGTAACGAAGTTCAGCGCCGGCGCGTGGGTGGTGGTGATCCTCATCCCGCTCATCGTCCTCGGGTGCCGAAGCATCCACGGCCACTACGAGACGGCGCGGCGCGCCCTCACTCCCCGCCCCGACGACTCCCACGGAGCGCTGCACCGGCGTCCCGTGGCGCCGCTGACCCACACCCACCACGGTGACGAGCGGCCCGAGAGTCAGACCGACCCGCATGACGTGTGCCATCTCATCGTGGTTCCCCTGGCCGGACTGGATCTGTCGGCTCTGCGTGCCCTCGCCTACGCCGCCTCTCTGCGCCAGCCCGTGCTGGCGGTCCACGTGTCCCCGGAACCCGACGAGGCCGAGCGCTTCCAGGGTTACTGGACGGCCTGGGGAGCCCACCTGCCCTTGGAGGTGGTGGTGGCCCCCTACCGCGCCACCGTCGCCCCCCTGACCAACTACATCGAGGCGCTCCACGCCCAGCGACCGGACCTCACTCTGACCGTCGTCGTCCCCGATGTCGTCCCCGTGCGGGTATGGCAGCGACCGCTGCACAGCCGCATCGGTGTGCGCCTGCAACGCGCGCTGCGCGCATACCCCGGCATCGTGGTCACCAGCGTGCCGTTTCACCTGCCTGCGACCTGACCAAGCCCGGCGAGGCCAGGTGGCGAGACGGGGCGACTGGCGAGCGCCAAGCCATCTCATGGGCCATGCCCGAGCCCCGGTCCACCAGGGTCAAGCCGGGTGATCGCAGGCGCCGACCAGGGCGGGGTCAGCCGCGCCGGCTGAGAAGGCGCGGAGCAGCCCGTAGGTCGGATACAGCCGCGTCAGGCCGGCATCGGCCAGGCCGACCGGGAAGAGCGTGTCCTCGCGGAAGGTGTACTGGAGCACGGCATCGACCGCCGGGTCGGTCCGCCACAGACCCAGCGCGCGCGCCAGCGCGCGGCAGCCACTGAGCTGCTCGGCCGCATTCCCGCGCCGCGGCGCGCCAGGGTGCAGCGCCCCGGCACCGGTCTCGGTGATCCACACGCGCTCGGAGGAGCCGCAGCGTCCGCGGGCACGCAGGGCACTCAGAAGTGCGTCGACGGGGGCCAGGGCGGCGCGCGGCCCGGCGGTTGGGCTGGCGTAGACGTGCAGGGCCCAGGTCGCGCCCAGGCACAGCACGTCCGGGGGCAACTCGGCCACGAACTGGGCCACGCCGGTTCGCCGCGCACCGGAGCTCGGGTAGGCGGCCAGGTCGCCGAGCAGCAGCCGATGGGCCGAGCCGTCGGCGGCCAGCACGTCTGCCATCGCGCGTGCGAGCTGCGCGTAGACTGAAACCGCCAGGGACGGCGCGGTGGCCGAGCATGTCGCGTGCTGGGGGGTAATGAAGCGAGGATTGTCGGGCTCGTTCCAGGGGCTGAGGTAACGCAGCTCCGCGCCGTCGCGGCGCGCCTCGGAGAGCAGCGAGGCGACCAGCTGACGGTATGCGGTCAGTCCCCGCGCGTTGAGCGGCCGCGCCGACACGGTCGCGTCCTGAGCCTCGCAGCCTCCCGGCGGACGTGCGGCCCAGGCAGGTGCGTCATCGATGACTGCCACTGGCTCGGCCGCGACGCCGGCTCGCCGCAGGGAGGCCACCGCGAGCAGTCGATCGCGCACGCCGCCGTAGGCTCCGCACGGCGGCAGCCCTCGCAGGCAGCCGTCCTCCGGCTCGCTCCAGCTCGGCGGCCGGTTCGGCGACGGCGCCAGTCTGGCCCAGTCGATGACGAAGCGCAGCACACTCGGATGCAGCGCGAGCAGTCGCCGCCGCCAGGGCTCGAGCGCCGCGGTCACCACTCGCGCAGACGGGGCGAAGAGCAGGTTCGCATTGTTCTCGTCCAACCCCAACCGAAGTCGCCCCGGCGCCGTGGGCACCGGCGGTGAGGTCGGGGCCGGCGGGCGGCCAGCGACCGGTGGGCGAGCGGCCGGGGGGCCAGCGACCGGGCGCGAACGCTCAGACGTCATCCCGAGCCGCGTCCCCGCCGCGCCGGCGAGGAGCAGGAGCGCGATCGCACCCACGAGCGCGCGACGCCGCCGCGCGCGCCTCACGGCGCCGGAGGTGGACACGATCGGCCATTGCAGCACACTGAGAACCATGGACTTCCACGTCGAGCCCAGCCCGCGCGGGGGCTGGAACGTGCTACTCGCCGGAAGATCCGTGCCCGTGTCCCACCACGACACCGAGGAGGACGCGAGAGAGCGGGCTGCGTCCTACGCCCGTGGAGCGCGCCAGGTGCTGCCCGCGGGCGGGGACCGTGCCCAAGAGGACCGCGGCGACCCCGTGGAGCGCCCGCCGATCGAGCCCGTCGAGCTGCGTGACGGGTCACGCGTGCTCGTGCGCGCCGTGGCCCTGAGTGACCGGCACCTGTTGGCCGCCGGCTTCGCCTCGATGGGTGAGCGTTCGCGCTATCGGCGCTTCATGACCACCAAGCGAGCCCTGACGCCCAACGAGCTGACCTACTTCACCGACATCGACCATCACGATCACGAGGCCATCGGGGCGCTGGACTACGCCACCGGGGGGGGTGTCGGCGTCGCGCGCTACGTGCGCCAAAGCCCCGACCAGACGCGAGCGGAGGCGGCTGTCGCCGTCGTCGACGACTGGCAGGGGCGGGGTCTCGGCTCCGCGCTGCTTGCGCGTCTCACCGCCAGGGCCGAGCAGGAGGGCATCACCCACTTCACCGCGAGCCTGCTCATCGAGAACCACGAGATGCTCCATCTCTTCCAGCGCATCGGGCAGGTAAAGCTGCTGCATCGTGAAGGCAGCGTGGAGGAGATCGACGTGGAGCTCCCGGTGGAGGCACAGGCCCGCAACGCCCTCGGGGAAGTGCTGCGCCTGGCCGCCGCCGGTGAGCTGCGCTTGTAGCCGGGCGACGTTGGGCAACGCGCGACGGTGAGCGCGGTCAGCGATCCGACGAGGACGGCACGCTGCTCAAGTAGGTTGCTGCCATGTCCTGATCACCGTGCCCGGCGGCGACCGCGCGCGCCCGGGCCTTCTCCAGCGTGCGGTTGTAGACGTGCACGCCGAAGCCCGCCCGCAACAGGTTGCGCGCCATCGGCGCACCCATGATGCCGGTGCCCAGGACGGCGATCGTGTCCCTCTGACCCCCGGTCATGTCGGGGGCGATACCCGACCCCATGGGGCCCGAAAACCCAAGCTCACGCGAGGGCACCTGGGGACGACGCGCCGTGCGGCGGGCGCGCGCAGGCGCCCGCCCGCCATTATGGTGTCGGTCCGCTCGTGGCCGCGGCCGCCGAGGTGAGCGCCAACGCGCGGCAGGCGGTGGCACCCGAGTCCCGCCGCGGCGAACGAACGGCGGCGCGGTCCGCCAGCAGCCGCCGAGTCCCTTTTTCCAAATACAGACAGACACCGCATGGACAGCCGATACGAGCGCCAGACCCACGAGGTCGAGGAGGACCACTGGTGGTACCGGGGACGGCGGCGGGTGATCGGCGGAGTGATCGGGGGGCTTGAGCTTCCCGCGGGCGCGCGCATCCTGGATGCTGGCGCCGGATCGGGACGCAACATGGTCGACCTCGCGCGTCGCGGACGGGTGACGGGGGTGGAGCTCTCAGCGGCCAGCGCGGAGGTTGCGCGGGCGCGAGGAGTCGGAGAGGTGATCACCGGCTCGATCGATGAGCTGCCCTTTGGCGACGACTCATTCGACCTCGCGGTCAGCTTCGACGTGATCGAGCACGTCGACGACGACCGGGCGACCCTTCGGGAGCTGCGAAGGGTGGTGTCCCCGGGCGGGCGGCTGGTGGTCACCGTACCGGCTTACGAGTGGTTGTGGAGCAGCCACGACGAAGTCAACCACCACCGCCGGCGCTACACCCGCGCGTCCCTGCTCGCCGCCACGAGAGACAGCGGCTGGCGGCCGATACGCACCACGCACTTCAACTCGGTGCTGCTGCCCGCAGCCGTGGCTCTGCGGGCCGGCGAGCGTGCCCGCCGCACACCGGCGCGTCCCCACTCAGACCTGCACCGCACGCCGATGTGGCTCAACCGGGTGCTCGTGCGGCCCCTCAACGCCGAAGCGCGTGTGATCGAACGGGGGGGTCGCCTTCCTGCCGGGCTGTCCCTGCTGGCGGTCATGGAGTAGTCGGACGCCCGAGCTCGGGCTGGTGCTCAGGCCCGGCCGAAGGCGTAGAGCAGGCCGCTGCGCTGACTGAGGCCGAGGCCGGCGGTCACGTCGTGGCCGTGGGCCCGCACCCAGTTCAAGGTGGGAGAGCACGCGGTCAGCCCAGGGTTGGCACGGGCCGCGGGGCAGCGTCCCCGCGTCAGCACGAAGCGCACCTGACCGGCGGCGATGTCGCTCTGCAGCTGCGCCAGGGTGGTCAGCGCGCGAGCCTGGTTGGTGGTCAGCAGGCGGATCGGGCGCACATCTCGCGTGAGCACCGGGGCGGCAATGCTCGGTGACGCGGCGGCGAACTCATAGCGCGCGGCGCCCTGATGGGCCCGCAGGAAGGCCGACAGACGCGCAGTGGTCTGGGGCGGAAAGAGCGGAGCCGCCGCCTCGTCGCTTGAGTGGTCGCGGATCAGGCGCACATCGCGAGCCACCGGAAAGGCGAACAGGGCGCCCGCCGCGCCGAGGGTCACCAGACCGGGCAACCACCACCACGCCCACGCCCCGCTGCGGCGCCGCTGGGCCACGGCGACGAGCGCGGCGACCACCACGACAAGCGTCAGAGCCACCGCGCCGACTGCGCCCAGCAGCTCGATGGAGCCGGTGCCCATCACGACCACCACCTCCAGCGCGCTGAGCACCAGCGCGCAGAGCAGCACCGCGAGCGCACGCACCCTGTGCACGCGCGCTCCCAGCACGACCACTCCGACCCCCAGGGCTGCCGCCACGGCCGGGGTGAACGCCTCCAGGTAGCGCTGGTGCAGGCGGGAGGTGAAGCTGAACAGCACCAGTCCCGTGGCCAGCCAGACCGCCAGGGCCACGATGGCGGCACCCGTGCCCTGGAGCTCGCCGGACTGTGGCGCCCGCAGACGCGGTCGCACGACCGCGAGCGCTCCGCCGCCGAGCAGGATCGCGCCGAGCAGGGGCACGCCGATCAACCCGCCGTAATCCAGGGTGGTGGGCGCAAACAGCCGCGCCGGCCCGGCGGGACTCTTGGACCCCCGCCGATGAGCTCGCCCCGGCGCGGCGCCGGCGGCTGCCGCCGCCGAGGACTCCGGTGTGGCCGCGCTGAGCAGCACGGTCCCCTGGGGCGCACCGAAGCGGTCGGGTGCCGGCGCCTTGAGCAGCCGATCGGTGCCGTTGAAGACGAAGACCGCGTTCCAGACGCTGCCGTTGGTCGAGCCGATGGGATAGGGGCGCTCCTGACGAGGCGTGAGCGACACGATGGTCATCCACGACAGGGCGCAGGCGAGGAAGACCGCACCAGCCAGGGCCACGCGTCCGGCGCGTTGGCGACGCGATCCCCATCCACCCAGCCAGGCCGCGGCCGCGAGGGCGGGAAGCGCGACCAGTGCCTCCAGGAGCTTGGCGTTGAAGGCGAGCCCGAGTGCCACCCCGCCCAGCAGCAGCACACCTAGCGAGCAACGCTCACACGCCCTCGCCGTCAGCCAGGCGCAGAGCACGAGCAGACCCATCATCAGCGAATCCATCGTGTCGCTTCGCGAGGTGAGGACCGACACCGGCATCACGGCCAGGGCGAACGCCGAGCACAGGCCGGCGGCTCGCCCGGCGTAGCGGCGCACCAGGTCGTACAGCAGGGCCACCGCGGCGACCGCAGCGAGCACGGCCGGGGCCTTGAGGGCGAGCGGCTCATAGCCCAGCACCTTGACGCTGAGCACCTGGAGCCACAGATCCAACGGCGGCTTGTCGATCGAGGCTGATGCCGAGGGGTCAAAGGCGCCAAAGAACAGGTTGTGCCACGACAGTCCCATGCTTCGCACGGCCGCGTCGTAGAAGGGGTTCAGTGCGACGCGGCGCAGCGACGCCAGGCGCAACAGGCCGCCCAGCAGCGTCACCCCCACCACGGCCAGCGCCCAACCGCCGTCGCCGCAGAGCCACCGCTCCACCGCGGCCAGGCGGTCGGAGCCCGCCGCAGTAAGACCTGCGGCAGCGACCGACGGCGATGACCGGTCAGCGAGCAGCGGCGCGGAGGGCGCCCGCGGTGCGCCCTCCCCAGCCTGCGGCGCACGACTCATCGCGCGCCGGCGGAGGGTGCGGCAACCGACTGGGGGCCGTCGGGCTCCTCGGGCAGTCCGACCGCGATCGCGCGCACCCGGAAGGTCCACTGCCGATTGGCCACGAAGGTCAGCCCGACCACGAGCGCGGTGGCCAGCGCCTGGCCGGGCAGCTTGCCCAGGCGCACCCCGTCGACGAACGTGTAGACCAGGCCGAGGTTGGCCAGCAGCCCGCCACTCTGTACCACGATCCAGCGCACGGCGGTCGCGGCGCCGGTGGCTCCACCACGGAAGGTCCAGCTGCGGTTGAGCAGGTAACCGTTGACCGCACCGACCCCGAACCCGAGGGCCGAGGCGAGCAGATACCACACGCCGAGCTTCACCAGCAGGGTGTAGATCAGGAAGGTGATGGCGGTGTTGGACACACCCACCAAACCGAACTTGAGCAGCTGGGCGATGACGGGCCCCCGTGGGCGACGCCCGCGCACCGGGGATGACATACGGGCGGGCATCCGTCCAACAGGATGGCGGACGGCCGCCGCGCGTGCGCGCGCTCCGGGTCTGCGCACCGTTACGCGCTCGTTAGCGCCGGGTTAGGAGTGGATCGGGCCTGTGCCCTATCGTGCTCGAAGACAGTCGCGAGCCGGTTATTTTTCTCGGCAATATCCGCAGTTTCCTCGACCCGCCGAGGCAGCGATGTTGGCATCCGCACAGCACAACCTGAACCTGCTCAGCGTCGTTGCGCCGGTCTATAACGAGCAGGAGCTCGTGGACCTCTTCGTGGCGCGCACCTGCGCGGCGGTGGCCGATTACAACTTCGAGGTGATCCTGGTCAACGACGGCAGCACCGACGACACCCCGGAGCTGCTCGATCGCCTGGCCGCCGCCGACGCGCGCGTGCGGGTCGTGCACCTTTCGCGCAACTTTGGCCACCAGGCCGCGCTGACCGCCGGCCTGGAGCACGCCCTCGGCGAGGCCGTGGCCATGATCGACGCCGACTTGCAGGACCCGCCGGAGCTCATCCCGGCCATGGTCGAGCACTGGGCGCAGGGCTCAGACGTGGTCTACGCGGTGCGGCGCCAGCGCGAGGGAGAGACCGCGTTCAAGCTCGCCACTGCGGCAGGCTTCTATCGCCTGTTCAACAAGCTCACGCAGGTCGACCTCGAGCCCAACTCGGGTGATTTCCGACTGCTCGATCGACGCGCCCTCGACGCCCTGCTGTCCATGACCGAACGCAGCCGCTTCCTGCGCGGCATGACCGTCTGGGTCGGCTTCACCCAGACGGCCATCCCCTACGAGCGCGACGCTCGCCACGCAGGCGAGACCAAGTATACGTTGCGCAAGATGCTGCGCTTCTCACTCGACGCGATCGCCTCGTTCTCCCATCTGCCACTGCAGCTGGCCACCTACCTGGGCATGTTGTTCGCCGGGTTGGCCTTCGTGGCCATCCCCGTGGTCATCGCCCTGCGCATCGTCGGCTCCTACCTGCCCGGCTTCGGTTCGATCACCATCGCGATCCTGCTGCTCGGCGGCATCCAGCTGATCGCGATCGGGGTGATCGGGGAGTACGTGGGTCGCATCTACGACGAGGTCAAGCATCGTCCTCTGTACATCGTTCGCGAGGAGCGCAACGCTCCGGACGAGCTCGCCCGCGCATCGCTGCCGGCGGTACGCGCCGGGCTCGCCGCGCGCCCGCCCGAAGGGGTGCTCTAGCCGGACCGTCTCAGCTCGCGCCACCGCTCCGAACGCGGCGCGCGGGTGTTGTGGGCGTCGGCGGCGGCGGACTGCGTCGGTAGCTCCGGTGCTCGCGCCGACGCGCCCGCAGGAGAACGTGGTCGCCTGCGACGGAGCCATCCCTGGCGTCGTCTTGAGAATCTAAAAAGAACAGCAGAGGAGCAGCCCATGTCGATCGTGCATCGCCGACTCAGCCTCATCGCCGTTCCCGTCGCGCTCGGCGCGATCGCGGTGGCCGTGCCCGCGCTGGCGCAGGACGCCGGCCCGACGGCCCACAGCGCCGCGAGCAAGCACGCGACCAGCGTGCGCGCGCGCAAGTGCTTCGTGGTGCGCTCGGGTCGCAAACGCACGCACGAGTGCCTGATTCCCGGCCCCCGCGGGCCACGTGGCAAGACCGGTGCTCGCGGCTTCACCGGTCCGCGCGGGCGTACCGGCCCGGCCCGGCGCCGGGGTACCGGCGCACAGGGTCCCCAGGGGGCCCAGGGACCGCAGGGCTCTGCCGGGCCGGGGCGCGCCTTCGCCGTGGTAAACGCCCCGGCGGTGACCGCGGCGCCGACGACCAACGGTTTCGTGGCGCAAAAGACGAGCAACGTCACCTCCGTGCGGTCTCCGAGCACGGGCATCTACTGCGTGGTGCCCGGGGCGTCGAT